>JAEEGG010007315.1_pt1 | contig 25523 bp, 26 predicted proteins | sample 9134161 | NCBI WGS metagenome assembly JAEEGG01 (sample SAMN16246543, study PRJNA631951) | gut metagenome | biome: gut microbiome; feature: rumen; material: CR-attached | host: Bos | place: Iran: Karaj | collected 2018-10 | reverse complement strand
TGTCCTTCTGGCATGTCTATCACCAGTTCCTTCAGTTCCAAATCCGGAAGCTGGAGTTTATCTGGCTTGAAGGTCTTTCCTGGTTTATCACTCTTTGGTTTGCCAACTGGATGGTACTGGCAGTTTGTCCGACCAAGGCAGTTAAGCATCTTGTTGTAACTGACCTTCTCTGCCTTGCAGAACTCCTCCAGTGGTATCCCATCATACTCATTGAGAAACAGTCTCACTTTTGAGGCGTAGAAACCTCCTTCTTTCTTCTTGTTGATCATTCTTTGTTGTGTTTTGGATAAACACCGCAAAGATAATCAATATATATAAGGTACGCAATACGGTCTAAAATGACCGCTTACAACTGTATACCATTTGTCGCATTCATAAAATCAGCGCAAAGGTATCATTTTCCCATTTCATGCACAAGACGTCAAAATTGACAGTTTACCAAATACATGCAAATGTAATTGTATCTCACGTTTACTATTACATCACGTAAATTCTCGGACTGCTACCCAGTTTTGGGGGTTCACAACTTTGGATAGAATTTAATCATATTCATATCAACTTCTTAATCATAATTTTTTATAAATATTTAGGATTTCTTTAGGAGTATCAATCATATTTTTATAACAAATATTTGTTTTATACTTTTTTGAATTATATAAACTGATTACTTTCTCATACAAATCCTTTTGATCTCTATTTGCAAAAACAATGCATTCATCAGGACGTTTACATACATCACTTGCCACAACATGTGTTCCGACATATAATGCTTCTTTTACAGATATTCCTTCCATATCAGTAGCTGTTGGTCTTATGAACAAATCCGATATCTCCCAAAATTCAAAAGCATTGGCAATATTATGTTTATATAGTAAAACACTATCATTTAAGCCATAATCAAAAATATATCTTTCAATCTTTGAATAATACAACTTATCTCCAATAATTGGTAAGCAAAATAATAGACCTGCATTTATGCCATCATACCTCAGCATCTTAATCAATTCAATTAACATGTCAAGACCATAAGTATCAATACCATTTTCTATTTTTAGTTTAGATGCATTTGCAGATATCAAAAAATTATGTTTTTCTCTAAATTTTGACACTTCAACAGGGATGCCGCGTCTTTCTTTGTCTGTTGGTGCAATAAACGCCGGTAGTACAAAAATCTTTTCTTCCTTAACTTTAAAAAAACTAACAAACTTCTTTTTGTAGTTATTATCATTCATAATTATAAAATCACATCTATTTAAAAAACAAGAATAAACAGTTCTTTTTAACCGTGACTTTATCAATATTCCCCTTTGATTATGAATGGTAATTCCATATTTATGTCGCCATCCAAATAACAAAAAACATAGCGACATCATAAAAGAGAAAGAATTGAGGTGTATAATTTTGGGTCTTCCAAACAAAAGACGAAGAACTTCTATTGGTAGAAAATAGCATGCTCTCACATTTGGTACTTTGCTAGGCTTAGGAACGCCACTAAAATCTATTAACTGAACTTCAATAGATTCATATAAATGCTCTAAAAGCCGTTTTAAATATATAGTCACTCCTCCAATAGGAGGGGGATAGCTACCCCATAATTCTACGGTTCTCATAATACTACAATAATTTCGAAATAATTACAGCCCAGTTGAATGACAATAATCGCTTACGTTCTAATTGGAGTTTTTTTAGATTAATTCTAGCTATCACATTGTTCTTGATTGTTAGAATTCAATATAACTAAATATATCTGTGCAATTTTCACAAAGAGTAAATATCCAATAATTTTGATTCCTGATTCTCCCAATAATAATTGGATTTGCTTTCATTATTATTACTTTTTATAGAATTAATAGCTGCTGCCAAACTATCTTGAGATACTTCTTCCAAAAGATAGCCATTTATTCCATTCTGAATAACTCTAGCGACACCTGCAATATTAGTAGTAATAACTTTAGCATTATAATTAAGATACTCATAGATTTTGTTAGATGCACAAAAATAAGAATTCAAATTTTTAGCATTATAAATACAGATACCTGCGTTTGATGACCTTTCTGCTTCAAGAACTTCATCATTTGTAATCCTGTCAAAAAGAAACACATTTGTTTCCAAATGAAGGGTATGTATAATATTAATCAATTTTTCTCCGTATGAACTATCAATCTTACCAACAATGAAAAGTAGAACATCTTCAGATACTTGCGACATTGATTTAATAATAATATCAATTTCTCTTTCTTTCGTTAATGCTCCTATATAAGATATTACATATTTATTAGTAGTTTCAATTCCATACTTCCTTTTCCAAAAATTAGAGGCAGGAGTTACGCTTTTTAAAGGAAAGTTTTCCAATAATACATAATGTGAAATCGGTAGATTATATTTAAAATATATATAATTTAGTCGGTCTATCTGAGGAACAATTACTTTATGCGTCTTGTATATGAGAAGACGTTCTGCTAAGGTAAAAAAAACTTTTGAAATAAGACTATTTCGTGTTTCAGGATATATTTCATGTGAATCGTAAACAATTCTATATTTATTAGGTAACAAAAAAGTAAGCACCAATGTGTTTAAGTCATTGCAATGAATATAGTCTGGATCAACTTCTTTTATTGCTTTATTAACCCTTAATATATATGTGGAGTTTCGAAACAATTTCTTAAGGAAAGTGCCCCCATTATTTCTAGGAAGGTATATCAACTTACAATGATAGTCGTTATTATCATTATCATCAAGATTCGACAAAATCAACGAAACGTCATGGCCGCCATTGGATAAACTTTGAATTTCTTTTTTTACCCTACCATCATATTTTATATTGCCTATTAGCAAGCAAGTAATTTTACTCATAATTTATCAGTTATTTAAGTTCAACAATAAAAATCTCAAAAATAATAGAAAAAACATAATCAAACATATATATATCTGATGTACCCTTCCTGAAAAACAAGAAAATAAGGCTTTATTATGATTGACAAGCCTTGACCCCATCACAATTATTTCCATAAGTAAAAAAAATATCAATTAAACATACAAACAATTTATGAAAGACATTTAAATAGGACATCTTCCTATTTCCGCACATTTTCTTCCTAAAAATGGTAAAAAGAGAAACGTGACATATATTTGAACAAATTGTAAAGTCGGATTAAAAAAACCAATAAAAAAATAAATAAGGAATACTGGCTTCAAACTATATTTACTATATTTAATAGATTGAAAGAGAAAAACTATAATCAGAATAGAAAACAGTCCATATTTTGCTAGATTATCTATCCACTCTGAATGACCTCCTATCTTAGTACCCTTATAAAATGCAAAATCTGATATTTCATGATTGACACCAATCACAGGACTACTTAGAAATGTTTCAAGTGAGTTTGAAGATAAATCATTTCTGGAAGTGAAATCTCCTGCACTATCGACATCTCCTTGCAAAATATGACTTATTTCTGTCATTCTGCTAAATACCATATTATGGTCATCATTTAGAAAGGGGATGTCAATATCTATCATGAAAAAATAAGAAATAAAAACAAACATCATAACTACAAAAATAGCAAAAAATTTAAATAACCATCTTTTTTTTCCATAATAAAAAGAGACAATTATACCTATCAATAGAAATACAATTGCAGTCATATACAAAGATCTTATAACCACAAATACCCCTATAAAAAAAAACAGGGACAATAACAGTTTGTGTAAATAGTTCAATTTTATTGTAGATCTAAGAGTTGAGTTAAATAGAAGATAGGATAATCCTATGGATATAAGCATCCATGAATAAGCCCATTGAAAAGCATTTTTTAAATACCCCTCTTGGCTATCATCAATAAGTCTAAGCCCCATTCCATATGTGTTCATTGCATTTATTAGAATTGGCAAGTTGAACATTGAGACTAGTAAAAAAGAGAATAGAAAGCTGTTCCTAATATAGGATGGATATCTTGAATATTTGTCACAAATATAAATGGGTGAAAAGAGTTCTAACATTACTACAAATCTATTAAAAGAACTAATAAGCCCTGTCGCTATAGCTGAAGTAAAAAAATAATATATTAAGAAAATCAAAAATAAGACATATCTATTTTTCTTTAATACAAATATTGTACCTTTCGAATTACTAAATAACTCTATTGTTATCCATACTATAAAAAAAAGGTGAGCTAAATATACATTTGTTCGAATAGTGGACATTTCAAAAAAACAAAAAGTAGCATAAATAAAGCTTGCTAAAAGACCACTATTAACTATATTTGTTTTATTTGTTACCATTTTTTAAAAGCAGATAAAATTTTTCGACAAGTGGCTTCTGAAATAAATAATAAACAATCATAATTGACAGAAAATAAACAACAAAAATGATTGATTTTAAATAAAGAGGCAATAGAAAAGCCTGCATAGTTAAAATGAATGGCAAAGAAACAAATATAGTGATTATAAGAGATTTCAAAAAAGCATTAACATAATCCATCAACGAAATGCTCACAATAGGTTTTACTGTAATTGCCCAAAAAACGAACAACGAAGCTACAGAAACAAGGAGTTGGCCGTATGCAACTACATATATATCAAAGCCACTTGCGGCTAAAATAACGCCTGTCGACATAATAATTCTAATAATAGTCCATTTAAATCCAACATCAGTGCGTCCCATTGAAACCTGAAGAATAGATCCTTGACTACTTATTGCGCATTCAATTCCTACAAATGTAAAAATTCTTATAATAACTGCGACCTCTGAGAACGACTCGCTATATAAAAGACCGACTATATCATCTGCGAAAATAAAAATCCCCATGTAAAATGGTATTGACAAAGCACTAATAATACTTAGCAATTTTAGAAAATTTGTTTTAATTGAAACAATATTAGTCTGTATTTGAGCAAAAGCAGAAGAAGCTACGCTATTGACAAGCATATTTATCATCATATAAGGCCTCATCATTAAATCTTTTCCAAGGTTATATATTCCCAAATCATCCATCCCAAAAAATTTTCCAATTAGGAAAATATCAATTTTGGAAGATATAAAATCAAGGATCTGAGAACCAAATCGAAAAAAACCTATTTTTAAGAAATCTGAGATTTCTTGATAGTTAAAATGAAACAATATTTTGTGAATCTTTAGTCCCTCAATTGCATATACCCCTTGTGCTAATCCTATTTGAACTAATTGGCCTATAACTAAACTATATATACCCCATCCACAAATTGCGAGGAATACCGTTATGAAAAATCCCAGAAGTACTGTTATGATGTTTACCTTGGAAATATAGCTATATTCAAGGTTCTTTGTCTTTATTGTCTGAAACATTTTTCCAATACCATGGAATAAAATTTGTATTCCTAACAACGGTATTATGATTTTCAATAGAGGTTCATCATAGAAAGAAGAAATTAAAGGGGATAAAGCCCATAAAATACAGAACACTCCAATACTAAGCATAATATTCATCCAATATACAGATGAATATTGTTTTTCTGTAATATTTTGTTTGTGTATGATTGCTACTGTCAGCCCAATTTCTGAGAATATATCAGTAAATGCTATCACCATTGAAGCAATGGCAATAAGGCCGAAGTCAGATTTTTCAAGTAGTCTTGTTAACAATGCTAATTTTAACACTTGAACAATCGTTAGAATAACAGTTGATACTGTTGTCCATTTGACACCTTTAACTGCTTTTTCCTTTAGGCTCATAAATAACTATTATATAATTGGTGTTAACCAATCCTGATACTTTTCCAACTTCCCCTGAACACACTCCAAATACTTCAGGTGAATCTTCTTTGTCCATACACCCTGCTCGCCAGTACCAATAGCATAGCGGTCAACGGTATAGATAGGAGTAACTTCCATAGCAGAGCCGCAAAGGAAAGCCTCGTCTGCCATATAAACCTCAGTTCGATCAATAGTGCGCTCAACGAAGCTCATACCCAGTTCCTCAGTGGCCAGTTTAATAACCGTATCACGGGTGATACTCTCCAAAACACTATCAGTCAAGCGAGGAGTAATCAGGGTATCCCCCTTCACCATAAAGAAGCAGCTGCCAGGGCCTTCTGCTATCTTGCCTACTTCATTTAGGAAAATGCATGTATCAAAGCCATTGCGCAAAGCCTCACGCTGGCCAACACGACTGTTGATATAGTTAGCACCACACTTAATGCGAGGGCTCAGGTTCTCATCACTAATCCTACGCCATGAGGTTATGCAGCAGTTCAAGCCTTTCTTGTTGTATTCAGCAGCAGTACGTCCACGAGGGATGGGTGCCACAAACATCTCAACTGGACCTTCACTACCCCAAGATCCAAATCCATCCACAAACAATGTCTGGCGAACACTTAGATTCTCATCATATTCATTAGCCTTTACGGTATCCACCAAAGCCTTCTTGTAATCTTCTTTTGTGAACTTGCTATCCAGCTGAATCAACTTTGCAGAGCGAATCAAGCGGTCATAGTGGTCAGACAAACGGAAAGCATAGAGCTGCTTCTGCTCATCATTCCAATAACAAGGAATGCCCTCAAAAACATTCAAACCAAACTGTGAAGTAGGTGAAAGTACGTTCACCATTGCCTCATTCACATTCATAATCTGACCTTTGAACCAGATCAGTCTGTTTGCCACATCAGTTTTTGCCATATCTTTAGTTTCTTAAATTCAAAAGTTAAAAGTGCGGAACAAGTCATCAAAGGTCTCTCCTCTCTTAATCAGCTCTGTCCTTCCTTCACTGATATCCACCATCGGGAAGTTTGGCAGAATGAATGGCGGTTTCATCACCAGAGAGTAAGAGCCACAGTTACTGATCACAATGACATCTTCGTGAGCCAGCTTGCCGGTATAATTGTGATAGAGCACATCACCCTCAATACAGGTGAATCCTACCATATCAAGGTCTTTATACTCCTTCTGCTCTCCGCCCATAGAAAACACCTCCATCGGTGGATTGATGCCGCTCATGCTGATATTCTTCTGGCTTCCCATCACGCTGGCAATCCATTTTCCGCGAACAATCTTAATAGTCTTAACCGTTCCAACGAACTTCATGCAATCGCCAACAACAGCACTACCGGGTTCAATAATTAATTCCGGTTTTACATCCTTGTCTGCAAAGTAGTCTGCGAACACTCTTGCAGCCGCCTCAGCGTAAGCCGTATAGTCAGGAATTACAGAGCTGAACTGGGCTTTCAGCGAGTCTGCCATCTTACCAAACAGGCCACCACCAATATCAATACGTTCAGGAATGATCCCCAGACGGTCAATCAATTCAATCATACCCTTTGCTCTGGCTGGCCAGTATTCAATCTGACGCTTGGCAAAGTGGCACTGAAAGTTGATAAAATGCACATTCTTTGTTTGGGTTGCGAACTCAACAGCCTCTTTGAAGTCCTCGCTATCAATATCAAAACCAAATCGAGAAACCACCCCATCATTCACTTCATAGTTGCAACGGATACCCACGGTAATCCTCTTATCTGCATGACGCTCGTGGATGCCTTTAATCATAGCCAACTCTTCACGGCTATCAATGTTGATGCAGCCACCCTCCAGCAGGAACTCCTCAACAATTGTGGGGTTCTTGATGGGACCGTTCCAGATAATGCGCTCAGGCTTGCAACCCACACGACGGGCAATCTCCAGTTCCATCTCGCTTACCACCTCAGCATAACCACCCATTTCATTCACAAGGCGGCAAAACTTAGGGGTATAGTTGGTCTTGTAAGAGTAAGCAATGTTGAAGTTGGGATATATTGCGCCAAAGGCGGCTTTCAGCTCCTGAAAGTTCTTCTTAAACTGTGCGGAGTCCAGCAGATAAAAAGCATCACCATACTCCTTACGCAAATTACCAAGTATGTTCTTATTAATTTCCATTTCGTTTTGCCTTAATAATTGACACCACCTTATCCACGCCCTTCTTTACTTCTACAATATTTTCATCAAAATATGATTTCGGGAGCAGCGGGAGTAGACTTTCATAGAGCCTAATCTGATTCACTCCCAATTGAAATTCATATTTCCACTTATCGTAGTCGACATATTGATTATCGCAGAAACTACGAGAAAGAATTGCCCTGGTTGACCCCAAACGATAGTGTTCAGCTATAATTCTCTCTGCAGGGAGCAGGCCTTCTCCTATTTTTGCAATACCTCCAAATCCATATGGTATACTATGTGCCTTAAACTTATTGCATAAACTTTCTACAAATCCATTTGACAATAATTCAAACATAAAAGTCAACCCATAAGAAAGATGCATATCATTCAATCCTATATGGGCTTCATCAAAACCACCCATAGACAAAATCTCATCTGCTATAGTTCCAGCCTCTTTCGTCTCAAATAATAGAGTCGTTTTAACTCTTCCATTTATTATCCCAAGAAACACCTTTACTTCATCAATAGTCTTAAACATTGGGAGCATCAACATATCTGCCCCTCTGTCTATCGCCTCGTTTATCTCAGTTTCTGACTTTGGATTAATTGGATTTACTCTCACAAGCAGCTCGGACTTGTCAAGAACTGGTCTTAATACAGAGATATCAGTAAGGGCGTGTTTCGATTTGACCGTGTTCATCCCTTTTTGACGTTCCTCTTTTCCTAAAGTTTCAAGATCAACCCAAACTCTTCTTACTCCGTTTTCTTGTGCTACTGATGCCACTTTGGGATCATTAGTTATAAACATAAAATCAAGAAATGACATATATACCTAAATTTATAAAAAACAAATAAACTACTTGTATAAATCAATCCACTTGTTTCTCAATGAAGACCACGAAGAAATTGATTCAATTATTGATTTATTATTTTTACACAACAACTTTTGATGATCAATATCATTTACAACATTTGCTAGTAATGCCTCTAATTCAGAAAAATTTGAAAAACTAAAATAATAAACATTATTCTTATTTAGTGCGCTGTACTCTAACCAATTGCCATTTATAACAATAGAACCTGCATACAGAGCTTCCAGCATCGTGTTTGATAAAGCGTCAGTTGTTTGAGAATGGATAAAAATATCTGTCAATAATCGAAATTTAGAAATCCTATTTTCATCAAGAAAAGATTCTATTAAGTAATACTCAATATCTAAATTATCTAATTGGGTCTTAAGTTCTATTTTATCTTCTTGACATATAAATAAAATCGGGAAAATAAGTTGAATTTTGTCTCGAATGACATTAGGCAAATTAAGTAGAGCGTGTACAACTTCTTTTTGCTGCATTTGCTTTCTGCCATTATATCCAATTGTTACTACTATTTTATTCGGATTAAAGCCAAATTCTTTCCTAAGTAACTTAATACTATCTTGTCTGTATTTATCTATGGTATAATATAGCATGTCGCCATAGTCAAGAACTATGCTTTTTAATGATATTTTACAAAAAGGATAGGGTAATTTCTTATAATACTCCTTCATATCTTCAGTTACTAAGGTTATGTTTGAAGCACTGATAAGCAAAGGAAGTGTTTGAATCTTGTAAAACAGTCCAGTTCTATACAAATCTGATCCCCAGTACGTTAAGATGATTTTATGAAATCGCGATAAGAAAAAAAGAAGAGAAAGGCCTAATGCGTTTGATACGTAATGGATATGTAGAATATCAACTTTTCCAATCTGTTTTATAATTTGAAATAATTTGAATCGATATCTAATCTTTCCCATTTTCCTTTCAAACATCCTAGGATCTGGGCCTGATACCAAATGTATATTATTCTCCTTATATGAAGTCAAGAAACTCTCAGGTATGGTATTAAAATCGCCTGAGGTATTTATAGCAATGACTTCAAAGTCAATATAAGGTATAATATTTTTGGTATAATTATACATATGAAAATTTGAAAAACTTCCTATCAGTAGTAACTTTTTTTTCATAATAGAAAAATATTACTGATGCGATAAATTCTGATTTAATTCAAAATTGCTAAAATCCATGCGTATTTTTGGGCAAAACGAGATTGGAAGCTCAAATCTCTGAGTGAGGCCATTTCAAATCAAAAAATGTCCAAATCTACCATAATGCCCATATACAAAGCGTTTGACAAACTTGATTTCATTATTATCGCATCAGTAGTAATAGAAAAACAATTGTTACAAATAATGTAAACTAGTAAAGAGACTCACACTCAACAATATGTGACAACTCCTTACTAGCTATTACTTTCTTTTTATATATGGTAGGATTCTTTGAATGGGCAGATGTTGTGGCAATCAAGGATTACCTTACCCTTCAGCTTGTCCCAATTCTGCTTGATGTGGTCGTGTTTCACCATAATGACCACCATATCTACCTCATCGAGGAACTGATCAAAGTCGAGAATCTGGTTCTTCACAATCTCCTTCTGAGTGAAGAAAGGATCAAAGGTCTTCAGCGGACGAGCCAAATGACGCTCCTGGATGTCGAGCATCTGGAGTGTCGGACTCTCACGAATGTCATCCACGTTCTCCTTATAGGTCAAGCCATAGAGACCCACCTTGCGGTTATCAGTAATGCCGTGCTCTTCCATAATCTCATGGATACGCTCCAGCACAAAGACGGGCTGGTAGTCGTTGGTCTTCATAGACTCGTCAATCACCTTAGCTAGCTGGGGATAGTCACCCACCAAGAACCAAGGGTCAACAGAGATGCAGTGGCCACCTACGCCAGGGCCGGGCTGCAAGATGTTCACACGAGGGTGCATGTTACAGATCTTGATAATCTCGTACACGTCCATATTGTCGTGACGGCAGATGCGGCTAAGCTCGTTAGCGAAAGCAATGTTCACAGCACGATAGGTATTCTCCACAACCTTGGTCATTTCTGCGGTACGGATGTCGGTCACCACAATCTCACCCTGGCAGAATGAAGCATAGTAGCTCTTCACCTTCTCGCCAATCTCCTTGCTATCAGCACCAATGGTGCGGTTGTTATGAAGCAGTTCATAAACCATGTTGCCGGGGATAATGCGCTCAGGAGCATGAACCAGATTGATATCCTCACCAATCTTAAAGCCGTTCTCCTCAATCACAGGGCGCACGAACTTGTCAATGGTGCCAGGGCTGACGGTAGATTCTACGACTACGGTTGCACCCTTGGGGCACACCTTCATTACTTCCTTAACGGCTGCTACTACATAGCAGGCATCCACCTTCTTAGAGAACTTGTCGTAAGGAGTAGGAACAGAGACAATGTACATGTCTGTCTTCTGGTACTCGGTGGTGAACTTGATACCTGCCTTTACAGCAGCCTGGAAGAGTTCGTCAAGACCGTCTTCCTTAAAAGTAGTCTTACCAGCGTTGAGTGTTGCCACCAACTCTTTGTTGTAGTCCGTACCAATGACCTCCACACCGTGAGAAGCCATCATCAATGCTGTGGGCAGTCCAATGTAGCCCAGTCCAATTACGTTAATCATATTATTGAAAATTAATAAATTAAAATCTTGAAAATGTTGATTTGTTAAACTGTTAACCGTTAAACTTCGTATCTATCAACGGCTTCGCCATTGAGTGCTAGAACAATGCGGCTGCAGGCCTTGCCGTCGCCGTAGGGGTTCACGGCCTTGCTCATGCGCTCGTAGGCCGATGCATCATCCAGCAGGGTCGATACCTCAGAGACTATCAAATCATGATTAGTTCCTACCAGATGCACCGTGCCGCTCTTCAGTGCCTCAGGACGTTCCGTTGTGTCACGCATCACCAGCACCGGCTTGCCCAGGCCAGGAGCCTCTTCCTGAATACCGCCAGAGTCTGTCAAGACAACGGTCGATTTCTCCATCAGATACACAAACTCTAAGTACTGCAGCGGCTCAATGAAGAAGAAGTTCGGGCGGGTCAAATCCTCACCAAACACCTCGTGAATGGGCTTGCGTACATTGGGGTTCAAGTGCATGGGATATACAAAGTCCACATCAGGATACTTCTCCGAGAGATCCTTCATGGCAGTCACCATGCTGATGAAGCCCTCACCAAAGTTCTCACGACGGTGACCGGTAATCAGCACCAACTTCTTACCACCATTCAAACGGGTCACATCATATCCTGCATTCTTCAACACATTGTTTTGCTCATCAGCCAATGCCTTGTCGCTCTTCAGCTTGTCCACCACCATGTGCAGCGCATCAATAACAGTATTGCCCGTCACAAAGATCTGTCCGTGCGCCTTCTCTTCCTGCAGGTTCTTCTCGCTGAGCGGAGTGGGCGCGAAGTCATACGTGGCAATACGCCCCGTAATCTGGCGGTTCATCTCCTCAGGCCAGGGGCTGTAGATATTGTGCGTACGCAGACCGGCCTCCACGTGCCCCACGGGAATCTGCTGATAGAACGCAGCCAGGGCCGCAGCCGTTGAAGTGGTTGTATCGCCGTGTACCAGTACAACGTCTGGTTTGCACTCCTTGAACACGTCGCGCATACCCGTCAGCACGCGCGCCGTCACGTCATACAGATCCTGCCCCTGCTTCATGATGTTCAGGTCGTAGTTCGGCTTCACATCAAAGATGGTCAGTACCTGGTCCAGCATTTCGCGGTGCTGTCCCGTCGCGCAAACAATCGTTTCAAACTCCTGTGGATGCTTCTGGAACTCCTTCACCAGCGGGCACATCTTGATGGCCTCCGGGCGGGTTCCGAACACTAACATTACTTTCTTCATTGCTGTATAAATTATATTGTTAATTGCTCTGACTGGCAGTATCGGACTGCATCGCTGTGCGACCACCTGTGCAGTCAGAATCCATATACTTTCTACAGAAGATTGTCCTTCTCGATATCCTTAAAGTACTTGTAAGTACCATGCTTCAACTCATCTGTAGCATCTTCATCACAAACGATAATAGCATGGGGATGCATCTGCAAGCAGCTAATGGTCCACATATGATTAACAGGCTCTTCTACTCCATGACGCAATGCGCGTGCCTTATTGTGGCCATTGACCATAATCATCACCTGCTTCGCATCCATCACAGTGCCTACACCAACAGTAAGAGCAGTCTTGGGAACCAAGTCCACATTGTTATCGAAGAAGCGACAGTTGGCAATGATGGTATCTGTGGTTAGAGTCTTCTGGCGGGTACGGCTTGCAAGACTAGAGCCTGGCTCATTGAAAGCGATGTGACCATCGGGGCCAATGCCACCCATGAAGAGGTCAATACCGCCTGCTTCTGCTATGGCTTTCTCGTAATTCTCACACTCTGCCTTCAAATCCTTGGCATTGCCATTGAGGATGTGAACATTCTCTTTCTTGATGTTAATGTGGCTAAAGAAGTTGTTCCACATAAAGGAGTGGTAGCTTTCAGGGTGATCCTCAGGAAGGTTCACATACTCGTCCATATTGAACGTAATCACATTCTCAAAGGAAACTTTCCCGGCTTTGTTCAGCTCAATCAGCTCACGATACATTCCCAAAGGTGAACTTCCTGTAGGGCAGCCCAACTTAAACGGCTTGTCAGCCGTTGGGTTTGCTTCGTTAATACACTTGGCCACATAGTTTGCAGCCCACTTCGACATCCTCGCGTAATCGGGTTCAATAATTAATCGCATACTTTTTTTGTTATTGTTGTTTTTATTATACCGAAGGACCTGCCACTAAAAAGCTAAAACAGGGGGTTTCCTCCGGAGGGTTATATTATTCTTTTCTATGTGTTTCTACAATCAGGTGGTTCTCATTAACAAGTAAACCATAGTCCGCTGTTGTCTTTATGCAATCTTCGCAAAGTGTGGTCAGGAATGAAAGTTCTTCATTATCTTCTTTTACTACATGTACTGCACGCAGTTCATGCTCGCCATAAAGGCCTAAACAGAACTGGTTCCAGCATTTCGCCTTCTCAAGCATCCTGTCTTCCCACCTTTGCAAGTCATCTTGGCTTGCTACATCCTGTATCTTGATTCTAACGTTGCTCATCTATTATTCTACTGTTACCGATTTTGCCAAATTCCTTGGCATATCTACATTCTTTCCTTTCTTGACTGCTATATGATAAGCCAGTAGCTGGAGGGGGATTACACTCAACAGGGGTGCTAAGAAATTCTCTGTTTGCGGAACCTCTATTATCTGGTCTGCAATTTCCCTCACTTGTTCATCACCCTGTGTAACTACGGCAATGATCCTACCGCCTCGCGCCTTTACTTCCTCCATATTAGAGATGATCTTCTGGTATTGCTGATGATGGGTCGCAACAAACAGAACTGGCATCTCAGCATCAATTAATGCAATGGGACCATGCTTCATTTCAGCAGCAGGATAACCCTCAGCATGGATATAGCTAATCTCTTTAAGCTTAAGCGCTCCCTCCAATGCTACGGGGAAGTTCCAACCCCTGCCCAAATACATAAAGTTATGAGCATATGTGAAGGTCTTGGCTATATTCTCAATCTTATCATTCTGTTCTAATACCTTCGTAATCATAGAAGGTATCTTTGACAATTCCTCTGTATAATGAGAGAATTCCTGGTCTGAAACCAAACCTTTCTCATGACCAAGGGTCAAGGCCAACATAGTAAGAACTGTCAGCTGGCCAGTGAAGGCCTTGGTGGAAGCAACACCTATCTCTGGGCCTACATGGATGTAGGTACCTGTATTGGTATTGCGGGCAATACTGCTGCCTACCGCATTCACAATGCCAAAGACAAACGCACCTTTGCTTCTTGCCAGTTCAATGGCAGCCAACGTATCAGCGGTTTCACCGCTCTGTGAAATGGCTATCACCACGTCGTCATCATGGATAACAGGATTACGATAGCGGAACTCACTGGCGTATTCCACCTGAACTGGTATCCGGCAGAAGGTCTCAAAGAGCTGTTTACCTATCAAACCTGCATGCCAGCTAGTACCACAAGCCACAATGATAAAGCGATGGGCACTCATCAACTGAGCTTTATATTGCTTAACAGCAGAGAGGTTAATACCATACTGGATATTCTCGGGTTCAATTTTCAGGCGTTTGTCCATGGCCTCCAAGCGACCACGCATACAGTCTTCGAGGCATTTAGGCTGGTCAAAGATTTCTTTGAGCATGAAATGAGGGAAGCCTCCCTTGTCGAGCATCTCCAGATCCACATCAATCTCCTTGACATCAACATCAACCTGTTCTGCCTGAAGGTTTGAAATCTCAATGTCCTTACCTCGTTCAACCTTTACAATCTGCTCGTCATCAATATATACTACATGACTGGTATATTCAGCAATTGGCGTTGCATCAGATGCAATAAAGAACTCTTCATTGTTCGCGCCAATGCCCACTACCAAAGGGCTACTCTTACGAGCAACAATCAACGTATTAGGTTGTCTTTTATCTACCAAAGCAATGGCATAAGCTCCAATCACCTTATTGAGTGCATAGCGTACGGCACTAACCACGTCACAGTTGTGTTTCTTCTCGTAATACTCTATGAGTTGCACCAGCACCTCAGTGTCTGTCGCACTTTGGAAGTGATAACCCTTGGTTTGTAGCTGTTCCCTGAGTATGGTGTAATTCTCAATAATGCCATTATGCACCAACGCCAGATTACCGCTCTCAGACTCATGGGGGTGAGCATTAGTCACAGATGGCTCACCGTGTGTAGCCCAACGGGTATGGGCTATGCCCAATGTTCCACTACAATCCTTCTCCTTAGCCGTCTCTTCGAGGTCGCTCACCTTGCCCTTAGACTTATATACATTCAGGCTATCGCCATCAAGCAATGCCACACCGGCAGAATCATAGCCTCGATATTCGAGTCTATGAAGTCCATTTATCAGTATCGGATAAGCCTCCCGCTTACCTATATATCCAACTATTCCGCACATATATTATCAAAATCTGCATGTGCTGGCATCAACATAAGCCAGATGCACAGCATTCATTATATCCACAACATCCTCGCGCATCTCAGGTGATGCATTCTGATCAACATCAGTGCAACAAGAAGCCTTAAACCTAAAATCATCAGAACCTTCCACCCTTAATGTCACCCAAGGATCATCAGAGTCTTCGACAGAAATAAAAATACTTTTATCATTAACAATGCGCTCATATCCTAATCGCATTGCCAACTCATTATGGAATTTCTCTCTGTTCATATCTTCTCTCTGAATCGTTGGTTAAATTTTGTATTGAAACATAAAATTATGTTTTATCGCCAAACAGCAGGCTTTTCAACTGATATCGGATTATACCTTTACAAGTCCGGATGTGTTTTTTCGTCTTTTCTCCTCCTTGCCTCCGTCATCATCTCTTTAGACCTCATCTCCGACCTCTCCAAAATTAACACTTGTTTACCCTTTTGGGATAAAGAATCTTAAAGCCCTTGCATGTTCCCGGGATTTTTACTAACTTTGCATAGAAATGAGCGGAAAAGGCTCAATTTCCCGGATGTCTGATGAATGTCTGATAACTCTGGAAACGGCGGTTTCGTTTTATATTGTGTATCAGGCTGTTATGCGGAAGTTCACATTAGCTGGGAAATCGTTTCCCATTTCCATTCCTTTTTTCTTCTGATTTTCTTATGTCCTGGGGCGGTGCTATGGAGGGTGGAACAGATCGTAGAGGGCTTGGTCGAGCTGGCGGCGCTGGGCGTCGGTGTTTGACTCTTCGTAGAGCTTACGGAACACTCGGATGTAGTGCTCAATGTTGTGTGACTTGCCTGTTCAGACTTTGCCGTATAGGCTCTTGCTGGCCTTCAGGTCGAAGGCCAGGAGATCGGTGCCATAGCCCATCTTGCTACGCACCTCGTGCAGTACTTCACCGAAATCCTGCAACGTCTGAACTTTCTGTTTCATCTTTTAATTATTATTAAATTATAGCCCTAAGGCTTGATTTCTTTAACACTTGTACCACCTTTAGGCAGTACTGCCATTCATGGCAAATTGACGATCTTTACAGCGACTAATCCATTTATTGAAATGAACGAACAACAAGTACTTCTAAATGAGGAGCTCACCCAGGCTGGTGAAGCTACTCCTGTGACTGACCTGCTGCTGAACCTCGACCGTCTCCGGATTACCAGTGAGACAGAGGTTCCTGAGGAGGATTTCCTCCTACGGTTCTTCGGCAAACCCTGCTTCCCGCGTCGGGATCTCTCGACCGTTACTGGTGTGGAGAAATGCGGTAAGACCTTCTTCACCTCCATGCTCATGGCCTGCTGCGCCGATGCCGGAGGCCAGACTCTCGAACTGGAACGGATCCGCGAACAACCGCTTAAGGTGCTGTGGTATGACACCGAACAAAGCCGACAGTCCACCAAATCCATCCTCACAGACCGTGTGTTTAGGCTTACCCATTCTCAAGCAGACGAAGGGCTCTTTGCCTTCAATGTCCGGGCCTGTACCTATCAGGAGCGCATGGACTACATCATCACGGGGATTAAGGCCTATCAACCCGACCTGGTCATCATCGACAACATCAGCGACCTGCTGTCCAGCATCAATGATGCCGAGGAATCCCAGAAACTCATTGACCAGCTGATGCAGCTCTCCACGGCACATAACTGCAACATCACCGTCGTCATCCACCTGAACCGCTCGGGCGAGAAGCGCAACCTGCGAGGCTGGCTGGGAACAGAGATCCTACACAAAACCTTCGATGCCTACTACTGCGAGCAGACTGAGGACTCGGAGTATCTGTGTGTCCAACAGTCATTGACCCGTAAGTACCGGATTCCCGAGAAAATGTATTACAGGATCAACGAAGACGGACTGCCTGAGATCACGGCTAAGCCTGATGTGAAGCAGCGTGGCAGAGACGGAAAGTTTATGAGCACCAAGCCTGAGGCTTATCAGGTCAGGACGGAGAAGATCGACTCCTTCAACCAGGACTATATCATCCGGAATCCTGATAATCCCCGGAAGCCCTGGGAGTGGAACCTCTACCGGCTCTTCAAGGACGCTATGGCCGACCGTGCGATGATGGGATGCGAGGCCCTGCAGAACGAGGTGATGGCGCTCAGCCACATCGAGCAGCCGAAATATTACGATAAAGTGTTCCAGCTGGCCGTCGATCAGCGGGTGGTCCAGACCACACTCACCAAGAACGGCCGGGTCGCCGTCATCCTCATCCCAGCCTGACCCCCTCCTTATATAGCCCATCCCCTCTATATAGAGGGATGGGGCTATAGTAAGAGGGGTTATGGCGATGCATGAGGCATGAAGCCAAACGTAAGACGTATCTATGAAACATCATCCTACTGAAATCCTATGGATGCGCTGTCTGTCCATAGACAGTCAGTTCTGCAAGGCAGTGGTCCGTATGAGCTATCTGACCCATGAGCAGATGGTCAACGCAGCCTGCCGTTATCGGTTGGGCGCCTCTCGCCAGGGAGGTGTCATCTTCTGGCAGATCGACCAGGAAGGTCGCGTTCGCGACGGGAAGGTCATGTATTACAGGCCTGACTGTCATCGGGACAAGTCCAAGGAGCATCGTCCTACCTGGATTTCCACGTTCTTGAAACGTCGGGATCCCTTCCCTGATGCCCCACACGAGACGACGCATTGTTTCTTCGGTCTCCACCTGATCGGTGAGCGTGAGGGAGATGTGGCGATTGTTGAAGCCGAGAAGACGGCTGTCATTCTCTCAGAGCTTTACCCTCAGTATATCTGGTTGGCAGCAGGCGGACTGGGCGAAGTCCAGGTAGACAAGTTCCGCCCCCTTCGAGGGCGCAGAGTCATTCTGTTTCCCGATACCGATCCAGATGGAACCGCCTATTGCCGTTGGTATCAAGCCGCCGAGGAAGTCATGCGTTCGCTCTTCTGGGATACCTCCCCATCCATCCGCGTCTCACCCCTCCTGGAGCTCCACGCCACCCCCTCTCAAAAATCCCGCAAAATCGACCTCGTCGATTATCTCTTCAAATAGTGCCATAATTCCCCCCGTTTAGTGCCACAATTCCCTATGAATTATGCCACTTTTCGCAAGCTCCGCTTGCTAGAAGTCAATGGGAGTTAACGAGCCAATGGCTCGTGGAGTTAAAGGACATATCTTTTGTTCTTCTGTTCTTCTGTCTAAAAAAACATGGTAAACTTCTACGATAAGAATCGATTCATCAGTAAGAGCGAACTAGCGAAATTCGCTGGTGTATCTTATTCAACTTTCAAACGCTATCTGCGTACTCGACAGCCTATTCTGTCTAAAATGGGTATAACACCTAAGGCTCAAAAGTTGCCACCACAGGCAGTTCATTATATTTGTGAGGACTATTGTATCGATCTTCCCTTGGAACTCCAGGACCAGGAATTCATCAATAAGTCACCTATCTACCAACAGTTCATCAGACACCTTCAAGATGCCGAGTATTACAAACTCATGCTCAAATGCAGCACATCTTTTTCGAAGAAATAATGACTAAGTTGGTCAAAGAAGGTCAATGCCTTCTCAACATGTTGTAACTTTGCATTGTCAGAGAAACACTCTGATAGAGTAATCACTACGGCTTGCGCGCAGCCCGAACTATTCACTCTTCACTAATCACTATTCACTAATTAAACTATGCCCGTTTTTATTAAAGTCTCCCAAAACAAGATCAAGGACTCCAAGTCCTACGGCAAATGGTACGGCCGCGTCGCCACTACCAAGACCATGACCTACCAGGAACTCTGTAAGCACATGTCAGAGCACAACTCCGTCTATGGAGAGGACGTCTGCCTCGGTGTCGCCAACAAGCTCCAGAGCTGTATGCTCGAGCAGCTCCTCGAAGGCAAGAAGGTCCAGTTCGGTGAACTCGGCGTGTTCTACCTCTCGGTCAAGTCGACCGGTGCCAACAAGGAAGAGGACTTCAACCTCGGTATCAACATCAACGGTCTGTTCCTCTGCTTCGCCCCCAGCCGCACTGACGTCAACAACCTCTCGTCAAAGATGCTGAAGAAGAAGGCCTCGTTCCTCAACGTCAAGGACATGGTCATCAGCAAGACCAAGCCTACCACCAACAGCGGCACTTCAGAAGGAGGCTCTACAGATCCAAGCGGATCAGACAACACCAACTCCGGCTCATCTGAAACGCCTGAAACTCCTGAAACAGGAGATCCTAACAACGGCGACAATGGTGGTAACGGAGGCGGTGGCTTCGACACAGGTAACTAACCCCTAAAAATACAAAATTATGGTAAAAGTCAACTGGCGAACAGTCGCCAAAGTCCTCAAATTCATTGCAACCGTCATAACCAGCGTTTTGGGAACAATCGCTGTTCAGAGTTGTACCCCAACATGGTTCTAAAACAAGATTGCCCTATGACAAAGACATTGAAACCTCTCAAGCATGACGCCGTAAAGCTACTGATCATTCACTGCTCCGGCAGCCGCAGCAACCAACCCTTCACTGTCGAAGGCCTCATTGCCACAGGCAATGCCCGCTTCGGCCAACCCTCCTATCACTACTATGTCCGTCGCAATGGCGATGTGATTGCCATTCTGCCCGAATCAGTCCAGGGAGTCCATGCCCGTCACTACAACCACTGCTCACTTGGCATCTGTTACGAAGGCGGTTATGATGAGAAAGGCGTGGCTACTGACACTCGAACTGAGAAACAGAAACATGCCCTCTTCGAACTTCTGAAGGAGCTCCATGAGGACTATCCCAATGCCCGTATCATGGGCCACTGTGAACTCCCAGGCGTTGCCAAGCCCTGTCCCTGTTACTCCATGGCTGAGTACGCCAGTCTTCAGCCGAACTCAAGTTTGAACTAACAAAACTTAAGCCTATGAACCACTTTCGCAAACCAAGGGATGACAGATTACTGTCATATTGATGAATGCTAACCATATCATGGAACCTCAGTTCGCTGCGACAGCGCGCTGAGGCTTTTCACGTATCTCTATGTCTACCCCATTGTGGCCAAAACAAATAAGAACAAAACGTCCACGCTCCCTTGATAATTGAGCTCACCATCAGAAGTTATATACAACGTCAACGGTATTTCCACTGGAGCCAACAGCGACATTCCTACCCTTGCCAAAACACAAGTCACTCAACCACCAAGTCAGCTCTGCAGATCCTATACCGATTGCTGCGCCAGCAGCCACGTCATACCAATGATGCTTATCGTTAACTACACGCTCTACACCAATTGCCGTAGCGGCAGCATAGCCCGCTATTGGAATCCAGATACAATCTTTTCTAAACTCCTTATCGATTGATCTGGCTGCTGCGAATGCCATCGAGGCATGGCCCGACGGGAACGACTTGTTGTCAGAATGGTCAGGACGCTCCTCCTTAATCGCCTTCTTGAGCACAGTCTTCACACCATAAGATACAATCACCGACGCGCCAGTATTAAATATAAACCGAGGCCAATTATGCCCAGCTTCCCAACGAGATACAGTACGCTTCTCGCTGGGCTTATCCCATGTATTACGTCCAAATTCATACTGAATACCGACATTCAGGTCAAGCCAACCATTGCTGCCGCTGTGTTCGGAATTGATTTCTTCATTACCTTCTCTAAATTCAGAAGATGTAAACTGATATGCCAAATCTGCGAACAGCCTCATACGCTTATTCAGCTTAAACGTATGCTCTGTACCCACACCGACAAGTGGTGATCCTGTTGAGTATTCAAGATTGCTGTCCAATCCAGTTCGCAGAAATGCCATCGCATTCCAAAAGCGATCCTTATCATATTCACCAAAGAGGTTATGCAGATTAAACATAGCATCCGCATAAGCTGCAACATACCCTCCACCATCATGATTACTGCCTGGTTGGCCAGGAGTATCCATCCAACCAAGATGGTTATTACCAATGATGCCATTCTGCCAGTTAACCCCGAAACGAAGACCAAAATCTGGGGTAAACCACTTTCCAAATCCAGCATTGACACCAAACGTCTTACCATTGGGGAACACTTTCGAGATATCCTCGCCATAAGCATTTATCAGCGACATGCCAAGACCAACTTGTACAAACCAGTTATCCCAGAATGAGTTCAAGACCACTGCATTCTTATCATGCTTTTCCTTTTCATAAGCTCGATGAAAGCCCTGTTTTCCCAAATTCAATTGCATGCCAACGTTAATATCAAAATAGCCGTTGCTGCCATTGCCTACGCCAGTCCCGGATCCAATAACACTCGTTACCGCATTATAGGCAACATCTGCATAGATGCTCCACTTATCATTCAGGCGAAAATTGTTGCCAATGCCCAAACCTAATATGGGAGAACCTTTTCCGTTAATAGAATTGATGAACGCACCAGTTCTAGGATACAAGATCATAGTCCATTTCCTATCGGGTTTGTAACTGCCGAAGAAATTAAAAAGGTCTATCAGGAAATCTGCATTTAATATAATACAACCATCAGAACATCTCTGCCACCACTCAGCTTTGTCAAACTGAAAAAGTGCATTCTCAATATTTATCCTGCCCCTTCCGCCAAATTCAGGTGTAAACCATTTTCCAAAAGCAGCATCCACTCCAAACGACATTCCTTTAGGGAACACATGTAAGAAGTTGCAGCCATAAGGGTTCATGAGCGACATATCCACGCCCAACTGCCCAAACCAGTTATGCCAAAGTGAATTAGTCACAATTGCTTTCGAATCATTAAGAGTCCCGCCTAATCCCTCTTGTGCTCCTACATAACGACTCATAAAAGAAAAGAGATCGTTTGTAGTACGATCATCGGAGACTCCATCAACAAATCGAAACATTATATCAGCCTGATTCACATCTGCTTTGTTTTTATCTAACCACACGTTCATTAAGACAGTAATGATATCACCTTGCTTGGAGGCATTTGCAAATTTCATTTTCTTTATCTTATAGTACAAATGCCGCAAGCTATCATTTTGCTCACTCAATATCTGGGCTATTTGGAGTTCATAAGATTCCTGATTGTAGTTTTCAAGGAGATAGTTCAGGTAATTGGCGAGCCTTGATCCCATGACCTTCGCATCAATCTTCTTCGTATCGAAATCAGGGATTGTCATGTCCAGGCCAATCGCCTTTTTGTACTCAGCCATCCTTTCTGAATCAGACCCAACAGTCCGGAGTTGAGAAAACACATTTATTGATCCAACGATCAACAACAATGTTGTTATCAATAATTGTTTCTTCATCATCAATACTATTATTTCATGGATTGATCCAAGAGGCTGAACTGATAAGGAATGAGGATGACTGGATTTGTTGCTCAGAACCAGTTTGAGTCCTCACTCGCTTATCAGAAATTTATTGGAACATCGGGGTATGGGGTTAATTCTTAATATATCTACTTAAAGTGGAAAACAGTTCATTAACTGCTTGGCTGGCTGATACGCCTTTATCAAATATCATCATAATATCTGTATTCCTAATTCCCGCAGAATTCTTCTGCAACTTGACATTGGCTTTGATGGTGATCACATCGCCCGCCTTTGAGATATTCTTAATACTAAACTTTTCAAGAATAGCATAGCGCAGTTTTTCATTCTGCTCGCAACAAATATTGATGATGCTACTGCTCCAACCATAATCACAGGCTCTGTCATCCAGTTTCCGGAGCATCTTGGCAAGGTGAATACCTATCACATTGCCATTGATCTTACTGGTATTAAAGTCGGGCATCGTGTAGTCTATGCCAATCTTTTGTCTTAACTCAACAGTGCGAGCATCCTCGCTCTGCTGTGTTGTCTGGGCTGAAATACTGAGTGCTGAGAGCATCAGCATTGTCATTAAGAATATCTTTTTCATTATATAGGTTTGTTATGCATCATCGTGAAGACTTGAGAGGAAGGACAACAGGCGGAGTTGCTTTTTGGAAGGTAGTTTGGCTCCTTTCTCTGCTATATCCAAATAGGGTTGGTACTTGGGAGCAAAGGCTTCTCGCACAGAGTCTGGCATTAACATATGCCATTGCTCTTTTTCCATATCTTCATAAGTTAAGACCAAACCAAACTTCTGAAGTTTGTATGGCATTTTACGCATCTTGCGAATGACATACTGGTTAGGACCTGCCTTCACAAATTCGTCGACAATCTGGAGTTCTTGTTTGTTTAGCACATGGAGAACATCACAGGGATTAGTTAGTATCTCCTGAGCAACGCGACGTGCTGTCTCTTCTTTCTTCAAGTTGGGACTGACATAAAGGTCAAGCTTCTTACAGATGTCAAGCATCTTCACCTTTGTCATGACATTCAGGATCGCAACCAAGGATTGGTTGGAAGAGAATTGAGTATTCTTGATTGTTATCATCGTATAACCAGTAGTCGTAAAGGGTTATTTACCAGATTGATCTAAGAGGCAAAACTGATAAGGAATGAGGGATACTGGATTTCAACGCATCATTAAGATGAAAAGGGTCACATCGTTGGGAGAGAATGTGACCGTGAATTATAATAAAGAAATATAATGCTAATATAAAATGCTATCCGAGTTTACCTGTCAGGATTTCTGTTTCCAAAATACTATAAACATATACTGTGCTCTGAGAGAACAATCCTGTGCGGATATCTAGCACCCTTGAGTATGTTTCAGAATTATATATTGTATCAAGCGCCTGCTTCATCGTCAGCCCTCGATCCTCCATTAGTCGCAGAGCCAACTCCTTCACCAATTCTTCTATCACAAACGTTGTCTCCGTGCTCATAACTTTTTAAGGTATTTAAGAGCTTTATCTGTTCCAAAAAAGTACTGGTAAGTCTCTCCGCCCTTATGCTGCAGTTCCTTCACAAACTGCTCCCAATCAATAAGTCTTGCATCAATCCGACGCATCTGGAAACCAATATTATCGTTAGCAATAGGGCCATAAATGATGTCATAAGCATGGAGTGACGTGCGTAATTTGTTCTTGCGATTCAAATGAACAAACTGGCCCCACTCTAAACTGTATTTCTCGAAACGCTGATAGGCAATATTCTTATCTGCCACAGCAGCCTCTTCGTCAAATTCAAAGCGAGTAATAGTTGGTTCTCCACCCAGCAATAATGCCTTTTTCTCGGCCATTTCCTGAGCTTGCTGTTCATCGGCTGACAAATAGAAACCTACACCAAAATCTTTTCCAGGTTTTGACTTACCGAAATCAACAGACTTTATCTCTACATTTGAACCGTGATATAATATCATGCTAGCATACCTCCATTCTTACGACAAAATACAGCCAGATCTTCAACCACATCCTCGAACGACTGTGTATGTTCTACGTTATAGAAGCGATCCACGAAGTCAATCCCTTTGAAACGATTAAGATAGCGATAGGCCTGTTGCGAATTCAGTGAAAACGCAGCAGCAAATTCATTGACTACAGCAATGATGTACGCTAATTTATCTTCTTGATTTACATTCATAATCGTATCAAAAGTAAACTTTCAGAACTATCAATTATTATAATATCGCTGCAAATATAGCACTTTCTTACGAGATTTCCAAATATTTATTCGAAATTCTTCACTCTTTACTTTCAAAGGGTCACATCGTTGGGAGGATGTAACCTAGGATAGTTGTTTTTTCTTTTTGAAAGAAATTATTTAAGAGTAATCAGTCATTTTAGACCCGTTAAGGCCTACAACAACCATATTTTTAGTAATCTTTAAAATTTAGATTCGGATTTAATAGATGGCAGGTGCCATTTGTGGTTGCCACTTATGGGCAACCAAGTTG
>JAEEGG010007312.1_pt1 | contig 25526 bp, 21 predicted proteins | sample 9134161 | NCBI WGS metagenome assembly JAEEGG01 (sample SAMN16246543, study PRJNA631951) | gut metagenome | biome: gut microbiome; feature: rumen; material: CR-attached | host: Bos | place: Iran: Karaj | collected 2018-10 | reverse complement strand
ACTATCAACAAAGATGCTTCTGTGACGGCATTAAATAAGAAGATTCAATTCATTTCTGATCGCGAGAATATCCTTTTCGATGACGAGGCTCCCAAATACAAGATTCTGAAATTCAAGATTCCTGTATGGAAACGCCTGTTTGATATCATTTTCTCAGGACTTGCCATCATCGTACTTTCTCCGATATTCATCTTGACGGCTATTGCTATTAAGTTAGAAAGTAAAGGTCCTGTTTTGTTCAAGTCTAAACGTGTCGGTACCAACTATACGATTTTCGATTTCTTGAAATTCCGCAGCATGTATATTGATGCCGAGGAACGATTGAAAGACTTGAGTAAAACGAACAACCAATATGCCGAGAAGGAAGAAGAGGAAGAACACAAGACCATCACTGCCCCACTTGGTGCTGAAGCCGAACAAGACATGATGGATATGGGCATGGAATCCGAGATGATGATTAGCGACGAAGAGATTATGCTGATTGGCGACGACTTCGTTGTTGCAGAAAGCGACTTTAACAAGCAGAAAGAAGAAGAAATCAATAATGCTTTTGTCAAGATAGAAAACGACCCACGTATCACAAAAGTAGGTCGCTTCATCCGCAAATATAGCATCGATGAGCTCCCACAGCTCTTCAATATACTCAAAGGCGACATGTCGATTGTCGGCAATCGTCCACTCCCACTCTATGAGGCTGAAAAGCTCACTGCTGATAGCAGCATCGACCGTTTCATGGCTCCAGCTGGTCTTACTGGCTTGTGGCAAGTTGAAGAGCGCGGTAAAGGTGGCAGCATGTCTGCCGAAGAGCGTAAACAGCTGGACATCACTTACGGACAGACATACAACTTTATGCTTGACATGAAGATTATCTTCCGTACTCTCTTTGCTTTCGTACAAAAAGAAAATGTATAAAACTAAATAAGCTTCTATGAACAAAGTAAAACGTTTGCTACTTCTCTTACCAGTGATTGGCATCAGTACAATGACTTATGCTCAGTCACTAGATGAAAGTGGTATCAGTGCAGGATTCTTTGACTCGAGTGATGAAAGTTCTTTGAATTTCTCATCTTTCCACCTCCCCCCATTGTCCGTTCTCTTTGAGAACGCCAAACAGAATCCACAGATTTTGTCGATGGAAAAATCGGAGCAATTGGCAAAGGCAGAGATTGCTAAACAGAAACGCCACATTTTTTCCTATGTCAAAGCGCATGCAAGTTATAGTTATGGTAAGACCGATGTATATGGGCAGATGACCAACAACCAGACTGGAACAATGAACTTTGTGCCTATTTTCGAATCAAAGAATGGGACCGAACAATCTTATTGGAACGTCGGCGTCAACCTTAACATCCCCTTGGAGGACATTCTCGATTGGGCGCCATCGATTAAACGTAAGCGTTTAGAGGCAGAAAAAGCACGCCTGGATAAAGACATCAAGTTTGAGGAATTAAAACTTCAGATAAGTACGTTATATGCAAAAATCACCAACACATTGGTCACCCTAAAGACTGCCAGTGAAGGTGCTGCCGCTTATCAAGGCGCTGGTGCTCTGAATCAGGAAGACTTTCATCAAGGTAATATGAGCATTGAGGATTATGCTTGGACGAAATTGCATGAGTTGGATGTAGTCAAGCAGTACCAACTTCTTCAAACCGAGATTATGACCGATATCATCACGTTGGAGATTATCTCTCGCACACCAATTATTACAAACGCTACCACAGAGGTAACTTTGGACGGTACTATTCATAAATCTGAAAGCCAAATTCGCCGTGAGAACAAAGCGTTGGAGAAGCGCATTGCAAAAGAGGCAAAAGCAGATGAGAAACGCTACCAACAGTTGGAGAAAGCAGAAAAGACAGCTAAAGAAAAATCTGATAGAATTGCCGCCAGAGAGGCTGCACAATCAGCCAAGGCAGCAAGAGCATACGAGAAAAGTAGTAGAAGTAAGTAACAAATGATTATATTTTAGACTATGGATTTATTTAGATATATAGTTCGATTTTTATACAAGATTCGTTGGTATCTTGTTATCTTACCATTAATAGCATTGATAGTAGCTTGGTTTATGACCCGTAATATGGATCGTGTCTATGATACCAATACGACCATCTACACAGGTATGATAACCGGTTATAACATCGAGGGTGGAACAGGTGCCGCCGGTGGTAACTCACAGACCAATATCACAAACTTGATGTTGATTATCACCACAGAAAACACCATCCGTGAAGTGTCGCTTCGTCTCTTTGCCCGTTGTATGATGTATGGCAATCCTAACAAGGACAACAACTATATTTCGGCAGAGCATTTCCGCCAGTTGAATGCCTCTGTTCCTGCTGATGTCAAAGCTTTGATTAATCACAACAGTGAGTCGGCAACTTATGCGAATCTCAAAGCATACGAAAAGCCTTCTCAAGATAATTACATTTTTGGTCTTTTAAACTACCATCCATATTTTGGCATTAATAATATCACTGCAAAATTGAAAGTACTGCAACTACAAAGAAGTGATATTATAGATATTGGCTATTCTGCTAATGATGCGGGGATCGCATATAACACGCTGGACATTTTGAATGAGGTTTTTGCCCGTCATTATCAGCAACTCCGATTTGGCGAAACAAGTAATGTAATTAAGTTCTTTGAGCGTGAGGTCGCGCGTCTTTATCGCATTTTGACCAATGCAGAAGACGATTTGATTCGCTATAATGTTTCTAAGCGTATTATCAACTACGGAGAGCAGACTAAGCAACTGACTGTCTTAGAGATGCAGCAACAGAATTTCCGCAATCAACAATTGATGGACTATACCACTTCTAAGGCTTTGATGGACTATCTGGAGCGTCAATTGGGTGACCGTGCTCGTGTCATTCGGGCTAACAAACAATTTACAGATAAGGTTAAGGATATCTCTCGTCTTCAATCTCGTATCTCCAACCTCCGTCTGATGAGCGGAGAAGGCGGTGACCTCAACAATGAAGCACAGGAAGAGATGCAGAAGGCTCAACGTGACTTACAGGCAACAACTAACAGCGTCAAAGACCTCACACATGAAATCGAAGCAGGTACTTATAGCACAGAGACAGGTGTTAAGGCAAAAGATATGATTGACAAATGGTTGGAGCAAATGCTTTTGATGGAAAAGGCTCGAGCAGAGATGTCGGCTACAGATGTTATGAGACAGCAATTGGATCAACAATATTTGTTCTACTCTCCTATTGGAGCTACACTGGATCGCAAAGATCGTCATATTACTTTCGTTGAGGGAAATTATATGGAGATGTTGAAGGCGCTCAATAATGCTCGTCTTCGTCAAAAGAACCTACAGATGTCAACGGCGACCTTACGTGTATTGAACCCACCTATGTTCCCGTTGAATGCTCAACCTACCAACCGCTTGATGATTCTCTTAGGAGCATTCATGTTGACATTCTTGCTGACAGCTCTATGGTTCTTTATTGTCGAACTGCTTGATCGAACCTTGCGTGACCGTATGCGTTCAGAGCGCATTACAAAGATTCCTGTTATGGGCTGTTACCCCAAGGAGAGCAACCTGCGTTATCGCCGTTTTAACAAGACGATTGCCGATATGTCTCTTCGCCAACTCAGTAAGGCATTACTCCCTAAGTTTAAGGAAGGACAGCAGAACGTTCTCAACTTGATTTCCACAGACTCTGGCAACGGTAAGAGTTTCTTGGCTCAAGAGTTGGAAAATTACTGGATTTCTATTGGCTTACAGGTTCGCCGCTTGACCTACGACGAGGATTTCCTGGCAGAAGACAGTAAGTTCATCATGGCTAATGGCATCAAGGACTTGTGTCCAGATATTCTCCCTGAGGAGATTGCCATTATTGAGTATCCATGCTTAGACGAAAACTCTATTGCTCCCGCCCTACTGAACATGGGTACCGTCAATTTGATGGTGACACGTGCCAACCGTACGTGGAAAGATGTTGACCAAAAGGCATTAAAGGAAGTTGAGGCTATGTTGGACGAAGAGCATAAGGAAACTCTCTTCATGTACTTGACTGAGGCCAGCCGTTATGCTGTTGAAGAGTTTGTCGGTCAGTTACCACCTTATACGAAGTTCAATAACTTTGTATATCGTATGTCTCAATTAGGTTTGACAGCAGTAGAAAATAGTCACGCTAAATAAATGACAAAAGATTTTGCAACATATAAGCAAGAAACTGGAGGAAGAGCATTTTTGCTCTTTCTCTTGTTTGGTTTGGCAATATATCAGTTTGTCAATGCAGGCTTCAGTGCCTTTGCAATGGTATGCATGTCGCCATTAATCGTGTTAGCAATATATGTTGCATTTAAATGGCGAATGTCGGCATTTTGGGCGCTATTTGCCATCAACTACACCGTCATGTTCTTCGGTAAGCAGCAAATGCTGCCCAACGGTATTCCCACCTCTCTATACAATGAGATGCTAGAATTGCTCCTCATTGGTATTGCCATCGTGGATGCCAGAGAAGAGCCAAAGTTTGAGCGCACGGCCAACCTCATGCTCTATGCGTTGATAGCATGGTGCGGATATTGCACTCTGGAGGTTCTGAATGACACCTGCGATTTGGGCATCAATGTGGGCAACTGGTATAGTGGCGCCCGCATGATGGCTTTCCAATTACTATATATATTCTTAGTTTTTTCCCTATACATATCTTCACCGAAGATCTTACATCAATACCTATGGGTATGGGCGTTTTTCTGTCTGTTCTCAGCTTTTTGGACATGGAAGCAACAGGAATTTGGTTGGACTCACGCTGAAAGTGTATGGTTTGAATCCGTTGGTTATGCGACACATAGGGTTAATGGTATAATACGCTATTTCTCCACCTTCAACGATGCAGCAACGTATGGTTGTAATGCAGCTGCTGCTGCGGTCGCTTTCTTTATTTTCAGCATCACAACGAAAATTAAAAGAGATCGCTATTTCTTCTTAATAGTTGCAGCTATTATTGTTAAGGGAATGTTTGCATCTGGTACACGTACAGCTATTGTTTGTCTATTTGCTGGCATCATGGTATATGTAATTCTATCTAAGTCCATCAAAATAGCTGTACCCGTCATTTTATTTGCAGGATTAGCTTATGTTTTCCTTGCTTTTACAGATATCGGGCAAGGTAACTCTCAGATACGCCGTATGCGTTCTGCTTTCAACAAGAACGACGCATCTGTCAATGTCCGTACCATTAACCAAGCAGCCATCCGAAAATATATTCAAGACGCGCCATGGGGAATCGGTATCGGCACAAATTACCAGAACGTACCTGCCAATAACAAGTTCAGAAAGTTATCTGTGATTCCTCCTGACTCGGAATACGTTTACATTTGGGTACATGCCGGTCCTATTGGAATCACAACCTTTATCATCACCATGCTCCTGATGCTTGGAGGTGCTTGTTGGATTACCATGTTCCGTTTAAAAAGCCGGTCGCTTATGGGAATAGGGGCTGGATTCACTTGTGCTTTCGTCGCGATACAGTTAGGAGGATATGCTAACCAAATTCTTATGCAGTTCCCAAATGCTCTGATATACTATGGCGGATTGTCTATAGTCTATATCCTTCCTTTTATCGAGAAAGAATGGATAGAGTTAGAAGAAAAACGGTTTGCAGATCAGCAAGAACGTGAGAGGCTAAAACTTGAGAAGAAAAAGGCTTCAAGAGTGTAACGTATTAACAATTGAAAGTTGAAAATTAAGATTTGGAAGTTGAAAAGTTATTATCTATCATTACCATCAATTACAACGGGCTGAAAGATACCTGTGAGTTGATTGACACATTACCTCTCAACAACGAGATAATAGAGGTAATCGTGGTAGATAATGCCTCTACTCAAAATGAAGCAACAGAATTAGAAAGACGCTATCCACAAATAATCGTCATCAGAAGTGACAAGAATCTCGGATTTGCTGGAGGCAACAATCTTGGCATTCAAGCAGCCCATGGTAAATACCTATTCTTCATCAACAACGACGCCATCCTACCTCAGCCCTCAGCCCTCAGCCATCTGATAAATCGCTTAGCGTCATCAGATCAGATTGGAATGGTCTGCCCCAAAATTCGATTTACTTGGGGCAGCCATCGCATACAATATGCAGGTTATACTCCGCTTTCAAAGATAACATTACGCAACAAGTCTATAGGCTTTGGAGAAGAGGATTGTGGACAATACGACATAGCCCACTCCACCCCATATGCACACGGTGCTGCCATGATAGTTAAACATGAAGTAATAGAAAAAGCAGGAATGATGCCAGAATGTTACTTCCTTTATTACGAAGAACTCGATTGGTCAATGATGATTCGCCGTGCAGGATATGAAATTTGGTACGAACCCTCTTGTACCGTTCTTCACAAAGAAAGTCAAACAACTGGACAGCAGTCACCAATAAAGACATATTACATCACCCGCAATCGCCTGCTTTTCGCTCTACGCAACATCAACGGAAGTGAAAGATACCTTACATATTTATATATAATAGGTATAGTTGCCGTCAGAGATATTCTCAAATATCTTTGCAAAGGACAGATCAACATGGCAAAAGCCGTTATGAAAGGAATTAAAGATTTTATCAAACTATAGTATTATGGATTTTTGGTTTATATTATACATTGTAGACTGGTTTTTATTCGGTATTGTAGCACTGGCTGTACTATACATGCTCATTTACACCATCGCATCTCTATTCTACACCAAGAGAGATGTACTGAAGACAAAACAACTCAATCGCTTTATTATCCTTATACCATCCTATAACAATCCTGGTGTTATCTATACGGTAAAATCTGTATTGGCTCAATCCTACCCGATGCGACTCTTTGATGTAACTGTTATTTCTGATCATAATGACGAAATGACCAATTTCAGATTAGCTCAAGAACCGGTGACCTTATTGACGCCCAATTTTGAGAAAAGTACTAAAGCAAAGGCTATGAAATTAGCTATCAACAACCTTCCACAGTTTAAGATATATGACATTGCAATTGTCCTGGATGGCGGTAGTATTGTTGATACTAATTTTTTGGAACAGATGAATGAAGCTTTTGAGGCTGCAGGAACCAAAGTCTTTCAAGCACATCGCATCTCCCGTAATAGAGATAGTATTGCTGCACGAATGGGAGCTGTTTTTGAGGAAATCAATAACTCTATTTTCCGTCGTGGTCATATAGCACTAGGGCTATCTGCTAGTATTTGTGGCGGCGGTTATGCCATGGAATTCAATTGGTTTAAGGAAAATGTATTCAAATTGAAAACGCCATGGGAGGTTAAGGAATGGGAATCTCTACTCATGCGACAAAATGTCTTTGTAGACTTTTTCGATGACATCTTTGTGTACGACGAGAAAAAACGTACACCAGAAGAATTTAACCGTGAACGACTGACTTGGATAAAAGCCCAAATTCATGCAGCATTCAGAAATATTCATTATCTGCCGGGCGCAATACTCAACCGACAGTATAACAGAATTGACAAAGTGATTCAATGGCTTCTGATACCTCGTATGCTGATGATGGCCATCATTGTTGGCATGAGTCTAATACTGCCACTTATCTATACGTCCTTAGTCTTTAAGTGGTGGGCATTATTTGCCATAACCCTATTAATTTGTGCTATCGCGACACCTGACTATTTAGTAGATGACCACTGGGAATCAACATTCTTTAAGTCCCCATTGGTTCTGATGAAGTCCATTCCAGGATTGTCCGGCATTGCTAATTATTTAGACGACATTACCTTCAATACCACAAGCAAGAAAAAAGACAAGAAAAAGAAAGATAAGAAAAAGAAATAGAGATGTGGACTGCAATACATACCATTGACATCGTGCTATGGATAATCATGGCATTCTCTGTTGCGTATGTCGCCTTCTACGCATTGGTGTCCCTCTTTCCTTCTCGTACCTCTAAACATCAGCTCTCAGCCCCCAGCGCTCAACCATCATCGTCCTTCCTCATTCTCTTCCCTGCCTACAAAGAAGATTCTGTTATAGTCCATTCGGTACGTCAGTTTCTTGAACAGACTTATCCAAAAGGCCTGTACGAAGTGGTTGTCATTTCCGACCATATGCAGGATGATACAAATGAGCTATTGCGCCAACTACCCATCACATTGCTCACTCCTCAATTTGAAAAGAGCAGCAAAGCCAAGGCCATGCAGTATGCAATCAAAGAGATCAATGGGCAATTCGATTATATCGTAATTCTCGATGCTGATAATGTCGTCCTTCCAGATTTTTTAGAACAAGTTAACGTTTCCTGCCAGCAAGGCTATCAGGCAATCCAATGCCACCGCTGCGCAAAGAACTGCGATAACGACGTCGCAGTATTGGATGGAGTTAGTGAGGAGATTAACAATACCATCTTCCGTAAAGCACATAACACCATTGGATTGTCTTCAGCTCTGATAGGCTCAGGCATGTGCTTCACCTTCGAATGGTTCAAACGAAATGTAAATTTGTTGAACTCCGCTGTGGAGGATCGAGAGTTGGAGTCTCTTCTGTTACAAGAGAAAGTATTTATCAAGTTTGAAGAGAACATTCATGTTTTTGACGAGAAAGTCAGCAATCATGAAAATTTCGAGCGGCAACGACTCCGTTGGTTAAACGGACAATTACAATCATTGCTCATCATGTTGCCCAACATACCCCATGCAATAGCCACAATAAACATCAACTATATCGACAAGGCCATCCAACAGGCATTAATACCACGTTCCATCCTCTTATTCCTGATACCAGTGTTTAGCCTTATCTTGTTTTGCATTGCCCCTGTTTGGAGTCTCAAATGGTGGATACTCTTTCTCGTATTATGCCTCTCCTTGTATATAGCTATCCCCTCGCAGATGCGAAACAGCGCTGTATTTGGCAAACTCAGCAGTTTCCCCGCTCTCGCTCTCAAAATGCTGAAGAATCTATTCAATTTGAATAAAAACAACAAAGACTTCCTCCATACAACCCACGGAAATGAGTGAACGAGTACATAGAAGTGTAATGAATATCAAAGTGGGCATGTTGTTTTACGTGCTCTCATTGTTTATTGCATTCTTCTCTCGTAAAGTATTCCTCGATTGTCTAGGGGCGGAATTCATTGGGCTCACAGGTATGCTCATGAACATCATGAGTTTTCTGAGTGTAGCAGAATTAGGCATAGGAACAAGTATCGTCTATTTCCTTTATAAGCCCTTACAAGAAAACAACCAAGAGAAAATCAACGAAATCATGTCCATGTTGGCATATCTCTATCGGTGTATCGGTTTCATCATTATGGGCATCGGCATCTTAGTAAGTTTATTCTTTCCTTGGTGGTTCGGTAATCTCAATATCAGTCTGTTCTTGGTCTATTTCGCTTTCTACGCTTTTCTAGCCTCATCAGCAGCAGGCTATATCTTTAACTACAAACAACTTCTGGTTGGAGCTAACCAGAAACAATATCTAGTAAATGCCTATTTCCAAACGATAAGTATAGTCCAAAGCGTTATACAAATCCTGCTTGCCTATTATTATAGAGATCTTTACTTATGGGTAGCAGTGGGCCTCATTTTCACCATCATCGGGATTACAGTCTTTAACATTCGTATTAGACAATTATATCCTTGGTTACGCATCAATCTCAAAGAAGGCAAAGAAAACCTAAAGAAGTACCCAGAGGTTTTACAAAAAACCAGGCAGATATTTGTCCAGCGCATTAAGGATTTCATTCTATATCGAAGTGACGAGATTCTCGTCGGAACCTTTGTGTCAGTAGTACAAGTGGCATTCTATGGCAACTACACTATTATTACAAACAAATTAATCTTCCTTGTGAATATCCTTAGTAACGGAATGAATGCCGGCATCGGTAATCTAGTAGCAGAAGGAAATGAGCACAATACGATGAAAGTGTTTTGGGAATTGACAGCTGTACGTTTCTTAATAACTGGTGGTGTCGTCTTTGGACTGTTACTTTTCCTGCAACCATTCGTCATTTGCTGGTTTGGTGAACATTATCGGCTTAATGATTTGATTATTTATCTGCTCATCATTAATATTTTCATTTTTCTCTCACGAGGGGTTGTCGAGATGTTTATCTCTGCTCATGGTCTTTTCTCTGATGTATGGGCAGCATGGACAGAACTTATTATAAATCTCACCATAACATTGAGCCTCGCCCCTTTTTGGGGAATCGTTGGTATCCTTTTGGGGAAAATTATCAGTGTCTTTTTCATTGCTATCATTTGGAAACCGTACTTCTTGTTTTCAAAAGGCCTTAATAAGAGTGTGGCTGTTTATTGGCGTGGCATGCTCCCCTATTACACCATCTTCATAGTTTTTATTGCTATTACCTTTTGCCTTCGTTCTTTGTTAATAGAGCCAAATGTCACCAACTTACTAAATCTGACAGGTTATGGAGCCATCTCATACATCCCCTTACTACTTTTATACTTCTTCGCCCTCTTCTTCCTAACCAAAGGTATGAAATATTTTGTAGCTCGCAAACCATCAGTCTATAATTATCTTAGATTTTTACAACATGCAAAGTGAACTACATTCGATGCGTTAAAGTATCTCAAAAAGATAAACTTTTTCTACTTAATTTAGAATATAATCATTAATTTTGCAAATTATGAGAGTAATCTGCGACGCACCTGGACAAACTTGCAACCGGCTCTGGACTTATTTAACTTCCGTAGCCCAATGTATTGCGGAGGGAAAGAAGATGGTTATCATTTTTTATGACTGGACTATCGAGGATTTCCCCCACTTGCTTCATGCACCATTTATATATTATCCCCTGTGGCTTCCTTGGTTTCTTCGACTTCCTAAAGGATGGGGATGGTATAAACATCTGACATGGAAAGTCACCCATAATAAGGTATGGGACTTCATTTTTAAATTTTTAGGATTCAAAAAAGGGTGGTACACCATGGACGATACCCGTTACCTTGTCGAAACAAAGAAAGAATTGCAATATGTCTTTCGTCCCCGTGAAGAAATTATAGGAAAGGCTGAATCCATGATATCAAACATCCATAAGAAGGCCGATATAGTAGTGGGAGTACACATCCGTCATGGAGATTACAAGACTTTCCATAACGGGCGTTACTTTTACACACTAGAAGAGTTTCATGAGATGATGCTTCGCATTCAAGCTATTTACAAGGAGCAACAGGTTGCTTTCTTTATCAGTAGCAATGAAGACTTTAATCTCAGCATTTTCGAAGGATGTAACTGCTACCGCTTCAGCAAGGAACCTTCTGGAGATATACTCGACCTTTACACCCTATCATTGTGCGATAGGATAATCGGTCCATGGAGCACCTATAGCCGTTGGGCCTCATTCATCGGGGAAGTTCCTCTGTGCTTCATTGAAAACAAAGATCAAATATTTACAGACAAAAGTTTTTCGGTTGTCACCGACTTTTTCCACTTTGCAAATGGTAAAAGTACAGAAGATTTATGGAAACCAACAGTCAAAAAATAATATGAAAATAGCAATCCTAACATCTGGCATACTTCCTATTCCAGCCGTACAAGGGGGGGCCGTGGAGAATCTACTTGATTTTGTTTTGGAGTATAACAATAAGCATCATTTGCATGACATGACCGTATTCAGTGTATGGGATGATAAAATCAAAGGGCACCCTGCACTACAATCCGACATCAACCATTATGAATATGTCAAAGTCACAAGTTGGAGAGCAAAAATTGCAAAGAATCTATGCTATCTGTTATTTGGAGAAAAATATTATCATTACACCATTGAGTATTTCTTTCGTAAGGCATGGAAGAGATTACAAAAAAATCACTATGACATTATTTTGCTAGACAATCGTCCTGGCTATGCATTAGACATGAGAGTTCCTGACGGCACAAAATTATTTTTATACCTACATAATGATCTGCTCAATAATACAACAAAAGGATATAAGGAAATATACAATAAGGCCACTCGAATCCTTACTGTTTCCAACTATATTTCTAGTTGTGTAAAAACAATAAATCCTGACGACACCAAATGTTTCCCTATTCTTAACGGCATAGACATACGAGCATTCTCACCCAATATTCCATCATATATTACCCGTAGTCAATTGGGATTGGATGAGGATGATTTTGTCATGGTGTTTAGCGGAAGAGTCACCAAAGAGAAAGGCGTGTCAGAATTAATTGATGCTATCATACAACTGAAGCAATATAAAAAAATCAAGTTACTCATTATTGGCAGTTCATTCTATGGTGATGCCACTCGTGAAGATTCATTTATAAAAAACTTGAAACAAAAAGCAGAAATCATTAAAAACCGCATTTTGTTTACGGGTTACATTCCTTATTCGCAAATGCCTCAATATCTAAAAATCTCTGACATTGCCGTGATACCATCCTTATGGGACGATCCTTTCCCGACTACCGTCCTCGAAGCTCAAGCTATGGGATTACCTATCATTACAACTCGTCTTGGAGGAATCCCAGAAGAAGTGACAGAGGATAATGCCATTTTGCTAGATACAGACGATCAATTCGTTGACCAACTCGCCAAAGCTATCCTTGACCTCTATGAGCATCCCGAGAAACGGAGAGATATGAGTGAAGCTTCATTGAAGCGCTCAAAATTATTCAGCAAAGAACGTTATGCGCGTGAGTTCTTTGAGGCGTTGGAAATCACCACGTAAATATTTAAAACCTATGCAATCAATGCCACGTTGCAACTCTTGTTGATAATCAGCGAGTTACGCGTGGCATTGTGATTTGCTATGCATTATTTGGTATGCCTCGACAAAACGTGTCCTCAATGTGACTACTGTCTGCGCTTTATTGCTTGACAGAGCAGTATATGATATTTTGTTCGACAAAATATGTTATTTTAGTCGACAAAATAATATATTTTGCATTCATTAAATAAGAGAATACACAATTTTTATCCTGTTCGGCCGTTAATATGAATAAAACAATATGATTTTATGGCATTGCTAGTTAAGGTTCAAAAAGTAAAGAACAAAGGGTTGGGTACAAAGTGGTATGGGAAAACGGTCAAACGACAAGATGTTTCTTTATCCGATATTGCCAAAATAATTAGCCAAAGCAACTCTGTTACGGAAAGTGACGTGTATGGCGTATTGAAAGCCCTGGTACATGAGATGAAATTCCTTCTGCAAATGGGGCATACTATAAAACTAGAGGGGTTCGGAAATTTCCACCTAACCATAGAAAGCGAGACGGTTGACAATAAAAGCGATTATAGAATTGATGAACACGTAAAAAAAGTAAAATGCAAGTTTACCCCATCTTCACATCGAGTCCAAGGTGGTAAACTCAGTTACTATTTCTGCGAAGGCGTAGAACTAGAACGTTGCAAAGAATAATACTATTGCTTTCTCTTCAAATAATCCTTCACTATTTCTGCAGCAAAAGTTGAATCAAGAATTTTGTAGCCTAAAAGGTTCAGATGGAAATGGTCATCTGTATAAATATCTCGTTTGTCGCGCCACCCCTCTGGATTCCAAGAGTCAGCAGAGATATACACTACGCTGTCCATCAGATGATAGGTGGACAGTGTATCCTTCAGTGCCTGCCGGTAGTCATCCACCCCACGTAGTTTAGTATTCAGTAGACTCATACAGATACGTGCTTTCAACTGATAATACAGGGTATTGCCATCGTATGCCTCATCAACATCCACATCAGGAATCTCCATGACTACCGGCTTAATGTTGTTGAAGAGCAACAGACGCAGGATATGAACATAATTACGCACGTAATAGTCCTTTCCACGACGCTGGCGTGCATCATTGATACCTGCGGAGATGACACAGTAGTCGGCACCGCCCTCGATGACCTCCTGGGAACAGTAGTTTAGGTCATAGTCAATCGCCATCGTACGCTCCGCACTCATACGCTCGTAGATTTGCCCACTGGTGAAGCCATAGCGTCCCTTGGCAGTTACCTTTACCTTCCTGCTACCTAATACTTTCTTCAGTCGCACCTCAAAAGTAGAATCCCTGCGAAGTGTCTCGTGGAAATATACCCAACTGTCACCTATCATAATTACTCGCAACGTGTCGTCGTCAAGTTTCTTCACCATATAGGGGGAAAGCACCTCTGCTGCTCGGTAGAACGGACGCCACTTCCAGGTGACTAGTAATACACAACAGGCAATGCCCAACAGCCACAGCACGATTTTTCCCAAGATCGCACGGTTACTGACACCACTAACGAAACGGATAACAGGAACTGTACATACCAAAATAGTTATCAGAATATAGAGAAGTGTCTCCAACGTAGGATTGCCGATTTGAGCGAGTTGTGGTTTGACAAAGCGGGTAAGATTGACAAAATAGAATAACTGGAAAATATATATAGCATAGGAATGAGCCCCCATCGCACACACCGTATTCTCCACCCAACTATTGGCCGGTATCCAATAGAAGAATTTACAGAGAAAGAACAACATCAAATAGAATATATAGAAATAACAAATCCAGTGAAATGTTTTCCATCCTCCTGAATAATAAAACAGCGGTGACCAATTGACATCCATGACCTCGAATAAATACAAGGCCAGCAGGCTGACTACCGACAAGGAAAGGGTCTCAACATTCAGTACAACACCTCTCTCCACCATCTCATAACCCAGGTATATTAGGAAAATATAGCGCAGGAAAAGGAGACGGTATAGCCATTCCTGCATATGGACAAGGCTGCATACCACTTCACTGCCTATTGACAAGAAGAGGAAGAACACGGCCAATTGTGTCCTACCGAACCGTCGGAACAACGGTCGCAGCAAGGGTAGCAACAGGGCAAACTGGATATAAATCCATGGATAATAAGAACCCGGTCCCTTACCTCCCCAGTAGATAGCTTTAATCAACTTGTCATGCCAAGAATATGTCGGATTGAGGATTAGGTAGCAGACAAATATCAACACCTCGGCTATCAGGAAGGGAAGTACCGCCCTTTTCAATATTTTTTTTAGATTAAGAATCTTTCTGCCATACCCGTTCTTATAGGAATGAAAAACCTGTATCAACAGAAAAAGAGGAACTGCGGGATAGCCCCAAATATAGAAATATGATTCTTGATGAAAAAATGTATCAGTGGTATGATGAACCAACACCAACAAGATACAAATGCCTTTGACAAAATCCAGTGACAAATCATGTCCGATTTTGCTAAATTCTATCTTCGTTTCGTATCTGTGTATGAAGTCTAACATCAGTCTCTATCAAAATCGAATACAAAGGTACAAAATATTTGAGAATTAATAATTGATATTTGAAAATAATTTGTAATTTTGCAGATAGAATGAAGGATGCTTTGATGCTTTTGCGCCCCCTACAATGGTTTAAGAATGCCTTTGTATTCGCCCCATTGTTCTTCAGCAACAACTTGCTGAACAAGGAATATTTCATGCAGACTATTTGGACTTTCCTGGCCTTTTGCCTCGTATCCAGCAGCATATATTGTTTTAACGACATTCATGATGTAGAGAGCGACCGACTGCATCCCAAGAAAAAGTTACGTCCTATTGCAGCAGGGAAAGTGAGTATATGGGAAGGGTACTTCATTATGCTGCTCTGTCTGATAGGCTCACTGTTACTGGTCACCCTTTCGCACAGCATCAACATGCCCATTCTCTATGCACTGCTTTTAGGATATTGGGGAATGAACATTGCCTACTGTGTCAGACTGAAGCAATTTGCCATCCTTGACGTGGCTATCATTGCCGTCGGTTTTGTCATCCGAGTTTTGATTGGTGGTTTTACCACAGACCTGTTTGTCAGTGGCTGGTTGGCACTGATGACTTTCCTGTTGGCCCTATTCCTTGCTTTTGCCAAACGAAAGGACGATTACCGAATCTATGAGTTGACTGGCACGATGCCTCGAAAGAGCATTGCCGGCTACAATGCCCAGTTTATCGACCTTTCCGTTACCATCGTGGGCACCATCACCATGGTATGCTACATTATATATACCATGAATGAAGGTGTGATGGACCGTTTCGGTTCTTCCTATGTCTATCTGACCAATTTCTGGGTTCTGGCAGGTCTGTTGCGCTATTTGCAGAACATGCTTGTTTACCAACGCAGCGGCAGTCCCACCAAGGTTTTGGTTAAAGACCGCTTCATCCAATGCTGCATCATAGGATGGATAGCTTCTTTCTTTGCAATTATCTATCTATAACTTACCATTTATGAAAAAAGCTCTCTCATTTCTTGCCATAGCCTTGCTTTGTGTTTCATGTGCTCAACCACCAAAGGAACATCGGGTAGTTGTCTGCGTTCCAGTATATGGGCAGAGCCTTGCCTTAGGCGAGGAGGCTGAACGACTTACTGATTTTGACTCACTTGCCAACTATGCTGACGGGCGCATTGTTACAGAAAATCTTGACTACGATTTCGGATACTATGAATTTGACGATTTGAAGAAGATGGCCAAAAAGATGGTAAAATACCAAAAACGAAGCTTCGAATTATCCATCTATACTATGGCCCAACGCCTTGTAGATCAGTTAGGGAAGGATACCCTTATTTGCATCTTTCCAGGGGGGCAGGGAGCCACTCAACTTTCAAATTTAAGCAAAGGGACGCGCCCCTATCAAGAGTTTTTAGAAGATATTGAAAAGGCATATAAGTTGACTAAAGAAAACGGATGGGACTTCAAGATTCCTGCTATTTGCTGGATGCAGGGAGAGTCAGATATCGAAGACTATCCTAACACAAACTACCAGAAACAACTCAGTAAAATCTGGAAAGACATGAACACGGACATCCACCAGATTACCCAACAACAAGACACAGTCCGTTTCATCTGTTATCAGACCAATTCCCTTGCCAGAGGCAGAAAATACGATGCGAATAATTTCCATTGTATTGAAACCGCTGTTCCTCAGACTTTCGTAAATATGCTTCGTGACAACCTGTATTTCTGGGCAAGCGGTCCTACCTATCCTTATCATTGCGTAGATGAGAAAATACATATTGACGCTAATGGGCAGCAGCATATTGGAGAACTGTCAGCACGATCTGTGTTAGGGATACTCAGAGGGAGCAAACGCAACACAGGTTTGATTCCAACAACACTATCTATCGATAATCAAAACATTATCATTAGTTTCAACACCCTTCATCCACCTCTTGAAATAGATACATTACAAGTTAGAAAAGCCGACAACTATGGATTCAGCGTTATCACCAAAGACAATCGCAATATTGCCCAATCAGTCATTTTAGAAGGTAGCAACGTCAGGATAATCTGTACGGAATCCCCACAAGGATGCAAGGTACGCTACGCTGTAAATGGGGATCCTTTAAAAAGTGGCAATCAGCATGGCCCACGAGGTAATCTACGTGATTCCTCTGGAAATTGGTGTTATATGTTTGATCAACCACTATAATAACACCATGAAAAAATTTCTATCTGCCATAATAATCTTCATCATTTTGATTGCCATCATTTGGTGGCGGGCACCCATTATCGGCACGGAATGGAGCAAGCAGACCCTTTATGTGGGACTGCTCGACACATGGTATGGCGAATCTACCGATGACCATGCCCATGCTCTCTGGATTGATGACGACAGTACAGAGGGGGTATTCAAAGTCAAGCGAATTGCCGATGAGGTAGGCATCCCGCCCTATTTTGCTGTCATTGCCGATAGAATGACTCCAGAAGTCGCAGAATCTCTTGCTGTATGGCAACGACAGGGGACCGGTATTGTATTACACGGCTACAGACATGAGAAATGGTGGGACTGGACGGAAGAACAGATCAAAGAAGACTTCACCCTCAGTTATCTACGATTGCAAGAGCAAGGGTTTGATACCACCCGAATCATCAAAATGGCTGCACCGCCTCATGGATGCAACAACAGGATCATCCGACGGGTCATTCAGCAGCAGGGGGTTCAGATGATCTCTGGTGCCACGTTGGTGAACCCCGACCGCCATGTGTTCCAGTTAGGACGTATCCCCATCACCGTCGACACTGACACTGCCGCCATGCGCCGAATATTGCAGAAAGCATACGAGCAAAAAGGTTTCGTCATTTTCAGTACCCATTCTTCATTTCCCCCTATTTTCTCCGAGGAGAAAACACGCTACATCCTGCAGATGGCAAAGGATATGGGGTTCGATTTTGATTTTTGACCTACTACCGAAGGTACTCACGAAAAAACTCATGATTCTCTTGGTTTTTTGCTCACTTAATCGTACCTTTGCAACAAATAACAAATACAATCATAAAAATATGGAAAGAAGCGATATTTTAGCTAAAGTCCAGGAAGTTTTCCGGGATGAATTAGAGGTAGAAGACTTGGTTCTCACAGACGAGACCACTGCTGATGACGTGGAGGAATGGGACTCTCTCAGTCACGTACAATTAGTGGTAGCTCTGGAAAAAGCTTTCGGAATCAAATTCACCTCACGTGAAATCTTGTCATGGAATAATGTGGGCGACCTTGTTGACTGCATTAGTAAGAAAGTTTAGAGTTGAGAGTTTAGAGTTTAGAGTTGAGAGTTAAGTGAGATGGTAGTCAACTCCCTGGCATTCTTGTGGTTCTTTCTGGTGGTATTGGTGGTTTATTACCTCCTTGCCTCTAAAAAGGTGCTACAGAATTCTTTCCTGTTAGCATGTTCCTATTGGTTCTATGCACAGGTTGACCTGAAGATGACAGGATTGTTGGCACTACTCACGCTAATCTTCTGGGGAATCGGCCATGGTATAGGGAAAGCCATTGAACAGGAAAAAGAGCGACTCGCTTCCCGTCTGACGACCCTGAGTGTCATTATAGGCATCGGAGCTTTATTCTATTTTAAATATCTGAACTTTTTTATTGGTTCCTTTGTTGCTACAGCCGACCTCATAGGCATTCATTTGTCGTGGACAGCCTCACATATCATTGTTCCTATCGGGCTAAGCTTTTTCACCTTCAAACTGATGAGCTACCCACTCGACATTTACCATGGGAAAATAGACCATGAGCGCGACATCTCTAACTTCGCCAATTTCATTGCCTTCTTCCCTACCATTCTGTCGGGCCCGATTGACCGTCCCAAACCTTTCTTGAAGCAACTGACTCAAAGTCGCCTATTCAATCCGGACAATCTGATGACTGGATTCCGCAGAGTGCTGTGGGGTATGTTCTTGAAGATGTGTATTGCCGACAGACTTGACCTGTATATTAGTGCTGTTTGGAACAATTTTGAGCACCATTCTGCCGTATCCATCATCTTCGCTTCCCTACTCTACCCCTTCCAGATGTATGCCGACTTCAGCGGATATAGCGAAATGGCTATTGGTGTATCATTGATGTTAGGCTTCAAAGTAGCAGAAAACTTCAAACGGCCGTTCTTCACCATCAACATCTCACAATACTGGAGTCGTTGGCATATGTCGCTGACATCATGGTTGACCGACTACGTGTTTCTTCCACTGAATATTAAATTGCGCAACTGGGGCACAAATGGCACTATAGCAGCTATTATGCTAAACATGACTTTCATCGGTATGTGGCATGGAGCAGACTGGACGTTCTTCCTCTTTGGAATTTATCACGGATTATGGTATATCCCCCTAATGGTCAGCGGACAGTTTTTCAAGAAAGCCAAAATCCAACTGAATAGCTATGGACTTCCAACCGCTCCTTTTGCATGGAAGATGGTTGGTAACTATCTTGTGGTGACTTTCGGTCTGATGCTATTCCATTCTTCCAACATCAGTGAGTTTTGGGCAGTGCTCTGTCGCATCACCGAGGCTTGGAACGGAGGAATGTTCTTCGACATGCCGACACTAGCCAATGGAGCTATCTGCTCACTTGCCCTCATCTATGTGGATTTCCAAGAGGAATATTTCTCAAAGAAGAAGAAGATATACTTACCCTCTAAAATAGAGAGATGGCGTTGGGAACTCACAATAGCCGTCGAGATTATTGCAATTCTTCTTTTCGGCATTTTTGACAATAACCAGTTTATCTATTTCCAGTTCTGACCTATGAAAAAACTACTCATACATATTGCCATCATAGCAAGTCTGTTTTTCTTGTTCGACAGGACATTAGGTTTGGGACTGAAATACTTGTACAGCCAATCAAATGCCACCGACGAATACAAGATTAGCTATTCCAATGAGACAACACGGGATTCCATTTTATTTTTTGGGAGTTCTCGATGCCTGCACCATTATGTACCTGCTATTTTTGAAAAAGAATTGGGGAAAAGTTGTTTCAATACTGCAGACTGGGGTATCAAGAATATCTACTACCATTATGGACTCTTAGGTAACATCCTCACCCGTTATACCCCACAAACCATCATCTTTGAGATTCACCCCTGTGATTGGCTGCAGACCCCTTTTTCTGGAGTGGAGCGTGCCAACTCACTTTCCCCCTATTGCGGCATGAGCGAAGCATGCGACGAAATGCTAAAAATATCTGGGAAATACTGGCCCTGCCAATTATCATGGACATATCGATATACAGGAAGCTTACCCAACTTATTGACAGGGAGACTCGGATCCATGGATAGAAGTTTAAAAGGTTGGAAACCTATGGACGGTGTATTAGACACTATCGGTATCAAGGCAGAAGAGTACGCCTTCCCTATTGACTCACAACGTGTCGCTTTATTGGAAAAGTTTATTAAAGACTGCCAACAACATCACATCCGCTTAGTTTTGATTGAATCCCCAATGTATATCTGCTCAAAACAAAATGTTTTTCAATTTGTCCATGACCTCGCTGAAAAGCACCATATCCCCTTCCTCGACCACTATCGTGACAGCGACTTCGTTGGTCATACCGAATACTTTTATGATTTCGGACATCTAAACCGAGAAGGAGCAAAACAATATTCTCTGAAGATTGCCAAAGACCTAAAAAAGATTATTGATTCACCAACTCGATAAGACCAACTTCCTGCTTAAAAAAATAACAGATCAACCTGTTTCCGAAGGCTGGGGCTGCTACGGGTTTGAACAACGGTGTGAAATCGTTATCCAGCATTTCCTCATAAGCCGCAGTAATATCATCCACAACATAACAGGTATGATAGGGGGTGACACCTCGCTTCAGCATTTTCTGCATGGTCTTGTTGTCCTCATAAGGTTCAACCAATTCAATATTTGTTTCTCCTTGTTTACGAAGAAAACAAATACGAGTGCGTTGGGTATCGTCACTAACAATATCTCCTGCCACATAACCTAATAATCGGAAGGATGCTGCCGTCTTAGCTATATCATCCGTCACATATCCTATATGTTCTAACTGACAATCCATATTCTATTCTTTAGTAATATAACACTCACGAGGTATATAATTATCTACATCTAACAAATATTGTGCACTCTGAGAATCAGCAATAGGTGTAAAGCCCAAATTCGGATAATGGGCATCAACCATTTTATTCTTTGCAGTAGGAAGATATTCACCAATAATCCGCTTATAACCTTTTGCTTTCGCTTCTTCAACCATGGTGTTCAGAGTAAAGTTCTCCATACCGCGCTTAAGGACTCGGCAACTCATAAACCAAGTATCCACAAACAAAGTATCAGAATCTTGTTCCTTCATGATGACCACCGCTATCAAACCATTATCACCAAATTTATCCTCTAACGTAAAACTCAAGTCTATTACTTTCGGGTCTGCTGCCAAAGCTGCAATGTCTGCCTCTGTATATCGAATAGTACGAAGATTAAATTGGTTGCTCCGCTGCGACAATTGAGCTACACGCGGAGTATTAAATTTCGTAAACCCGCTTACTTGAGAAATCATATTCAATGACTTAAGGAAATCAGCCTCATTTGTAAATGTCTTACTAAGTGATACCCGTTGAGCCTCCACTTGATACTGCTTGGTACGATCTTTATCTGCTCCACTATAGGATGCAGTTTCAAAAAGATTCAAAGAGTAGAGATACTCCAAATACTCACCTGGGTCTTCAGGTAATTCAGGAACTGTGATTTCTGGGATATGCTCCCTAACAATATTTCTTTCAAAAGGATTGTCATCCAAGAACACCATTGAATCAAAACCAATATTCAGTATCTGCTGAATAGCTCTGATATTATCCACTTTTGTCTCCCAGTTAGCCATAAACACAGCGATATCCTCCAGCTTCAGAATCATGTCTGGATGCTTCTCAAACGGTTCTTTCGCCGTATCCTCATTATTCTTGGAGGCAACACAGATAATGATACCCCGAGCCTTCAGTTTCTTAACCCACATCTGGAATTCGGTAAATGCCTTGCCAATACCAAGACCATGTCCCAGTTGAATACCCTCCAGTCCGTCATCACCAATGACACCACCCCATACTGTATTATCAAGATCCAAAATCAAACATTTCTTGAACTGTCCCTTTATGGCTCCCACAATATCGACCACCCTTGAAGTGACATAAGGTAACGCATCCATGCTCAGAATCATCTCCGTACTTACATAGACATTGGGGGCAAACATCATGTTACGCCCTAACTTATTCTGCAGTCCTGCAATATCACAGATAAAGAGATTTGTATATTGTTGAGAGATATTCATCAACTCATAATTCAGTTTACGTACTTGATACGTAAACGATTCTGTAACTTTATTAGCATAGCTGCCAAATACAGTATCTTCTATCTCAGGATAGTTGAAATAGACTATTTTCTTATTGGCAAGTTGGGAACTCTGACAAAGCGTTGTCACAAAATCCAAACGTTCATCTGCAAGTGTGCATTGTTTCTCCACTGGCAATAGGCTATGATATTCACATAACTTATGAGTGGATTGGAATATAATCAATATATCTGGATCAAAGGAATATAATTCACTGGTCGCATCTAATAACTGACGCTCCACCTGACTATATTCGCCTTCATATAAATCTATCGACAAATTCCTTGCGACAGCCTCACCTTGAATAGCCGTTGCTAATAGTTGCGTTGCAGTATCACCCAACAAAGCAAGTTTTGTTTTTGGTCCAGGAATTGACTCTTTCGCCAGTTTCTTTAGTTCTTTCAGTGTATGCATAACTCTATTTTTTGACAAAGGTACGATTAAGTGAGCAAAAAAGCAAATTTATTTGCATTTTTTCGAACGTGAGTACTTTCGACGTAGTCAAAGGTACAAAAAGTTTAGAGTTTAAGGTTTAGAGTTTAGAGTTTTTTGCACTCCAAACAGATATTTCGCCAAGAACGGACTGAGGCGAATAATGTAACTGGCAATTAGACATCCTGCTAAAACCAACAAGGCTTCTCCCAACACGACACTAACCTCCAAGAATTTGTTACCATAAGCCAGCAGTTGTCGATTATAAGCCAACATCGACTCAGGTAGAAAGAAGAAATGAAGTAGGTAGATATCCAAAGTACGAGTACCTACATACTGTAAGCTACGACCAAGAACACGTTCTTTCGTAAACCATGAGGCGAAGTAGCGAAAGAAGGTGAATACCATCACCATGCCACAGATGCCACTCACAGCAAATCGTGTATATACCCACGGCCAATAACCTGTTCTGGGCAGGCTTGCCATCAAGACAAAGATTGCTATAACGACAAAGAACACTTCACGACGATTGGTCAACTCCAAGAACTTGTCGAAATTCTTCTTTACCAAAGTTCCAAGATAGAAAAAGAGATAATAGCGCCAGGTCATAAAACTCAGAAAGCCTAATACATATCGCCCCCACCCTAACTGACGGCTTATCTGCTGATAATGAACATCATACCAAGAGGCTGCCATAGAAATAAGCAAAGCCATCAGCAGCATCCATAAATCCCTATGCTTACAACGGCGGAAAGCCAATGACGACAGAATATAAATGACAAAATAGATAAATAGGGCAAAAGTAAACCAATAGCCTCCTTTAACCGCCCCCAACTGATGAAAGAAATTAGTACGTTCATGCAAGGCAAGGAAAATAAAGGTCGGGACTATCTGTACCATAAACTTATTGCTCATGACCTGCTTCACGGTCGATTGATCCCAGATACGTGTCGCCTTATAGAACAACCAGCCGCTGATAAAGAAGAAACACGGCATACGCAACAAGAACAACACATCATTGAATGCCATGAAATAATCCTTGAAACAGAAAACACAAACATGGGAATATATGACGAGAATCATAGTGAATCCCCGCATAGCATCAATGTATTCTATCCTGTTCTTTGCCATTTCTGATGCAAAGATAAGAAAATAATTGATAATTGATAATTGATAATTGATAATTATTTGTAACTTTGCAGACAATAACTTAAAATTGAGAAGATGGAAAAATACGATTATCTGATAGTTGGAGCAGGTCTTTTCGGCTCAACATTCGCCTATTGTGCCAAGCAACAAGGCAAGAAATGTCTCGTCATTGACAAGCGGCCTCATCTGGGTGGCAACTTGTATTGCGAGAATATCGCCAACATCAACGTTCATAAATACGGACCACATATCTTCCACACCTCCAACAAGAAGGTATGGGATTTTGTTAATAATATCGTGGAGTTCAACCGCTTTACTGAATCTCCCGTTGCCATCTATCAAGGAAAAGCTTACAATCTGCCTTTTAACATGAACACCTTTTCACAAATGTGGGGTGTCATTACCCCTGAAGAGGCAAAAAAGAAGATTGAAGAACAGCGAAAAGAGATGGAAGGCAAGGAGATTACCAATTTGGAAGAGCAGGCCATCTCCTTAGTGGGTCGTGACATCTACGAGCGGCTCATCAAAGGATATACCGAAAAACAATGGGGACGCAAATGCACCGAGCTACCTCCCTTCATCATCAGACGACTGCCTGTTCGCTTTGTCTATGACAATAATTATTTCAACGATTCCTATCAGGGAGTACCTATTGGTGGCTATAACAAACTCATCGACGGGTTATTGGAAGGTATTGACACACAGGTGAATGTTGACTTCTTTGAAGAACGAAACCGGAGCAATACTTCATTCTCAATTCTCAATTCCCAATTCGAGAATATCGTATTCACAGGTAGAATTGATGAGTTCTACGACTTCCGATATGGTAAATTGGACTACCGTACCGTACGCTTTGAGACTGAGACATTGCCTACATCCAATTACCAAGGACTTGCCCAGATTAATTATACCGAGGCAGAGATTCCCTACACACGTATCATTGAACACAAGCATTTCGAATGTTTCGGACAGCAGGTCTACAGTTTGCCGCGGACCGTTATTTCACGGGAGTTCTCCACAGAGTGGAAACCGGGCATGGAGCCTTATTATCCTGTCAATGATGAACGTAACAGCCGTCTCTACAATCAATATCATGCTCTCGCACAGCAGGAGCGGAATGTGATTTTTGGCGGACGTCTGGCAGAATACAAATACTATGACATGGCTCCTGTCGTGGAGAAGGTGTTGAACATGACGATAGAATAGATTAAATTAAATAATTAAATATTAGTAAGTATGATTGGAGTAGTTTTGGCAGCAGGAATGGCTTCGCGTCTGCGTCCTCTTACTGATGACAGACCAAAATGTCTGCTCACTGTGGGCACACGCACACTTCTGCAGCGCACATTCGATGCCCTCGTT
>JAEEGG010007304.1_pt1 | contig 25540 bp, 22 predicted proteins | sample 9134161 | NCBI WGS metagenome assembly JAEEGG01 (sample SAMN16246543, study PRJNA631951) | gut metagenome | biome: gut microbiome; feature: rumen; material: CR-attached | host: Bos | place: Iran: Karaj | collected 2018-10 | reverse complement strand
GCTTCGTCCCGCATCTTGCCGGTCGCGCCCTCCTCCAAATTCACACCGCCATACACACTCATCTCTTCACGTCACATTTCAATGGTCGAACCAGGCTTCGGAACAAAAACGGAGATGTCCGGCAACGCGCCGCGCAAATAATCAATCGCGCTTTCTCCGGTGCAATGAAGCAGATACAATTCCCTGATTTCGCTTTTTTGCAGAAAATCCGCCGTTTTCGAGAGGCGTTCCCGATCCGCGTGAAGGAGGTGCAGACCGCCGACCACTTTTCTGATCTTGATCTCCGGATGGCATTCCCGGCAGAAAAGAAGCGTATTGATGATGCCTGCATGACAGCATCCTGTAACCAGGATCCCGTCTCGGGAGAGCAGTGCCGTTTCTTCGGAAATCTCATCCCGACAGCAGCATTGTTCATCGTGATAGAAATCTCCGCCGCAGTTTTCTCCGGAAACACGGGGAATCGGACCTGTCAGGAAGATATTTTCCGAAATGGCCTGAAAATCTTCGATCCACTGTATCGGAGCGGCATTCAAGACCTTTTGAGCCGCTTCCGGCATGGTGATCTGATGCATTGTTCCATCCTCGTGGCGACTGAAATGACCCGCTTGAATACCGGGACAGCAATAGATTTTTTCCGGAGAAAGGAAACGAAGTCCGCCGGTATGGTCGTAATGTCCGTGGGAAAGGAAGACATAGTCCACGTCGGAAAGGTCAATGCCCATCTGTGCTGCATTGGCTGCGAACAGTCCTGAGGCTCCGGTGTCCATCAGGATCTTTGCAGACGGTGTCTGCAACAGCACTGACAGGCCGTGTTCGCATTGGAAGCGTTGCGGATCTGCCGTGCGGTTGTCTGACAATATGCTTATGGTTCTGTTCAGGGGCATATGTGCGAATTTAGATATAATCCGCGAAACCGCGAACAGACCGCTTCGCCTTTGGCGCAGGAAAGCAAGGTCTTCGGGAAGCTCGCTGGCTTCGCTGCTTCGAACTTAAAACAACTGCCTGTCACTGTCGCCGTGTCACAGACCTGACTTGCGGCGACCTCCGTTCGCTGACGCTCACTCCGACCCTCCCATTGCCTGCTTCGTCATCACTGCGTGATAACTTGCATTCAACGGGCCCCTCCCTCTTTACTTCCGAGGGCGGTAGTGTCGCCTGCAAGTCAGTCTGTTCGGGCGGCCAGCTACCATTCAGACCTTCTTTCCCGCTGGAGCGAGGCTAAGGAACAACCACCATGACATTAGAATTACTATAGATGTAATTGGTGTTTCGGCTTCTAATCACTATTTTTATGAGTCTCCTTTTCAAAATGCTTCTGAAATACAACATTTTGAAAAGTTCTTGGAAAACTGGAAACCCATACTAAGGGTAGCCCTGGAGAAATCCAGGGCTTTTTTGTTACAAAGCACTGCTGCCGCCCCTCCAGGGCAACGCCTACGGGCGCAGAGCTGCGTTCGGACGGCGGATTTCACTACGATTCGCCTGTCGCGACGAACTCGCCCTTATCGTCTTCGTCTTACGGCCTGCGGCCTCCAGCTTCGCCGAACGTGGCTCAGACAGCATCGCTCCCGGGCGGCTCACTCCGCTCATCCGCTTCTTCGCCTCACTTGATGCGCCCTCCGTCGTTCCCTGGAGGAGGTGGAGAATCCGCACTAAACTGACTCCCTCAATCCGCTCCTAATTGGTCCCCGTTATCTTTTCTTTCATCAGAATCTGAAATGCAGTCTGTAGGGATGAAAACCGCTCCAGCCTGCATTCTATATAGTTTTCTATTCTTATGCCCAAGGGGCATTTTCAAGCGGACGAGTTGGTCACTTTGCAGCGGTATTTCCACATTATCAAGGAACTCTAGCCATACCGCATTGACATTAATTATCTTTCCTTAGCTCTACAACTTAAAGTGAATTATCGAGCAACTGTGTCTTTATTTCTCTAGCAATAGCCTTAATGACAGGGACAGCAACGCTATTGCCAAATTGATGATAAGCCTCTTTGGGAGACACGACAATTCGCATAGGAATATCACCTTGTAGCTTAGCTTTTGGATTATCCCATCCAGCACCTTCTATGCAATAGCCTTGAAGTCTACCTGCCTCGACTGGTGTCAGCTTCCTTGGATTCTTTCCATCTTGTGCAATGAGAATCTCACTCCCGTCTTTCCAATAACGAGCTGAAATAGTGCTTGTATAGGGACTCTCTGATGAAAATAACGAATATCCAAACCCCTTGCCATTTGCTTTATTTCGCTTTTTTCGTTCTTGATGACCAATCCACAGCCTGTCACTAATGGTGTACTTAGGATCAAGTGATTCTGAGGGCTCGAAAATATCCCCCACGCGAGTATGTTTGCACTTATCTTTTGCATCTTGTAAGGAATATAGGGTACTCCCATCTTCCGCAATGCCGAAAGGAAATTTAAATTCATCTACAGGTATCTGGTTCTTGTCCCAACATACGAAGAATAAACGTTCTCGATTCTGTGGCACTCCAAAAAATTTCGCATTGAGAACCTGTAGAGACAATTCATACTCTAGGTTCTTGGTAAGTATATGTTTAATCGTTTCAAGGGTCTGACCACGCATGTGGTTCTTCAACCCCTTCACATTCTCCAGGAACAAGACTTTTGGTCTTTGTCCCTGTTTGGTCTTACGGTCAACTATCTCAGCTATATTGAAGAACAGAGTTCCTCGTGTATCTTCGAAACCCTTCCTGAGGCCGGCAATAGAAAAAGCCTGACAAGGGAAGCCGCCACACAGGACATCGAACTGCGGAATATTTTCAGGAATAGCATCATTGATATCTCCATTAAAATACAGATAGTTGCCCTCTTCGTCTTTTTCAAACAACTGAGGCTCAACTTCTTTATAAGTAGCCTCGTATGTGATTCGTGCACTCTTGTCCCATTCGCTGGCAAATACGCACTGCCCACCTACACTATGCATGGCAATATGAAAACCTCCTATTCCAGCGAACAGGTCAATAAAGGCGAACTCTTTTTCAGGTATATTCTTGTTTTTATCTTTCATCAGTGAACCTCCTCAATTAGGAAATATCGTATTTGTCCAAAAACATCTCGAGTATCTCCTCTGGCGTATATGGTGGATCTTTTCTGTGCAACATTGCATGACAGTTAGGACAAACAGGGATCAAATCTACAGCAGGGTTAACCTTATAGCCAGGCCCCATCTTTGAGACTGGAATAATATGGTGGACGTGAATGAAGTTATAGCCAATAGCTCCATATTTCATTTCGAAGTCAAATCCACAGATACTGCATCGATAACCCTTTATGGCAAGGCAAAGGCGCCTGTTTAGCGGATTCCTCTCATACTTGTTTGCCCTAACTTCATATTTGCTGCCTTCCTCATTTCCTTCTATCTTATCGGTTATTTCAACAACTTCAAGAAGAGACAACACCATGCAAGTAACCATGATACTCCATTCACAGATCACTTGACTACAATTGTCCTCGTCTTCGTCAATAACTGGAGCCTTTGTGACCCTCAATGTAAGGTTACGCCAATTACTTACACTGGCATTCGGGTCTTTAGGAGTAACTGGAGAACCGTTAATAGTGAGACTTAATTTCGCCCCCCTTTTTTCTAGGGCTGTAGCATAAGAAACAAACATCTGTTTCTTTTCATCAGATGCGTGTTCCATGTCGTACAACATGGATGCAGCGTGTAGCTGAGGCATCAATTCAAGTACTATACGGATATTATTTGCGATATGAACGTCAACATTAAATAACTCCTTTCCGTCGTTATGGGGGCAGAAGACATAATGATCCTCACCGCCACTATGATAACGCCGGACATCAAAAGCCATCGAGAATTCGTTCTGGAGGCTATTTCGAAGTATTTCAGTGTAGTCGTTCATTATTCATCATCTTCAGACAACTCGAGTTCAGGGAGATCTGCGACAAGGCGTTTCAGGATCTTTGAAACCATATATCTCATGTCCTCGTAATTCTCCAGAGTCTTGTCGTTACAAGTCGAATTCTCTGCTTCGGCAAGCGACCAAAGGAGAGCATCCATTCCCTCGACAATAACGCTCTTTGATAAGATAGGCCCGTATACCTTTTTGTAATAGGGATGGCTCTGGTTAATCTTTACTGCATGTTGTCCATCCACAAGGGCCGGTTCCCAAAGTGCGCCTCCGTCAATAGAGGGAACAGGGATAACGCGATTCTGCTTTGGATCAGTGGAATTGCTGATAGAAATCGTCTTTGTAAAGGAGCCGTTATGGTTTTCAATCTTGGCCTCATTCTCTCCGGTGGGGGTAATCTTAGAGCTTTCTACCTCTGCGGCCTTCTCGTTAATGTTTGTGTTGGAGGGAGCGTGAGCTCCGGCGCCGCTCTTGTTTATCTTATTAGTTTCACCTCGGCGATAAATATTCTGAGCTTCTCGCCTTGGAGCAGCCAGGAAATTTGTCAACCATTCGGAGAGTTCTCCTATAAGAAGGATGCGAGATTTCTTAATATCGACGCTCAACAATTCATCCAGCTCATGTGTAAAGGAGAAATCAACACGAAGAAGAGAAAGGTGCGGTTCTTTCGCGAAGAAACCGAGCCAGTTCCCACTATGAATCAAACGATTCTCTCGATAGATATAAAAGCCCTGATAGTCGTTACTGCCACGTGCATTCTTAGCAGCTTCCGGCGTAGTGAACTCTTCTTTCCTCGGTATTACGTATGCTGCCACATGGAAAGAACCGACGTGTTCGCCTTGGATATCCACCGGAATATTACTCTCCTGCAACATCTGAGCATTGGGCTCTTTAGTGCAGAATGGGTCCCAAGGAATCAATGGTATGGTGTTGAGTTCAATATTGACGTTACGGGCTCTATTGTCTTCGAAGTCCAAGAAACGCTGGAATACCATCGATAAATGGAAACGCAGGTCCTCTATTTTTTTATCCAGGTTAGTCTGGGCGGACTTGGGATTCTTATACTCTTTCTGTTGCAAGCGGTCAACTTTATCCCAAATTACAAGAGTGCCGCAGTCTCCTCCCGTATACTCTTCAAAATAATCACATTCATCGTCAGTAATAGGAGGTCTCTGGAGTAGCCATTTGTTCTTCTGGGCGATATAATCAAGATCCCATTGAGCTTTCTCAACAAGGTCACTGCCTTTTGCTCGGGAAATGACTATAAGACGACGACAAAAAGCAGTAGAGGCAGTCTTTAAACCCAATCCAAATTTGCCGAGGCTACTTTTGTCTTCTCGTGCTTTGGAGCCATATTTCATTGCATTCTGCAATCCTTCTGGCGACATACCATACCCGTCGTCACCGACCATTACCTTGATCCGCATTTCACGGTCCATGGTAACGCTCACTTTAACGTTCGAGGCATCTGCGGCTATTGAATTGTCCACAATATCGGCAACAGCGGTATTAAAATCATAACCGGTATCACGTAGACCACTAATAGTTCGTTCCGGATCTGGCAACAACTCAAGATCATCCTGCCATTTGTTATCTTCTAATGTGTTCATATAGTGTTACTTTTGTTTTTACAATGTCGGGAATAGTTCAAGAGCTCGAATAATATCCTGCCTATCGAGACTTGCTCCTTCATTACCTACGATAGCTGCTTTTGCAGTATGTCTTTTTCTCTCAATTCTTTCATTTACGACCTCTTCAACAGTATCCTTGTAATACAACCTGTACACAAATACTGTCTTTTCTTGCCCACGCCTATATGCTCTAGCGGAAGACTGATCCTCCAGAGAGGGGTTCCATTCAAGGTTATAATGAATTACGTGATTAGCTCCCGTAATGTTTAATCCCGTGCCAGCAGCACGAGGATTCAGTATGAGAGCTGCGGGGCGTGGCAGCACATTGAATTCATCAACTATGGTTTGCCTATCATCGACTGGCGTTTCGCCATTGATTGTCCATACCTTTATGCCAAAGCGGTTCGGCAAGTCAGACATGAACACCTCAAACATCTTCTTATAAGACGTAAATACAAGTACCTTCTCTTTCCTCTCTAAAATCTCCTGCATTAGCTCGCAGAAACGCTGATACTTGACGGAAACATCATACGGGTCAGAAGATGTAAATAATTCTTCCGTAATGAACGGGTGGGTACAATACATCCGTAGTTTTTGGAGCATCCCCAAGTTTACACTCTCACTGTCGGCCGCGGCTTTTACCGTCTCAAGGTACTCAGCATAGCGTTCAGCTTCCTCACTGGACATTATGATAGGTTGGCAAGAAACGATTTTTTCAGGTAAGTCTTGAGCCACATCGGCGACAAGGCGCCTGAGCATTAAAGGAGAAAGGACCGGTTCTATCATCTGACCGCCTATGGCGTCATCAGGAATCTTCTCTTTGTATGTCTGGAGGGAACCTAACACACCGGGAAGAATGAAGTCCATAAGAGACCAAATATCAGACATATGGTTCACAAAGGGAGTTCCTGATACAGCTACACTTCTTTCCCGATTTAGACTCTTACAAGCCTTGGTCCTGTTGCTATAGGGATTCTTAATGCTCTGCGCTTCATCCAAGGCAACAAGTTCCCATCTTATCATATTCAGCATGAACAAATCAGAAACAGCCGTTGAGTATGCCGTAACGACCACATCGTATTCTAACAGGTCACGATAATTACCAGTTCTTTTCCCACCATGATGAAGGCAGACCTTCAGTGATGGAGCAAACTTGGAACACTCTCTTTGCCAGTTAGCGAGCAGGGAGACTGGTGCTACTATGAGAACGGGTAATTTACCGTTCTTTTTCATATCCAGGATAGCTGCAATTACCTGCATCGTCTTTCCCAAGCCCATCTCATCACCTAAGATGCACCCTTCACTCTCAGATAGCATATAACGCAACCAGTAGAATCCCGTCTCCTGATACTTAAAAAGTGTGGCATTGAGGGTTTCGGGTATTGGAGCGACAGCTTTGGGGGCTGACTTAATTATTCCGGCGTCAATATGATTCTCGACTTTGCTGACTTCCGCAAAAGTATCTGCTTCGACGAGTTTTACATACTGTTTAATGGAGATAACTCCGGAGTTGTGGATACCGGCGGCTTTAAAAAGACTCTCAAGTTCAGCTATGCTTCCCGATACTGAGAACCATACATTATCATGGATACAATGATCTACAATAGTTCCATCTCGGTAAAAAACTTCGACTCGATTCCTTCTCCGCAAGCAGTATAAGCGCAGTACAATATTCTGGGCATCATCAAAAAACAATTCGACCCTGAAAGGAACTTGTATGGAAGAGAAGCGTATCGACGGAAATACTTCAGCCGGATTCAGCACACCTTCGCATCCTTGCAAAAGCGCATTAGGCTTCCCGTCAATGGAATCCAACACATCAGTGGAAGTGGGATAAAAAAGTTTATCCTCATTTTTTACGAATAGTATATTATCCGATATTAGCCAAGGAGATGACATGCTGCAGTTACTCTTGAGACCGGAAACGTTCCAAACTTGCTGCACTTATAGAAAGCGTACGCTGTAGAGGTTCCTCTGGAATCTCTTTGTGCTCCACTATTACCTCTACAGGTTTCTGTTCCCGCGAGGCGGGCTTAAACGCTCGGGTTCGAATACCTACAGTGAAGTATTCTACAGAATCAACAATTTTGCGAAGGGTATAGTCATCCGCATAGTTGTGTACGATATCGGCAAGGTAACCGCTGCTATTGTTCACAACATTCAATTTGCTAAGAACTGCGGAGACATAAAAATCGTGTCTGTCGACAGTCTTGCTTCCAGACCACCAGCGGTAATCCGTCGCGAACCGCCACAAGAACGAAGCGGCTTGGTCAATATCATTACGTCTGGGAAAATCTTCTTTCAATAGCTTTTTTGCTGTAGAAAGATACTGCGACTTATCCGTCTCGGAAGGAGAATGGCGCAGTCTCTCAGCATATGAGAGAGGATCTTTTATTAGATAATCACAGATTTTAATGTAATAATCGCGATAAGTCAGAAGCTCAGTACAAAAGTCCACGAAATATGATGCTATGGCAAACCATTCATTATCAATGAAAAGGAACTGGGAATTCCTTGTCGTAATAACAGTTGTATGTTCGTGGTAATCAGCATGGCCGTTTTTTGTTTCCAGATAACGGGAGTACTCTCTTTTGAAATCCTCGCTGAGCTTCACATCCTGCATGATAAACTCATTCTGATACCTGGATACGGCATCTCTCATAACCTCATTGAGGTCTTTTAAAATAGGAATCATACTATTATCAACCATTATCGCATATGGGACTAACACGTAATCCTCCAAAGAGCACAATACCAAAGAATCGACGTGCAATACCGTTATTCTATAAACCGGAACACAAATTTATGTTTTCGTACTATTATTTAAAAATACAAAAATGCAATACTAATTCATAATAGTTTTTTAATTATCTAAACTTATTTATGGATTATCTCCATTTAATACCACCATAGTTTTTATCTTTATTGTTAATAAAAGTATTTATCAGACTATGGCTGACGTTCTATCTTCTGAGCAACGCTATCACAACATGGCCGCCATACATTCCATTAACACAAGGCCTGAGTTGAAGCTTCGTCACTCCCTCTGGCATCATGGCTTCCGCTACCGAGTAAATGACAAGAGGCTTCCAGGCAAGCCTGATATAGTTCTTCCGAAGTATCATACGGTCATCTTCATTCATGGTTGTTTCTGGCATGGGCACAAGGGCTGCAGGTTCTACACGATTCCAAAGACGAACACGGAATTTTGGACTGCAAAGGTTGCGAGAAATCAGGAGCGGGACCAGGATGTCTGGCGTCGACTTGAAGCGATGGGATGGTTCGTTATAGTAGTTTGGGAGTGTGAGCTGAAGAAGACGGTGTTTGACGATACTGTCGAGCGGATTGCTACAGAAATAGTCCAGAATGGAGAGCGGTATCGTACCGACCTGGAGAAGCGAAGGACTGCAAGGGCTGCTTATCTGACAGAGCAGCGTGCCCGAAAGGAGAAATCTATATGCATCAAAAAGGAATTATCATCATTATAGTTCCATTTCAGAATATGACACAATTTAATCCAAACCATACACTTTCCCCCATTCTTGATATAGACTATTCTCAGTTTTTTCAAGATGTGTCTTACAACGGAAAGAATCTTAACACTCAAGAACGACTAGAATTCATCGATATGGTTGATCAAGATGTTGCTGGATTATCATCTGGTTTACCAATGCTTTATGCCGAAATACAACGTCTTGAGAATCTCAATGATGATTACCATAACACCTGTCGTATTGTATACTCTGTATATCTATTTTCCATTATCACAATGTGTGATTGTTCGATTGCAGGAAAGTGTTTCATCCAAGCTGATAGTGATTATGAAAAGCGTTTTATGCGAGGGAAGATGAAGGTAATACTGAATGAAGGGTTTAAGAAACTATATGGATATGCAGATAAGAATAAGAAGAATTCAGAATGGGGTCGGTTATCGGATATTATGCAATTCTTCCCAAGTATCATAAATAGTCAATACCAACAATTAACTAGCCATTTAGAGAAGCTCTCAAAAACTTCATATTGGTGGAAAGATGAACGGAACTATGAAACGCATATTGATGCTATAAATCTTTATGCATATAGGCAAGAGCCCATCAATGAAAGTAAAGAGATGATGGAATCCATATATCTCATTAATTCATTACGTGCCGTGAATCATTTCATAACCAACATTCATACTTGCATTACCAATAATGCTATCTTGAATTATCAAAAGCGATAAAGCTTTCTCCCCTCCTCTTCGAAAAGCCACAGGATGCATAGAGTGAGGGCAAATCAGGGATAAACTAAGCCGCCGCCCGAGTGTTTTCGTGCCCTCTGAGCCACTGGCTGCGCTATGATTCTCGCTGAATCTTCAGTCTCCCGCTGGTGATGTCCCTCGTTATCATTTGTATGCTTGCGTCTATCAGTGGCCACTTGCGGTTCTAGCACTCATATATCGCTTCTGTCGCGGCTGATCGGTACTCTTCTGGCACTGTTTTGAGAAACTCCTCGGCTGTCTCACCCGTTAAGAGTTTGATTTTGTTCAGATCCTTTTCCATATTGCTAATAACTTTTCACGAAAGTATTAACAGATTATTGTTTCAACACAGTACCTGCAAGGCTTGCAGTGGTGGCGTTGTCGATCAAAGATTTTGAGAATTTTGAGAAAAACGCCAAATAAGATTTTGAGGAAATACTATGCTGACTATATAAGTATCGTATCAACGACTTTGAGTAAGCATAATAAACCTCAGATAGTAAGTATCTGAGAAAATAAGAGACTCAGGCTGATAGTTTATTTTTTCTCCAAACGCTCAAGAAAACCGATATTAAAAAAATCAGGAAACATATCCGATTGGAAATGAATATGCGCCAATAAACGCAAGAAACCATAGCCTACCGTATCTGTTCTAAATGAGATTGGATTAAAATGTTTCTTAAAATGTCGATCAAACTCACTTAGTGTTTCCGGCAGTTTTATATTGGTTTCGACACACATATTCCCAGAAAGGTTAGCTTCAAATAACAATTGCTCTATTTCTACATCATCACATGGATATGCAACTTGAAGATTAACCTTCGACTCATTGACCAAGTCATGTATCTGTTCATATACTTGCTGGCACTGAAAGAAAGAACATAATTCGCATAATGTGACTAGCAATAGCGATGATCCGTCTTGGTAATGCTCACTTCTAGTATGAAGACTTTTTGCTAATTCTATCCTATTCCCATATAGCTCTGGTAGCATTCCTTGTTGATGATAACGTAGAACTATGTTCTCAACAACTCTAATAACGTAATCGCATAGGAATTGAACATCTTCATCATTGTCCTTATGCAATACTACAAAATGGAAAAGCAGTAAAATGGGAATACTTTGAGTGTCAAGCATTACGGAATCAAAGCCACAGTTATGTTCAAGGAGTTGTTTTATCTGTTCTCTTTGGATTCTGTAGTTAATATGTCGCTTCTCCTTATCGTGGACGAAAGCGTTATTTGCCTCATAGAAATAGATTAAACTTGCCAAATAATCAAAACACCTTAAAGGATAACAGACTCTTTCACCACCCCCATTGGTGATATCGTAAAGTCCCTTTTCCTGCATCGCTATTGGCAGAGTCCGTTCATAATAGTCTTGATATATTTTAAACTGAAGTAACAACAAACCATTGAATCGCTCGATTATAGACTTTTTACCTTCAAGCTTGTTTTTGAGAATCCATGCCCAGGTTTTCAAAACTGCCATATCAGAGCATACTTTTGCTGGATATAAATTCTTTTCATTCTTAGCAAAACTGTAGATAACCGCTGTGATTAACTTAACGCTAGAGAATGTATTACTTAATTCTCGTTTTTTATGAATTGATGGGCTGGGAAATTTACTTAATTGCCTATCTAATAAAGAGTTTAGATCATTAAACTCGCTTGAACGAACTTCCAGCAAAACAAGAGTTTTCTTGAATAATTTATAGCTTTCCTCGTCAGCAAACAAACATGCACCAAATAAGTAAACAGAAAACAAGGACGTTAACTTATTGATATCCCATCGTTCAAAATTGTTCTCGGGAAACTCCCTCCTAATGAAGCTATCATAAGTTGGACGAGTATTCTCCATCAACAGTCCATTGTGGACAAAAACGATACGGAGAGGCAATGAGTCAAACTCTGGAATAGAAGAATCATTATATGCAGTATCTTTGGCCGCAAGAATTGAGTCTCGAAAGCCATCTTTCACGAAAAATGTCCTATCGTTAATATCTTTTGCCGCATTTCCTTTCAGCTCGAAGTAGAATCTAGACTTCACTCCTTGGGCATCTTTTCCAATTGCAATAACATCTTTACCATATTGAGATTGTCCTCGTGAATTCTTGGGTGTACTCACTATACTAAACCCCATACTTTCAAGAAGCAAAGGAAAAATATAATCTAATTCATTTGTCTCATTAAGAGACTCTAAGTATTCCCTGACTACAAGATTTCGCATAGATCAGTTGCCTTTGACCAATCAGACATAATTTTTTGTTCAAATGTGAGGTTTTCCATCAAGCTATTTGAGTAAAACATCATAGGGAGATATCCATGGGAGCTAAATTTAGCCACCCCTCTTGCATGCCCATTCTCATCTCTAAAACCTCCACCTCTTGCTAGCAGTACTTTGGGAAACAAATCAATTATAGAGGGGCCTCGTTCCGCTTCTACTTTATTAATCAATGACTGTAAATATGCGGATTCGGCTTTTCGGCATTCGTCATATACATCATACTGTGTTGAAAAAGCCTGTAGTTCTTTACATTTTGCTTTTGAGGCAAACTGTGAATCAATTATCTCCAAAACCTGTCTAAAGAGTTTCGCTTCTTCATTCTTCACGTTCTCAATAACATACATTTCCTTTTTGATAATGCTCAAATAGTTCTCAGCATATGGCGTAAGAGAGCATAAAACAGTATCTCTGACCAACTTAAACTTAGATCCGAATAAGCATAACGCGGATTTTGCACGAAATTCTGGACTCATCATATCTTGGACTATTGATATTGCGAACCTCACTTGCATCTCCTCAGAAAGCTCTAATGGATCAAACGAAGAATGTCCCAAGTCGAGGTTATCCCAAACCACCCTTCCCGCGAACCGAATCTTTCCCAAATCATCCGTAATCATTTCGACCGTGGCCCTTGTTATGGTCGCGGGATCTTGCCGATACATCTCTCTCAAAAGAACAGCAAGGTGCTTTGGGGCATAATAATCCACCTTCTCTGCTATAAGCCTTATAAATGTCATAAAGGACTGTGGGTCAAATAGTGCTTTGCTTACATAGTGTCTATCAAGAGTTTTGATATCATCTAACGTAAGTTCTCCTTTTTGCACTAATGATATCAAGGCCTCGTATAAGGCCTCGATATCTGGTGTTTGTTCATATAATTGATCTAGTATATCCTTTAATCCTTCATTCATAATCTCCAATGATATCAAAGATGGTTTAGTCACATAACCGTCACATAAATAGCAACGTCAAAATCAATGACTTATGTGTATGCGTTAGCTTACAAAGTCATATAGCCGTCACATTAGTTTAAACCCAGAATGGAATATATCTAGCATACTTCTTTGAAGTAGATGCATCATCAAGTTTTATGTATCCAGCTTTGATTGTATCTGATATTATTCGTGAGGCCATAGAATAGTTCTCATCCCTAATATTCAGACGTCCACGGAATGATTCATTCGTCATTTTTTGACCAGAAAGGTATTGCAAGCAACAGTGTTGATAACAGGCCCTTCTCTTATCCTCCTTATCCATCTGTCTCAAGGTCATCGGAGAAAACATTACAACTTTCGTAAAGAGGTCCTCTTTCTGGAAATCTGGAGCAGGTAACTGGGCTAATTCACACTGAACAAGGGCACGATCTATTCCGCTTCCTCTTTCCTCACAAATATTCATACGTCTCATTAGTGATGCAAGTTTTTCGTTCCTACTAATGGGAGTATGATCAATGAACCTAAATACATCGATCAAGGGTTTCCCTGGATTTGTGATTTCCATTCTGTTCGAGAAAATCTCTATCACGGGAGAAGATCCACCTATGGAAAAATCTTGATGGATTAATGCGTTTGCAACAAACTCGCGGATAGCAATAGGAGGATACATGGGTATGTTACTTCGCAATGCTTTTCCAACCTCTTCATTCATCGGAATATTTGCGCCAATATATTCTACAAGCCCTTCGAAACTAACCGCATATCCTCCTTTAATTAATTGTTCCTTAATCGCGTTTATTCGATTATTCCCCTTGTAGAAGATCACTCGAACTTTCTTCCTCGATAAAAACTCAAAGTTGCTCAAATCATTTGCAAAAAGAATCGCTCCAAGATTAGTAATATCGAAACATGACTGACGCTTTTTAATAATATCCTCTTCCTCCAATTTGGCCAAAATTGTTGATTTCGAATCGGGGAAAGGAATCTGTAATAATTCGAAGAATTTAGGATAATCTAATAGTTGAAGGGCCTCATCAGACGAAACTCCTAATTTAGCGACTTTGTTCTCAAAGCAATTATTGATAGTATTCTGCCATATTTTCCTCTCTCTTTCGGGATGCTCCGATAGCAACTTTTTGTATGATCCCACGCGAATCCATGCCTGCCCCTTAAACTTTACTGGCATATTACCGGCCGAGTCAATCAACATAACAACCACTCTTCCTTCAGGGAACAACACTTCGCGAAATGAAAAGTCAATGCGTGGAAACAACTGTGTGGCTATCCAGTTTTCTAGTTCCTGATTCCCTATCTTTTCCTCTTTGGGATTAAAACTGGTGCCGACTACCTTATGGGTGTCATTGTCCAGCCCCCAAGCCATATATCCTCGAGACTGCCCCATATATGCCGCTCCATTAGATAATGCTGAGACATATTCGCCAATAGTTTGAGGGTCATAGTTATTATGCTTAATCTCAACCCACTCACACTCTGTTGGGGAAGCTTGAATGTCTGATACGATGGCCTTCAATTCTCTCTCATTCATATCGTTATTCTTCTTTTCTACAAAGGTACTGTTTTTATACTATCAATAATTGTCTCATGCATTTCTTTATCCTAAGCTTTCTTATTATCGGTACATCATATTCGCCATAGAAGATGTTTTAATTAAATCGACGATGTTGATGCATGATTTCTGACCTAGTAGCCGAGGTAGCTGAGCCATTATTCATGATATTAGGAGTGCAGTTTGATGGAACCTTTCGCTATCGTAATGGTTGATGGTTATAAGGCGATTACACCTTTAGAACATTGCCCAGGCGCTAGCCAGCGGCGTTAAGGGCACTGGCGCGAGGGCGAGAGAGCGGCTGAGCGGAGTTCCGCCGCCCGAGAGCGATGCTGTCTGAGCCACGTTCGGCGAGGCTGAAGGTCGTAGACCGGAAGACGAAGACGATAAGGGCGAGTTCGTCGCGACAGGCGGACGCAGCGCTAGCCGCCGCCCGAACGTCTTTGTGCCCTCTGAGCCGCTGGGCTGCGCCAAAGCTGCAGTTTAGCTCATCGCCCCACCGTGCTGGAAGAATTTCTGGCCATACTCAATCTTTTCCATCAAGGTGTTGCCTGTGGTTGAGATCAGTTCGTTGTCGCAATAGTTCATCATTTTCTCAAGGCTGGGTTTTTCATCATAGATGGCCTCGTCGATGTCGCGTTTCTTGGCGACGTTGTCGATCTGGCCTCCCGAGAACCTGTATTGGCTGGCAAGGATCAATGCTTCTCCCCTGTCCAGATCGGGAATCTTCGAAAGCCATATCTTGGCCCGGGTCTGAGGGTCGGGAACCTGGAATTCGATCTTGTAGAGGAATCTGCGTTCAAAGGCAGGGTCTATGTTGTCGGCCAGGTTGGTCGTGGCAATGAAGATGCCTTCAAAGTCTTCCAGGGCTTGCAGGAGAATGTTCTGGACTCTGTTTTCAATCTTGTCTATTGCCTGGCGCATCAGGTCGGTTCGCTTGCTCAGGAAGCCGTCTGCTTCGTTGAAGAGCAGGATCGGCGCATTGCTCGACACGCACTGTATGTAACTGTAGGATTCAAACAACTCTTCGACATTCTTCTCGGTATCTCCGTGGTATGATGAATAGAGCTTTGCCGCATCTGCCATTACGATGTCACGGCCGGTGGCACGGGACAGTTGTTTTGCCAGTTCGGTCTTTCCGGTTCCTGGCGCTCCATACAGCAGACAGGAAGCGGATGCTTTCCTGCCTCTGGCGCGCAAACGGCCCATAATCGCCTGGAACTTATCGGGATCCAACAGCTGATATAACCTTTCAACATCTTCCCGGTTTATTTCGTTGAAAAAGAGTTCTGTTCTCTGAATGGAAGATGATGTGATTATTTCAGCTTGATTCGACAAGGCATCAAGCGACACAAGGTCTTTCCTGTCTGAGAACAACTCGCCGAATGCGGCGGGGGTTGGCAAGAATCTCGCTTTCTGGTCCGCTCTACGCTCAGGACTGGAACTACTGTTACCGACGCGCCTTATGATACCTCGTCTCAGCAGGCCGTCTTTTCCCTGCTGAATCTGCTCATCTTCCTGATGGTCTGAAAAGATGCCATATTCAAGAGGATAAAGCCCATATTCATAAATTTGTTTGTACATAAGCATCAGACTTACCAGTTCCTCATCTGAGAAATCGAACGCCTTCATATTGCGCATTCCTTGAACAAGGGGACTGCCATCGTAACTGTATTTCATTTTCCTGATCATTTCCGACACCGTCGTCACAGTATGGTTTTCATTCAGGAAACCCCAGCAACATACTGCGACAAGGTATTCCTCTGCATTGGGCATGAGTTCTATTTCTCCAATAGAGTCAATAAAAATATGCTCAACCTGGGCATCAACACCCTTCATCGATATTCCTTTTCCTTTCATCTTGCTTATATTTTTTCACGAAAGTATTAAAAGATTATTGCTTCCACACAATAACTGCAAGGCTTGCAGTGCTGGCGCCAGTCAGGCTGCAGCTGGTTTGTCAAATCTGCATTCAATTTGCTATCTTCGCATAAATCCAATAGCAATGTCCCCCACCCTGTTCGACCAAGATCACCAAGTCCGTTTGCCCGCATCTTTCCTGAAAGGCAAAACCGTGCTGTTCGTCAGTGGCAAGGATGATGCGGTGAATGAATTCATCAGGAAGGCCCAGGCAGAACTTGCCGACAGGTTCGAAGATGTTGGATACCGTCTCCTCTTCATTCCCGAACTAGCGTACAGCCTGAATCAGTCGCTGTTGAGCTATATGTTCCCCGGAGTACAAGGAGAACTGTCAGTCGAAGGAATCTACCAGCATATCCAGGACATTGCAAAACTCAAAGGCCAGTCAGGCTTCCTCTACAAGAAAGACGGCAAAGCCCACTTCAGAGTTGTGGCCGAAGAAGACATCGAAGCAGCCGTAGACGAATTCATCGATTTCCTTGGTGAACCATATACCGGCGTGCTTGAGTCGGCCGTGCCTGAGCCTGAAATTCGCTTCAGCAGACAGAGCGCTGGAATGCATTGTGAAAAGAAGGCCCGCGAGTCTTTCAAGCAGCTCCATCTTCCTGAAGCCTTTGCCGAGACACCCCTCGACGAGCGCGCCCGCAAGATCATAGCAGCCTGGGAAGAAATCGAGAGAAAGTACGGCATATCCATCGAAGACCTCGAAATCATGCTCGGCTACCGCGTCAAGCTCAGTCACCTCAACATCACCACCGCAGGAAAAATAATCCTCACCGACTGGGAAGGCCGCCCCGAAGTCAAGATGGACGACCTCACCAAAGCAGTGTACTTCTACTACCTCAGGCATCCGGAAGGCTGCAGCCTCAAGGAACTGCAAGACCACGAGCAGGAAATACTCCATCACTATATGAGCATCACCGGCAGAGACAACGTCGAGGAAATCCACAGGAGCGTCCACAATCTGCTCGATCCCTACGGCAACAGCCTCAACGTATGCATCTCACGCATCAAGAAAGCCTTCAGAGATGTGGTAGGCGACCGCGTGGCGAAATTCTACTACGTAGACGGACGATATGCCGAAAAACGCAAGATAGCCATCGACCGCGACCTCGTCATCTGGAGCCACTGACACTACTCGTCATCCTCGTCGAAAATATCAGTAAGAGAACCGCAGACACCAGCCAGATCCTGCTCCTTCATCTTTGCACAAGCCTTGCTGCGAGCCCTGCTCCATTTGATGCTCATCAATTCCACACCCTCTCCGGTAGCATCGAAATTCAGCGCATTGCTGATGTGCAGCTCCCTGGCGACCTCCACCGCATCCTGGTTAGCACCGATGTAGGCAAGCGTCCAGCCCTTTGTGCGCAGACGGTCCACCAGCGCCTTGATGGTCCTGCCCGAATACTCCTGAGATGAATTCTCATAACCGTCCGTGATGACGGTAGCCAGCACACGGTCCCCCTCCGGCACCAGAGTCTCAAGCTCGTTAAGCGTCTTGCCCATCGCATCGTAAAGAGGCGTGCAGGCACCCGGCCGGTAATCCTCCTCGGTAAAGTCCTTGATACTGGCGATAGGCACACGGTCGCGGCGCGTCTTGACACCCTTGACACCATCCCCCTCAAAAGTCACGATAGTCACGAAATTCTTCTGGTCAGGATGATCCTCCTGATCCCTGCGGATGCCATTGAGCACCTCGTTCATGCTGCTCAGAGTTTCCTTGTAGATGGCCGACATGCTCCCGCTCTCGTCCAGGATAATAACATTGTAGATATTCATAGCAAAAAGAATTAATTGGTTTTCGAGTGCAATATTACCCCCGATCCCCCACCCAGACACAAAACCTGCAAGGCTTGCAGGAAACCGCTTTTTCCGCCAAAGTGTGTCAGACCAATGTGGCCCAGAGAGCGCAGAAGGCCGGTTGCCCTTCCACAGTGCCCGTTCTAAGGCCAGTGTGGCAGGAGCACAGGCCCTGCAGGTACCTGTAGAAGGGTTCAGCCTTCCACACTTTGGCGAACCAAGTCGGCGACAAGCCGTCCGAACAGACTGACTTGCCGGCGACACTACCGCCCTCGGGAGTAAAGAGGGAGGGGCCCGACGTAGACGAGTTCTGCGAAGCAGGACGAAGTATACGTTGGGAGGGTCGGAGTGAGCGTCAGCGAACGAAGGTCGCCGCAAGTCAGGTCTGTGACACGGCGGCCCTGCGCCAGCCGCCGCAGATTGAATGCAAATAATTGCTATCTTCGCCTCCGAATTAGTCAACCCACCTATGAAACGAATACTGTTATTGTTTGCGATCCTGATGTGCAGCAATGCGCTGTGCGACGCACAGGACCTGATCATCACCAAGAATGGAGACGAAATACAGGCAAAGATCCTGGAAGTATCCCCGAAGACCGTCACCTACAAGAGATTCAGCAACCCCGACGGCCCCAACTTCGTCATCAACACCTCAGACATCATAATGGTGAGATACGAGAACGGAGAAAAAGACATCTTCGACGAAGCCCCGACAATCAGCTACACAGTCGACGGAATCCACGAAGGAATGCGCTACAAAGAATACAAAGACCTCTACGACACATCCTTCTACGTCCCCGACCTTTATGACCCGTACAGCCCCTTCTGGTCAGGCGTGGCATCGTTCTTCATACCCGGACTCGGACAGTGCATCTGCGGAGAATGGGAACGAGGACTGTTGATCTTCGGATCGAGCGTGCTGCTCGAAGCAGCCGTGCTCGGGTCAGTAGAACTGGCAGACATATCCACCTATGACGCCCACATCGTGACAGACCCAGGAACCCTGCTGGCCATCGCCTCGTCAGTCGGCCTGGCCGTACTGGAAATATGGAACATCTGCGACGCAGTCCATATGGCAAAAGTCAAGGATATGTATGTGCGTGACATACTCTCGCAGAGAGCAGGCATCGACCTCAAACTCGAGCCGTTCCTGACCTACTCGAAAGTCAACATAGCAAGCTACCAGCCCGCCGCAGGTCTCTCCCTGAAACTGACCTTCTAGCCAGCGTTCCTTATAGTAATCAGCGGCTCACCCAAGGCTTCAGAGAGTTTAGCGAGAGTTGCAAGTGTATAGTTTGGAAACCCTCTTGTCCAGCGCGTAATCTGAGTCTCATTACAACCGATCCTTTTGGCCAGTTCACGCTGAGTCAATCCTTTTTCTTTAAGCAACGCGTCAATCCTGTCAATTATTGCGCAGGACCAGTCCATCTCTTGCCGGACGGAAGGAGATACTTTTTCAAGTTGATCATGGAACAATTTATTCCGTTTCATATAAAGTATTCTTGGTTTTCAATATTCTTCAATTCCCTCTCTTCAACGATTACGATGCCATCTTCGATATCTCGTTGAAGAAGTTTGTCGAACTTCTGCAAATCCAAAGCATAACCATAAAGCCGAGCGTCCTGCTCGTATGTTTTAGTTCTTTTTCTATCTCCATTGCCTAAAACCATTATTTCATCTGATATACGCAGACAATAAAGACGAATAGTCCCCGACTCTATTGGCAAGGCGCAAAGGCTGTCTTCTTTCGTACCTTCTGGCCTGAAATATCTTTCCAGCGCACCTTTGTCTAAAATAATCGAAATGGCAGACAATATTTTCTGATAGTCAGTATTAAATGATGCCTCCTCCTCAAACTTGCAAAGGAACCTTTCAAACTCAGTTGTACGATCCATTGCAAAACTGATTGAATACAGACTTACTTTTTCCGATTGCTCCAGCAGTTCTAATGTCGTTCGTTTTCTCATGGCAAATATAATAAACTTTACATATATGTAAAACAATAGCTCATTTCTTTATTGCGCAATTATAAACTAAAAGGATTGTTCTACTTGCTTATAAACATTTATATACGTTTATTTTATATCTGGTTGAAAAACTGAATTTGCTAAATTTGCGATATGGAAGACGGGCTGCTGACGACGATACTCGCGGCTGCGATATTTGCAGTGATAATGTACTTCTTCCGGTTGCTGATGAACCGGTTGAAAGGCAAGGTCGGCGAGAAAGTCGTAGCCAGGATGCTGGGCAGGCTGCCCGGGGATAAGTACATCGTTCTGGACGACGTCACGGTCCCCACGCCCCGCGGCAGCAACCAGATCGACCACCTGATAATCTCAATATTCGGAATCTTCGTCCTCGAGACAAAGAACTACACCGGATGGATCTACGGCAGCGAGAGCGCCGAATACTGGACCCAGAATATCTACGGCAACAAAAACAAGCTCTACAACCCTACATTCCAGAATGCAGGACATATACGCGCACTGCGCAGAGTACTGAAAGACTTCGAGCCCCTGCCCTACATTTCCATAGTCGCATTCTCCGAAAAAGCAGACCTGAAAGTCACGGCAAAGCAAAGCCACATAATCTACTGGGGCCAGGTAGGCGACGTCATCGGCAGCTATGACCGCGAGCGGCTGTCCTGGGAACAAGTCCTCGCAATCCGGGACTGCATCGAGAGCAACCGGCTCGAGCCCGGCCGAGAAACCAACCGCGAGCACATCCGCAACGTCCGCAAAATCAAGGAGAAGAAAGGACGGAACCATTGACAAACATTTCTTAAATTTGGGGCGTAAGAATTCTTATTAAAAGTACCATGGCACAATATCCCTGCGAAAACTGCAAGTTCAGAGCCCACTACGACAAAAACCCCAAATCAGCCCTCGGCCGCATCTGGCGCTGGCACATCAACTTCTGCCCCGGCTTCAAGGCCTACTTCACAAACCAGGACGACGAAACCAAAGCCGCCCTGCGGGAGAAGTACAACTTCCAGAAATACAAATAGCCAGTGAGAAAAGAATATTCCAAGCCTGCAAGTCTCGCAATCATCGCCCTCATCTATGGAATAGCCATAGCAGCCGGCATCCTCATCTTCGACAGGCTCATCCCCTCTATGCCCGAAATCTGGGCACTGTTTGCAGCAGACGTCATTGCCACAGTCATAGTATGGAGCTTCGGCCTTGTATATGAAAACGTATCGGTCTATGACCCGTACTGGAGCGTAGCCCCGCCGGTGATATTCACCCTGTGGGCATTCTTCAAAGGCAGCGTCTCCCTCCCGGTCATCCTGCTGCTGATCGCAATATGGTACTGGGGCATCCGCCTCACCGGCAACTGGGCTTGGACATTCAAGGGACTGCACCACGAAGACTGGCGCTACACCCGCTACCGCAACACCCAGTCCCCCGCCCTTTTTCAGCTGACCAACTTCTTCGGGCTCAATATGATGCCGACCGTGCTTGTATTTGCCTGCATGGTGCCCGGCCTTCGCCTCTACGAAACATCAGCAGCCGCAAACATCCTCACCTGGCTTGGCTTTGCAATGTGCCTGACAGCGGCAACCATCCAGCTGGTCTCAGACACCCAGAGCCACCGGTTCAGGGAAGCCCACCCCGGTCAGCCCTGCAATGCCGGCCTGTGGAAACACGGACGCCATCCCAACTACTTCGGCGAAATCCTGATGTGGTGGGGTGTATGGACGATGTATGCCTCCATCTACGGCTTCGACCTGCTGGTTCTCTGCCCCGTGGCGATGACAGCCCTGTTCCTGTTCATCAGCATACCGATGATGGAACGCCGCCAGCTCGCAAACAAGCCTGCATATGCCGAATACCGCAAGGAAACCAGAATCCTGATCTAGGGATAACTTCGCCGAGCGTGGCAGCCACCGTGTCACAGACTGACTTGCAGGCGACACTACCGCCCTCGGTAGTAAAGAGGGAGGGGCCCGTTGAATACGAGTTATCGCGCAGCGATGACGAAGTAGGCAATGGGAGGGTCGGAGTGAGCGCAAGCGAACGTAGGTCGCCGCAAGTCAGGTATGTGACACGGCGGCAGTGACAGTCAGTCGTTTTTTCCATTTCTGTATTCAACTATTTAATTCGAGATGAGCCTCTTGTCCAGGATCAGTTGCTTTCAAACCGCCGCTGCCGATCTAAATAATTCTGTAAACAACAGTCTGATTTTGGATTATTGGATTATATGTTATCTTTGAGGCAAAATCCATAATTCAATTTTATGATTCTCATTAAACGTTTACTGTTTGATGTACTATTCATATTCCTTGGGCTTTTCAACACATTTGGCCTTTATTCTCAGAATACTCTGCGAGTGCCCAGTGTGGATTCCCTTGCTGATGATGCCGGACTCGAGTCAATCCGTATCAGGTTGGCTGAAATCCAAAAAAACCGCCCGACCGTCGCGGTCGTACTGGCGGGAGGCGGTGCTTTAGGCGCAGCTCATATCGGCGCATTACTATACCTAGAAGAAAAAGGAGTACCCATCGATCTTGTTGTGGGTAACAGCATGGGAGGTTTGATGGGAGGCCTTTACGCTACGGGAATGTCTGCCGTCCAGATGGATTCGCTTATCAGATCCCTGGATTGGAGCGTTATCATGAGCGATTGCGTACCCCATCGTTATTATGAAGTTCAGAAACGCAAGGATAAGGAACAGTTCCTGGCCGATATCCCTTTCCATTATGATGAAGAAGAATGGGTACGCAGACAAAGCGTCGGTACAGATGAACCGCCACGGATTCAGGACGCTCTCGCATCATTGCCGGAAGGTTATCTGTACGGACTGAACGTGTTCAATATGATATCTTCTCTCACGGTAGGTTATCAGGGGGATATCGACTTTATGGATTTACCCACATCCTTTATTTGTACGGCAACCGATATCGCAAGTGGAAGGATGAAGAACTGGATGTCCGGTTCTCTTGTCGACGCCCTTCGTTCGACGATGTCCATCCCTGTCTTTTTCACCCCTATCCGATCGGAGGACAAGGTGTATATAGATGGAGGAATCAGAAATAATTTCCCGGAGGATATCGCAAGGGCTGCAGGAGCCGACATAATAATCGGTGTGGATCTGCATCTGCCCAGCACACTGCAGGAAGCCGGCAGCGCTGCACAGATAGGCGCCATGTCGCTGATTGTGCCCGGAGCTTCGGAGTCCTATTGGAATAACCGCAAGGATGTGGATATATTGATAGATCCCGAGCTGGATGATTATAATATTTTAAGTTTTACGACCAAGGCGGTTGATGAGATTATAAGAAGGGGTTATGATGCGGCCCTGAAAGTCGCTGGTCAGATCGATTCCGTAGTCGCCATTACCGGAACCACTGAGCGCAAACTGAACAATCCCCAGGCTACGGATACCGGCAAGGAAAGCGTCCGTATCGCCTCCATTTCATTCAATGGTTTTACTGATGAAGAGGCCGACTTTTTCGCCGGGAGAGTAAAGCTTGAACCGGGCAAGTCCTACGACAAAAAAGATTTCGAGAAAGAGGTCGCCGGTATTTTCGGTACCGGTGCATACAAAGGCGTAAGGTACAGCCTTCTCGGAAGCCGGGAACCATACGACTTGGAATTCACCGGCATCCGGAATCCCGAGCACCAGCTGCTTCTCGGAGTAAGGGGTGATACGGAAGATTATCTTTCAGTTCTTGCCGGAGTAAGATTCAATGGTACGAAGCTGTGGGGTTCAAAGTTTGAAGTCCTGGCCAGGATCGGCGCTTCTTCCTCCCTGAATCTGGGATGGAGATATGTCCCGAAGTACGGGCCTTCTATCAACGCTGCCGCAAAATTGTCTTATACAGCGGCCAAATTCGACTCTTCAATTTATTCTGACGAGGCATCTAAGCCAGTGCTTCGTTTCCAGCGTAATCAGGTGTCGGTTTTCATTGCCGGAAACGGCAAGAGCAGTGTTGATTTCAATTTAGGAGCCAAGGTCGAGAATCAACCATACATAGCATGGGCCGGCAGTCCAAAGCTTTCTTCGGCATCGTTCACAAGTTATTTTGCCTATGCTTTTGCAAATACATCGATTAATACCCTCGACAAGGCATATTTTCCCAGAAAGGGCGTAAAGGGCAGTATATCATACGATTATGGATTGACTCCAGGCTGCAGGACCGACTATTTCGCTTTCAGTTTCAGCCCTGTGCTGAGCCTTGGGCGCAAGTTTGCGATCCTTCCCTCCGCCTATGGTCGTTTCGTGATGGAACACGATGGGTGCAGCCGGGTCAATTGGTTCAGAAGCAATATGATCGGAGGAAATATGTTTGGAAGATATTTTGAGGACCTCATTCCGTTTTTCGGGATCAACAGCGTCAAACCGGTTTCCGACAATCTTTTGCTCGCCAATCTTGAACTGCGTTGTGAGGTTGTTGAAAATGGCTATCTCTCGCTGATAGGCTCTGCATATAACGACACTCCCGACTATATGGCAGGGTGGCAGGAATACAGTGTTTTCGCGATAGGATTGAAAGGCAGCTATGACACCCGGTTCGGTCCTGTTACTGCAAATATCCATTATTGCACTGACAGCGGAAGTTTCGGTGCATATTTTGGTTTTGGTTTTGATTTTTAAATAAAGTGAATTATATGAGAAGGGTTCTTGTATTTTTGCTGGCCACAGGCCTTTCCACTTTTAGTGTTTTTCCCCAAAACAGACAATTGACAGTTTCAGGTTATGTCACTGTTGCATCCACCGGTGAATCTGTGATTGGAGCCACCGTCTACACATCTGACAAGACTGTGGGAACTACGACGGATGATGTGGGACGCTATGTCCTTTCTCTCCGTCCTGGAAAGTATGAGATAGTATGCTCTTGCGTCGGGTATACGAATGCTGTTTCTTCAATTGAAATAAAGGATTCCAATATAACCCTCAACATAGAAATCGCCGAAGACAAAGAACAGCTGGAGGCCGCAAGTGTATTCTCGATATCAAAAAAAGAGATGCTCAAACTCCCGCAAATGGGAATGAAGTCAGTCGGTGTAGAGACTATCAAGCGGATGCCGACCCTTTTGGGTGAGACAGACGTGATTAAGGTCATCCAGATGATGCCCGGGGTCCAAAGCCCCAGCGAAGGTTCTACGGGGTTCAGTGTCAGGGGTGGCGGCGTCGACCAGAACCTGATTCTTATGGATGGCGCCCCGATATACAATTCAGGCCACTTCTTGGGATTCTTCTCAATGTTCAACGGAGATGTCGTAAAGAATCTCAAATTGTATAAGGGTGACTTTCCCGCTAAATATGG
>JAEEGG010007303.1_pt1 | contig 25540 bp, 20 predicted proteins | sample 9134161 | NCBI WGS metagenome assembly JAEEGG01 (sample SAMN16246543, study PRJNA631951) | gut metagenome | biome: gut microbiome; feature: rumen; material: CR-attached | host: Bos | place: Iran: Karaj | collected 2018-10 | reverse complement strand
TAAATCCGTATTATGAAGATGCACTCATAAACCTGCGTGATACGTACGAAGAGCTTGGAAATAAAAATGGTATGAGTGAATGCCAGAAAAAGCTTAATGATATAAAGAAATAGTTTTGAATAGCAAAACTGCACACATTGAATGCAGGTCTTAGCGGTACAAATGTTCTTTGGCGAGCTGATTTACTTCCTGGGCCATTCTGCTCAGAGGAACCTGTTTTTGTACGGCGCCCATCTCAAAGGCAACCTTAGGCATACCGTAAACAATGCTTGTAGCCTGGTCCTGACCTAATGTCCAGGCACCTTTTTTGCGCATTTCGGCCAGCTGAGCGGCTCCATCACGCCCCATACCGGTCATAATTACACCAAGTGCACGGTTTTCATAATGCTCTGCAATTGATTCAAAAAGCACATCCACAGATGGGCGGTGACCATTGCGCTGGTCGTCCTGAGAAAGCTTGATAATGTTGCCAATCGGGCGGTGAGCAACAAACATATGATAGTTACCTGGCGCAATGTAAACATGATGATTCATTATTACTTCGCCATCTTTTGCTTCTGATACAGGAATCGGACAAATATGATTAAGGCTTTCTGCAAACTCAGTAGTAAAACCGGCCGGCATATGCTGTACAACAAGAATCGGCTGCTTTAAGTCCGGGTCAAGGTCTTTAAACATTTCGCGCAAGGCATTTGGACCACCGGTTGAAATACCAAGACCAATTATTTCGATTCTTCCACCTTCGCGGGCAGGAGTGATTGTAACAGGCTTTTTAACGCCAAGCGGCTTCCAGGCAGCAAGAGTTTCAATATCATTCTTTGAAAGCGGTGGAACTTTGCTTAAATCCTCACCTCTTTTTTTCTGCAGAATGCGGTTAGATTCCTTAAGCTTTATCTGGTGAGTAAAAAAGTCAGGTTCATAGATATGGCGGCCTTTTCTCTTTGCATAATCTCCACCATAAGAAGAAATAGCCTCAATAATCTGACCGGAAACATCGGCAATATTTATGGAAATTGATGAGCCGCCCGGTTTTGTAATAAAGTCGGAAGCACCAAGCTCAAGACACTTCATGGTAACGCTGGCACCTTCAACAGCAATGCTCGAAAGTACAATTACAGGAATGTCTATTTTAAGCTCACGGCGCTTTTCAAGGAACTGAACGCCCGTCATTTTAGGCATTTCAATATCAAGAAGGATTACGTCTGGAGAAAGAGTTTTCAGTTTTTCCAATAAGTCAAGTCCGTTTTCAGCCTTACCGATAACCTTTAAGCCTACTGTATCGTCAACAATACGGCCAATAAGGTTTCTCATTAGCGCTGAATCATCACAAAGCATTACTGAAATATCTTCCATACAAGCAATTCTCCAAAAGTATCAGGCTTTTACACTAGCCTTTTGTGTAAAGACAAGCCCATTCTGTTTTTAGGAACTCGAACTGTGTTTTCATACCAAAAAGAGACTCTGAATGACCAATGAACAGATAAGATTTAGCTGCCATTGCATCGTAGAAACGGTTTACAACAGCAAGCTGTGCTGCTTCATCAAAGTAAATAAGAACGTTTCGACAGAAAACTACATCAAGATTTCGAATACCAGAATCGTTTTTAAGGTTATGATAGTCAAAATGGATTGGATCCAGAATCTCTTTATTTGCCTGATATCCGCCTTCTACTTTTGTAAAATACTTGGCAAGATAATCGGCAGGGATTCCATCAACTTTGTTATCGGCATAAAAGCCTTTCTGACCAACGAGCAGCGACTTAAGCGAAATGTCAGAGGCTGTAATCTGATAGTTAAAGCCCATAGGAAGAATGCTTTTAAGTATCATAGAGATTGTAAGAGGCTCTTCTCCGGTTGAACAACCTGCACTCCAAACCTTAATTGTTCTGTCCATTCCAGAAGAAGCCTTTTTTCTTTCTATGATATTTGGAATAACATAATTCACAAAAGCATCAAAATGAGGCTGATTTCTGAAAAAGCGTGTAAGGTTTGTGGTGATTGAATCAAGCATTTCCTTCATTTCTTCGGAATTACTTGTAACAAGAGCATAATAATCTGTAGGAGTGGCTATATTCTTTTGACGAAGAAGTTCTTTTATTCTGCTGTCCAGAATGGAGCGGTTTGTAGCAGAAAAAGTTATGCCACTTTCATCGTAAATGAGTTTACGGAATTTTTCAAAGTCACTGTCGTTTAGAATCTCTAACATAAATACAATTATACACCATAAAATTATAAATGTAAAAATAAACTTCTAACCGAATTAAATTTTTGTTATAAAAAAAACGGTGATTCGAAAAGAACCACCGTTCTAAAACTCAACACGAACAGATGTTATACACCTAAAAGCTTTGAAATAATGATATTAGCAAGAACTTTCTTCCACTGAATCTTAATATCATTAGATTCGTCTCCACCAATAAGAATACATTTATCAGGTTCTGATACTACCTGTGGTTCATCACTTGGTGACATTGCAGCTAACTCAGAAAGAGTAATCCATCTTGTAACACTAAAATTTTCATAAGTATTAACATTTCCGGTTACCAGCTTCATAGATGTAGAAGCAGCTCCACCAAAAAGCTCTATTACCTGTTCAGATTCAGCCTGAATTGCAACTGTAAGACCTTTATCTCTGTTATAATACAAATATAATTGTGCATTTTCCAGCTTTCCAGTCTGAGCATCATTTTCTGAATCATCTGTTAAACCAAGAGGAATATCTGGAACTTCACCGTCATATTTAAACCATTTATTCTCTGTATTCTTTAACTTCTGGTTAATGAGGTAATCTTTCAAAGTTAAGTCTTCATCACCTTCTTTTTTCTGTAGTAAAAAACCGCAGCTTGTAAAAGCAAATCCGCATATCAAAACTGATGCAGCAATTAATGTTCTAAAAATCTTTTTCATAAAAAACTCCTATATCATAAAATTATAAAGCAATAGACATTTTTTGTCAAAAATTACTTTACCACCTTGTAGTGCATGACCATTTTGCCGGGTTTGGAGATTGTACCGCCTTTATTAAGACCCATTCCGGCCATTTTGGATAAATCGGACTGTGACTGAATAAATGAAACATCCTTACGGTTTGGTTCAGGAGCCCAGCCTGTTTCATCCAGATACAAAAGCAGACTGCGAGAAGAAATCCGTTCGGTAAGCAGTACAATAAAAAGCTTATCGTTACGGAAACCACAGGAAAGCTGTTCTTTCATATTGCACGGAGTACCAAAAACATTGATTTTTTCTGCATATTTCTGCTCATCACCAGAAAAAATGCGGTTTATATTCTGCTGTATACTGTCTGTTTTGTTGCCAAAAACTATAATTCGCGGGCGGGTTCCCTTATCTGCCATTTTTTCAGCAATTTTCTTGTATTCAAATACATAATCAGAATCTTCCTTGAAATAATCTGTAGAAAAAAGCATTAAGTCAACTTCATCACAGCCTGCAAGACAAGGCATAAGCTTTTGGAAAGCCGTATCCACACTGTTTAAGTTTTCTTCCTGTTTTTGAAGGAGGATTATGTTGTTGTAATATTCAAAAAAAGATTTATCGTAGCGGTAATACTCACCATTAACACAATATTTTTTACTGTTAAAGCAGTCGTAAGTAAAGATTTCCTGCTGGATTCCAGAATACTGCTTTCCTTTATATGGATTGATTATGACAATAGTTTTACCGGACAAGGATTTTCCTTCAGCAACCTTTTTCATTGGCTCAATAATCTGGCTGTTAATTTGTTCAAGCTTGAGTCCCCGCAGAAGCGCAGAGTTTGTCATTTCTGTACCCTGAATATCAAAGGCAAGCTCGCTGACAGAAGCCAAAGCCTGTATGTATTGCTCAATATCACCCTGCTCCGGAATATTGTGGAAATAATTCTTACATTTATCATCATAAGAATTGATGATATCGTACGTTTTTTTATACAGGGCATACTTTTCGTTATAGCTTTCTGTACCATAACCGCCATCAATTATTTCCCGGTATGCATTTACAGCATATTCTATATCGCGAGTCATGCCCTGTCCGTAAAAAGCACAGTCTCCTAACTTAGCTTTTGCATAAATGCTGCCTTTTTCCATAGCCTTTTTGTAATAATACACAGCATCGTAAGAATAAGGTCTGCAGCCTATACCATCTAAATAGCAGTCTGCACATTCTACAAGTGCAAGGATTGGAGCATCTTCCTTTTCTGCAACTTCCTTAAAGAGTGTAAATGCAAGATACGGGTCCGGATCACAATGCTTTCCATAACGGTAGCATTGTGCAAGCTCAGTTTTTAAATCATCATCATCATAACCGCCAAAAACTGCCTTCCGCATCCAATAAAAGTATTTATCATCATCTTTTGGAACGATTTTACCTTCTTTATAATATTGCGACATCAGATATTTTGAAGTAAGATTTCCGGCATTTGCGGCTCGTTCATAATACTCAAAGGCAGTTTTTTCGTTAGCATCAACATAAAGTCCCTGCTTATACATCTGTCCAAGAATGAACAAAGCCGAAGTCTGCTCTGATTTTGCTGCAGTTATACATAAATCGTAGCACTTTTTCAGGCTTTGCGGAGAGTTTTCTTCATAACATTCCCGGGCAAGCGCAACCATTGCATTTGGATTCCCGTTTTCTATAGCAAGCTTAAGCCACAGTTTATAATTTTCGGGGATTGATTCAAGAACAGTGCTGTCCTTATACATTTTTGCTATTTCATATTGATGGTCTGCTGTTTCTGGAGCATTGAAGACAATACGGAAGCCGTGGTAACCTTTGTTTGTTTTATAATCATCAAAAGGAACGGGTGTGAGCGACTGTATTTCTTCTCTTGTAGAATGGATATTGCCACCCATAAAAACATAATTTCCCGTTTCTTCATCAAAACAAAGCTCGCTGACATTTCCAAGCATATCGTAAAGATGATTTTCATTTGCTTTTGTCTGCTTTACAATTCTGATTCTGTCTATGGAGTTTTTGTTGTACCAGATGGCATCCGAAAAATCTTTTTCTGATAACTGCGGGTCCAGATATTTTGTACCACAGGCTGTGAGCCATTCTTTTTTTGTGGGCAGACGGAAGCCGCATTTTGAATAATCACAGCTGACTGTATACCCTTTTTCTTCATCACCTGTAATTGTGTAACATTCATCAAGGTCAAAGGCTTTACTGCGTCCGTTACAGTATTTTGCAATAAGATGAAGTGGTAAATCGGAAACAGCCGAGGTTGTTTTGTGTTCATAATATTTATCACGGATACACTCCACTTCTCCTTCTTCCAGATAGTATTCCAGAAAATAAACTGGTACTTCATAATCAGAAATAAAAAATCCATCGGTAAGCTGCGGACCTGTAGAAATATATTTTGACCAGAGATAGCCGCCTCTGTACGAGCTGAACGTGACTGGAAGATTTTCTTTATTTTTACAGAAACGGTTGTGATAATCTTCTATAGGGTCTAAATTGCCATAAGGATAATAATCGTTAGGTTCAATTCTTTGAAGAGAATTAAAGCCTTTTTTTTCAAGATATGGATAAATCAATTCATCTTCATGCTTATCGGGCAGATGAGTATAAACAAAAATTGCAGGATGAGTGTCGAACCACCAGGGGGCATAAGAAAACTTAAAACGACTTCCAGAAACAGATCCAGCTCCCCAACAGGAATCAAGCAGAAGATCTCTTTCGGGCAGCTTTACAAGATTCCAGGCATGCCTGTCCCTGCGGATTCCGTAACCGGTACCTACTATTAAACGTGATTTCAACCCAATCTCTTCGGCCATAAGCTGAAACAGTTCTGCATATCCATTACAAACACCTCTACGTTTGGCAAAGGTTGTTTCTCCGTGGTAAATAGTGTAACTGGTATCGTAGGCTATATTAAAAGAAATCCAGGCAAAAATTGCACGTGTTTTTTCCAGGTCGGTTTCCATGCCTTCGCAGATTATTCGGGCAACTGCCTGAGGGGAATCTTCATTTTTTGCCAGAGTCTTTACACGTTCATCAAGCTCGGTAAAATCGGGGCGTTCGGCAGTAAACCACTTGTCGGTAGGGTGCTTTGCAATCTGTTCCGGTGTAAGGCGGGCATAAGGGTCTGCATTAAAATTGTAAGCATAAAGCCTGAATGGCAGAGAAAGAAAAATAAAGAAGGAGAAGCACAATATGGTAATTTTTTTCGCTATATTCTTTTTTGATGCTACCACTGATGATCCTCCTTTACTTTTTTATAACGCATTACCATATTTCCCGGCTTACATATTGAACCGGTTTTATCAATTCCAATTGATGTCATATTTGAAAGATTCTGCTGACTTTGTACAAATGTTAAATCCCTGCGTGCAGAAGAAGTTACTTCCCCATTTTCTTCAATATAGATATATAATTGCTTACCGTTTATTTTTTCTGTAACCATTGCTATATTCAGATTACCATTTTTGAATCCCAGAGAAAAGCGGACAGCCATATCGCAGGGTGTTCCAAACACATGTATTTTTTCTGCATATGAAGCTGAAGCCCCGGAAAAAAGACCGTTTATGTTCTGCTGCATTACATCTGTTCTGTTTCCCGGAACTATAATGCGCGGATTTATTCCCCTGTCTATATGATTTTTTGCAAGTTCCCTGTATGCCTGAACATAAGCAGAATCATTTTTAAAATAGTCAGTTGAAAAAATAAAAAGGTCGGCCTGTGTGCATTCCATAAGACATGGCATGATTTTTTTAAATGCGGTATCTACACTGTTTAAGTTTTCTTCCTCTTTTTGCAGCAGGATAATATTGTCGTAATAGCCGAAAAAGGAAGTATCGTATTTTAGCCATTCATCATAAATGCGGTTTCTTTTATCAAGCATTAAATCTGAAGTATAGATTGCGTCCTGAGTTCCTGTAAGCTTTTTTCCGCGGTATGGATTGATTATTACGAGAGTTTTTCCTTTTAGTTTTTCGCCCTTCAGGATTTTTTGTTCCGGTACCAGAATCTTTGTTTTTAGCTGTTCATAAGTTAAGCCTCGTAAAAGAGCGGAATAGGTAACCGGGGCATTCTGTATTTTTTGCGATACTTCTGTTATTTCTTCGAGCAAGTCCAGATATTCTGTAACATTTTCTTTTAAAGATATTCCGACTACAAAGATTCTGCAGTCATCTTCGTATCTGGTCATAATATCCCAATAATGCCTGTAATACTCATAAGTTGTTTTATATTCTTCTTTGTATTCACTGTCTGAATAACCGGTTTCTACTATCTGACGGTATAATTCCGTGGCTTCTTTTACATCGCGAATGAGTTTATCTTTTCCATGAAACCTTAAATCAGCATATTGAGCCTTTGCGTAAATACTTCCCGCCTCCATTGCCAGCTTGTAATATTTGGCAGCTTCTTCCGGTCTTTCAGCACAACCGATGCCGTTTGCGTAACAGTCGGCAAAAAGCACTCTTGCTTCCAGAGGAGTATCTTCACGTAATTTATAGGAAGTAATGTTATTCATATCGCGTAAAAGTAAATAAGCAGTGTGGTCGTTATCTTTATTTTTTTCGCAGCCTTTTCCGTTTAAATAACACTTTATCAGCTCAATTTTTGATTCTTTATCAGAATCTTCCATCTCAACGTATTTTTTAAGCCAGTAAAAGTATTGTTCCAAATCCTTTTGAATAAACTCACCGGCTTCGTAATAATGGGCAATTTCGCGCATGGAAACTGAATATCCGGCTTCTGCACTTTTCAGGAAGTATCCGGCAGCTGTTTTCTGATTTTCCTGAACGTATACTCCATTCTGGTACATAAAGGCAAGCATATATAACGCATAATTCTGCCCCTGTTCGGCGGCCTTTAAGCACATTTCATAGCCCTTTTTCATAGCTTCGGGAGTATAATCCTGTACATAAAGGGAACCAAGGTATGCAAGAGCATTTATATTACCATTGTTAACAGACAGCTCGAACCATTGACGGCAAAGCTTTTGATTCTGTTCTACAAGTCCGCCAAAATTGTAGTTCTGAGCAATTTTATACTGTAAGGCAGAGGTTTCTGGTGGAGTAAATGCAAGTCTGAAGCCGTGTGCCCCTTTATTATTTTTATAGTCATCATATATGACAGGCTGATTGGATAGAAGCTCTTCCTGTGAACTGTATATATTCCCGCCCATAAAAACATACAGGTCTGTTTCTTCGTCATAACAAAGCTCGCTTACATTTCCAAGTATATCGTACAAGTTGTTTTCGTTAGCTTTTGTTTCTTTTATACTGTTTATTCTTCCGCCGGAGTTCTGATCAAACCAGACTGCATCTGAAAAATCCTTTAGAGAAACTGCTTTATCAAGAAGCCTTGTACCGCAGGCAAGAAGCCATTCTTTTTTTGTAGGAAGACGGAAGCCGCACTTTGAATAGTCACACTCTATTTTGCCACCATTAATTGTGTAGCACATTTCAAAGCCAAACTCTTCATTAAGCTTATTGCAGTATTCAGCTATGAGAGGAAGCGGTAAATCTGTAATTGCAGAAGAATCTTCTTCTGTGCAATTATTGTTTTTTTCCAGAACATTTTTTATATTCTCTTCTCCCAGACATTTTTTTACCTGAGAAATGGAAGTTTCAAATTCGTTGATAAAAAAACCGTCGGTAACGGAAGGGCCTGTAGAAATATATTGTGTATACAAGTTTTTTGTTCTGCTTAGGGAGTAAGAAACCGGAAGATATTGTTTTTCTTTGCAGAACCTGTTGTGAAAATCTTCTACAGGGTCTTTGGGACCAAAGGGAAAATAGTCTGATATTGTAAGGTGTGGCAAACGTTTGAAATCTTTTTCTGAAACAGGAGGATACACAAAAGAAAGCTCCTGATGAAAAGGAAGATGCGTATAAGCAAAAGCAGCAGGGTGCGGGTCGAACCATTCCGCTCTGAAAAGTGAATAGAAACGTCCGTTTTTTGCATAGCCTGAGCCCCAGCAGGAATCGAGCAGCATATCTCGTTCAGGTAACTGGACAAAGTTCCAGACGTGATTTTCCAGGCTGTCGGCTTTTCCTTCAACAATGTAAGCATTCAGCCCTACTTCCTTTGCCATATAATAAAATAAATAGGCATATACTTCGCAAACACCTTTTCTCCGGGCAAAGCCCTTTTTGTAGTCATAGATTGTAAGGCTCATATCGTATTCAATGTTACAGGCAAGCCAGTCGTAAATTGCACGGGCTTTTTCTATGTCAGTGGTAAGCCCTTCGCAGATTATTCGGGCAACGGCTTCCGGAGTTTCTTCATTTTTTGCAAGATTTTTTACGCGGGCATCAAGTTCGGAATAATCGGGACGTTCGGCTGTAAACCATTTGTCGGCAGGATGAAGTGCAATTTGTTCCGGTGTAAGCTGCGGAGTTGGAGTATGGTTTGATGCTTGAGCATAGAGCCGGCAAAAAGACAAAAAGGTTAGAAAGATAAAAACAAGCGTCTTTCTAATAATCATAAATTACTCCCTCAAAAGCATCTTCTGCAATTATTATTTCAAGATTCGCTTGTACCAGTTCTTTAAGGGCATCTATAGTATAAAAATGGAAGCCCTCTGTAAAATAGATTGTACGGCCATCGATTTGAAGGATTTCCAGAGCCTTGCAATTTTTAAAAGCCTGTTTGCCAATATTTATTTTTCTGCTTTGTATTTCCAGATTTACAAGAGATTTACAATCCTGGAAAACAGCCTTTCTGATTTCATATACATTTTCCGGGATAGTCAGATTTCTTATTGAAGAACAGTTTTCAAAAGCTGATTCAAAAATCTGTTCCAGACTTTCAGGCAACTCCAGTGTTTCCATTGACGAACAATTTGAAAAAGTATTTTTATTTATGTATGTTAAGTTACTATGAATGACAGCTTTTTTTAATGAGCTGCATCCCCAGAAAGCGTTATCTCCCAAATAAGTAAGCGACGATGGAAGTTCAACAGATTCCAATGAATTGCAGCCTGAAAAAGCGGACAAATTGATGGTCTCTATTCCTTCTTTAAACGTAATTGATTTTAGAGAAGTACAGCCTTCAAATGCTTCAAAACTTATATTACGAAGCGTAGCCGGAAAAGAAAGTGATTCTAAAGAAGTACAATCGCAGAAAGATTCTTCGCATATAGCTTCCAGACCTTCATTAAAAATAATTTCTTTAAGGGAAGATCTGTAACTGAAGGCATTCAGTTCAATCACTCTTACAGTATCAGGAACAATAAAACTGGTTTTCTCGTTATCGCAGCATTCCAGAAGTACTGTCATGTCAGGATTGTAAAGGACACCATCCTTATATACAGCTTCACCTTTATCTACCTTTTCCTGAATTGCCTTTTCTTTTTCTGCTTTTTTTTCTGCCAGAAACTGCTGATAAGCATCTTCACTTCGCTGGGTGTTCAACCATTCGCGGAAGGATTCTTTATTCTGTTCGCCTGCGTTTTCTTCCTGCATTTTTCTCTCCTTTTGAACTCTCACATTCTGAGCTTTCATCTTTAGAACATTCTGTACACAATTCCTGATATAAATCTTTTATTGATTTTGAACTGCCTCCCCTACTCCAGCAATTACATTCATAAGCTTCCTGGCAAATTGTTCTTGCAATGTTAATATCATAAAGAGCCTGTAATTGAACGCCCCGTTTTGCAATAAACTCCGGCTTTTCCAGACACATAAAAAAATCCTGAAGCGGATGGCCATCACAACGAAGATAAAGCTCATTGTCTGTTTTACGGTAATTGTATTCCAGTCCGAGCATAAAATTACTGTATTGTTTTGTCGGTGTATATGGCTCTTTAGAATACTTATACCCTCCCCGGTTTTGTATATAGGCATAATAGTGTTCATCCCAGGAAAGCTTATAAAGCTGGTCGGGATCAGCATGGCGTTCAAACATTCCTACATGAACATTTTCATCTTCTACTATAAAGGAATATTCTATAAAATCGCAGTCAAGTTTTTCGTCAGTAATGAAATATTCGGTGAACTGTTTGCCAAAACGGAGAGCAATTCTTTCCTGCAATTCAGATATTATTGTTTTGTAATCCGGCTCCAGTGGATTTTTTGACCATTTTTCGTAAAAGCTGAGAAGATTTACAACAATTACAAGATAAAATGAATCGCCGATTTTTTTTGCATAAATCTGGGAAAGAAAGGTGGTTGCTGGAGGTTCATCTTCATCGAGGTATTCCTGAAGCTGGCCGCACAAATGCTCCGGGATTTCTATGGTGAGACGGAAGCTGAGAACTTTTGGTATGAAAAGATCTTTTGTTATATGGTCGAAGCGATATATTTGTCCCATAAAAACCTCCAGGTTGTCGGTTCAAGTCCGACAATGACATTTTTTTGATAACGGCTTTTTAATTACCACCGGCTTTAAAATTATAAATCGGCTTTATGATTTTTTCCACTTTTACGGTGGGCTGGATTTTTTCTATAATCTGTTCCATTGGTTTATATGCCATTGGGGACTCGTCAAGTGTGGAGTGACCGATACTTGTTGAATAAATGCCCTTCATTTCGTTCCGGTATTCTTCTACTGTAAAAAGCTCCTTTGATTCGCTCCGCTTATAAAGACGGCCAGCTCCGTGTGGGGCTGAAAAGTTCCAGTCCGGGTTGCCTTTACCAGTGCAGATTAAAGAACCATCGCGCATGTTCATAGGAATTATTACACGTTCACCTTCCTGTGCAGAAATGGAACCTTTGCGAAGGATTTTGTTTTTTATGTCGATGTAATTGTGGACGGTAGAAAACTCTTCTATTACGTGGCCCTTCTTTATTCCGAGTCCGGTTTTTATTTCATCGAGCATGGCGCGGCGGTTTAAGGCGGCATATTTCTGGGCAAGCTCCATGTCGTGAAGATAATGCTCCAAATCATCACCTTCTATATAAGAAAGCTCTGTACTGCAGGGAGCGTGGTCTATTTTTGAAAGCGCTTCTTCAAGCTCTGCTTCGCGGCCTTCGTTTTTAAGCTTTGTGATTATATCACCGCGTTCTTTTGTTTTTGCCTTTGTATATTTGATTGCAATGTCCTGATAAAAATCGCAGATTTCCTTACCAAGATGACGTGAGCCTGAATGGATTACAAAGTAATAGTTGCCGTCTTCATCGCGGTCTGCTTCTATAAAATGGTTGCCGCCACCAAGAGAGCCAAGCTGGAGCTTTGAGTTTTGAACATCTATGGGTGCAAGAAAAGCGTTCCAGTCAAGCTCTTTTATAAAGGCGTGTGGCTTTGTTCTTGCAGCAGCACCGGCTGGAATGTTATTGTGAACAATTTCGTCAAGCAGGGCTAAATCAATTTCGCCAAAATCTTTTTTTACAACTAGTACATCAACTCCGCAGCCAATATCTACACCAACAAGATTAGGTACAATTCTGCCTTCAATCGTCATTGTAGTTCCGACAGTGCAGCCTTTTCCGGCGTGAACATCTGGCATAATACGAACAGACATATTGCGGCTCCACACCTGATTCATCATCTGCAGTACCTGAGCATAAGCATCGGAATCTATATCATCTGTAAAAACTTTTGCTGTGTTATAACGGCCCTGTATTTCTATCATTGAAAGCTTCCTTATTATTTTTGTATGTTCGTCAAAAGCATTGAATGCAACATCTATAGAATCAGGCACTTCAATTGAAGCAAGAGACGGACAATTGAAAAAGGCATGTTGATCAATTTTCTTAATGCCGGCTGGTATTTTCACATGAGAAAGAGACGAGCATAGACGGAAGGCACAAACACCAATTCTTTTTATATGAGGAGGAATGCTTATAGATTCCAGAGATTGACATTCTAAAAAGGTTGTATCGGGGATTTCGCTTAAGTTGTCCGAAAAAATTACTGATTTTAAGTTTTTACATTCCGCAAAAACTCTTGCATCCAATTTTGTAACGCTATCGGGAAGTCTTATCTGTTCAAGAGAACGACACTCTTCAAATGCACCTAAACCAATTTCTGTAACACTATTTGGAATATTAATTTCTTTGATTGAATAACACCGTTCAAAAGCACCGTCTTCAATAACCGTAACACTTTCGGGAATTATGATTTCCGTAAGACAACCACATCTTGAAAAGGCATACGCACTTACTGTTGTAACTGTATCCGGAATTTTAAACGAACCTTCCTTTGCAGATGGACAACGGATAAGCATAGTTTTATCTTTATTATAGAGAACACCATCCATGGAAGAGCGGGTTGGATTTGTTTCTGAAACAATTATTTCTTCCAGCGTAGGACTGCTGATATAGCCTCCCCATATATCTGTAACACCATCAGGAAAAGATATGGAACGGACAAGCCAACTGTTCACAGAATACAAAGAGTCCCAGACAGTCTTTGATAAATCTATTGAAATATCCATTTCGCATAAATCGCTTCCTCTCCGGTAAAAGGCGGTCTGAATATCCTCCCTAATCTGCCAGGTAATTTCTTCAGTAACATGGATAATGATTTTTTTTCCTTCATCTTGCAGGGATACTAATAAATCTGGCAAATCTTCTGCCTTTACATTGATATGTTGAATTGTATCGGATTGCGAGTTACTCATTCTATATTCTCCCATGCAGTTGAAAGGAATTGACGGATTTTATCTGTAACATTTTTTTCCAGTGGAAAACAGGCTGAAAATTGTTTTCCTTCTTCAGTTCTGGAAAAAGATTTTACAGTTATATCCTCAAGAGAAATATCCAGAACTATTGCATGAGATTCTCCATCTTCCTTCTTAAAAAATGTTATTACTTTAATCTTATTTTCGCATTCGGACGATCTGAGCATTTTACGATTATCGCTAACCTCATCAATAAAGGATTGCAGACCGTAATCATCAAAATATTTTAGTAAAGCATATCTTGGCAAAATGAACTCATTTTTGTACGCATAATCATAAAACTCTTTTATGCGGATAAGATTTTGCATAAACAACTTTTGATAGAGTTCTTCGGGAGAAATTAAAGTTTCAACACTGGAACCTGCGTCTGAAACATTGGTTAGAAACTCCTTTATATTCACATACGTATACACATAACAGAAATTAGAAAGCAAAACCTTTAAGCCCTTATTTTCAGCTTTCCACTGTTCAATATATTTTTCAAACTCCTTTTTTCTGACAAAATTTACTTCAATGCCAATAAACGCACGAATGAAAATGTAATCGTTTAAGTCTTCAGGTACATCAGTTATTCCGGAAGACAGCTCAGAACTGCCAAAAAAATCCTGCACGAAATCACTCTCATTGTTTATTATTTCTTCATCTGCAAAAAAACGGTATATAATTTGTCCCGCCTGCTTGAACATTATAAGGTCAGCCGTTGGCGGATTGTAAAGCTTTATTTCATCGAGTGTTATACGAACTTCCTTTGAAGGATCATCATTGCGCCTGGAATAAGAACTTTCCCTGGAAAAAGGCACATACTTATCATCGAGGATTGATTGAAATGAGAGAAATAACTGTTCGGTTAAAGGTGATGGTGCTTGCATTATTTTCGTTCCTTTTTGATTTTATAATTTTTTCTTAAAAGCGAAAATAAAAAATCACACCGTATTTATCTCATTCACCCCTTCAATCTCCCTTTCAACACACTCTTTTACCTGCCCCTCCGCCGTTGCAAGGAACTCCCTGTTTTTCTTCCGCAGTTCGCTGTTCATCTCCCGAACAACCTGCTTCTTCATGCTCACCAGCTTGCGGTCATTAAACAGCATTTTGGTAACCGCCGCCGGAAGCTCAACCTTTTTTTCAATCACTTTTTCAAGTCTGTCTGCCCCGAACAAAACTGCAGCAAAAGCGGCCACAAATCCGATAATCATCGTAACCGGTTGGGAAAAAATAATAACCAGGACAAAGCCCGCAATTCCGGCAAGCAGGTTATTGATAAGCGTAAAAAGACTGTCGAACGTAGAGAATGATTCGCTTTTTACCGTAAAGCCAAGAGTGTTCTTAAAAAGCTGGTCGTCCGAAAGACAAATCTTATGCCGGTTAAACCATTCAGAAATATCGCGGCGCATTTCAAACTCAAGGTCATCGCCAAGCTCTTTAAGAACACCATCCGTAATTCCGCGGATTTTATCCTCCTGCTCAGTGAGCGTTCCCTGAATATTCTGCTTTAATTCTTCTATTCTGCCGCCATTTTCCCTGAACTCAATAATCAGCGGAATCACCTCTTTTTCAAAAACCTCGGCAATCACCACGTTCACAATTCTTTCCAGGTATTTTTCAATCAGCACTTCCATTTTTCCTTTCAAAGCCAAGGTGGTTTCAGGCAACTCCCTTTTCAAAACCTCCTGCACCTCGTTGTTCTTCTTTTTAAGCGCCGGTATAAGTGAAAGCCCTTCCGAAATAGTTGCATACGGCCTGTCACTGCGGATTATTTTTGCAGACGGAATATACTTTTTAATGATGTCCGCCACAAAATACCACAGGCTGCTTCCCCCCGCCAGAATCACATACTGAATATCTTCAAAAGCAGGATGATGAGACACCGCGTCCCCAATGTTACCCTGTTCAAATCCTTCTACAAGTGCTCTTTCAAACCACCCGAGCAAATCAATCTTTTCTTCCGCGCCCACGCGAGTTTTCGTGTTTCCTGTCCCCAAATCCTCAAAATATTTTTTCAGCGTTTCAGATTTCGTGTAATTTCTTGCCCGTTTTTCAAAGTTCTTTTCATTCAGATTATCAAGATGCCCGTAATTCGGAATCGTTTTGCGTAAGCTTGCATCCCGCTCCAGAGAAATGATTTCAGAAAACTTTTCCTTAATTTCCTTGCAATCTTCAAGCAGAGTAAAGATTTCCCTTCCATCCTTCCGTAAAGCATCAAGCATTTTAGGATTTTCATCCAGAAACCACTGGAAAAACAAATCATCAAAAAGACGTCCGCCCAAAGCCGGCTCACCCCAGGCACTTACAATTCTTCCGCCATCCATCACAGCAAAATCACACGTTCCGCCGCCAAAATCAACAACAAGAATCCCCTTCTGTGCATCCACTGCGGAAATTGATCCCATCGCCACATGATAAAGCAGGGCTCCTACAGGCTCTTCTACAAGACCAACTTTTCCAAAGCCAGCCTTTTCTGCAATTTCGGCAAGCACCTCGGAAAAAATCGAGTTCTCGCCCGCCACCATAGAGTTCTCGCCCGTTACCAAGGAGTTTTCACTTTCCTTTTCACACGGCACGCCAAAAATTACCTGCATTTCAAGCGGTTCAAGCTCAATCCTGTTAGCCCGCGCATTTTCCAGAACCGTAGACAAATAAGTCTGCGCCAGCTCCCTTGCCTTTTCGGAACTCAAAATCTCCGGCTTAAACTGCGAATAAAACCTGTATTTTTTCCGTTCTGCATCAGTTGCATCTGCATATTCTTCAACCGCAACATCGCCCACAAGCGGCTTTTTTCCTTCACGCTCAAGCACAGCCGTAGAAAGCCCCGTTCTGTTTGAAGAAAAATGAATGCCGCGTGGCAGACACTCAGTTGCAGAGCATTTTGTGATATATGTATTTACAGTTCCAAAATCAACCGCTAAAACTTCCCTTTCATCAAGCTTTTTCATCATCATCCTCTTTTCTTTCGCGCAAGGCCTTTCTTAAGCACAATTCCATTTTTAACAATTGCTTCGGTTTCAACAAAGAAAGGATCTCCATCTTCAATCGAACCATACCTTTCATAAAACTCAAGGTACGAATCATTCCAGATAAGCTTTTTATTCCCCGAGCCCAGCTTCAGCGGCTCACTTTCCGGTTCCCCAATTCCAAGCCTCTTAAGATATTGTCCCGCAAAAGAAACCTCTCGTTTTACATCCGTTTTATTTTCCAGCCTGCCGATTTTGTCCAGCTCTTCAACCAGAAACGAAATTATCTCATTATTACTTTCATCAAAATCTTTATTCCCAATCATTTTCGCCGTCAGCTCGTAAACAAGGGTGATATGACGCAGCCACAAATCAATAACATCATCAAGATATTCCGAATACAGCGTTTTATTAAACTTATCTTCCGACTTCATAAAAAGGATTACAAAAAGAGCCGTAAGCAGTATTCCAAGCCGCTTGAAAATATTGCGTTTACCACGCAGAGATTTTTTTAAACTAAAGAAGGATATTGATGAAAAGCTCGCAATCCCAAGAATCACTAAAAGCCGTTTCCTGAGCTTGGGATTTCGCGCTACAGCACCCAGCAGAAACACAAAAAGAAAGGCTCCAACCACGCCGCCAATAAGCAATCCCAAAGATGATGATAAATGCACAAATCTTGCAAGTGATTCAAACAAAATGCCACAGGCAGCACTTCCAACTCCCCCCGCAATCGCTACCCTTAAAATAGAAACCTGAGTGTTTACAATCGGCGGAATCACAGGTAATTGTATTTTTTCTTCTATTATATAAGATTTTATTGCTGATTTTGCTTTTTCAACATCTCCTGCACTTATGCGCGTGCGGTCCGCAATCCAGTTATCCGATAAAACCTGCTGCTGCAAAAAAGCTTCTGTCCTTTCGGTTGCTACTGCCAGAGCCTCTTTTGAAGGGATTTTTTTATATTCCAGAGATGACCAGAAAACTTTCGAAGCCTGAACTTTTATATCATCGCGTATTTTCATACTAAGATTGTACACCAAATCCTTTTATTTCGGTAATTATTTTTTACACATTTCAGCCTTTTTGTTGTATAATTTTAGATACAAAATACACATTAAATGGAGTAAAGTATGGAATTAAAGTTTTACAGATGCAAACACTGCGGAAAAATCATTGCGATTGTAAATGACACAAAAGTACCGACAATCTGCTGCGGAGAAGCAATGGAACAAATCATTCCAGGAACTACAGACGCTGCTGTAGAAAAGCACGTTCCTGTAATCACAAAGAATGGCAATTTAGTAGAAGTAAAGGTTGGTTCTGTAGAACACCCTATGGCACCAGAACACTACATTGAATGGATTGCCCTCAGAACAAAACAGGGAAATCAGCGCAAGATTCTCAAACCAGGTGATGCTCCAGCTGCAACCTTCGCTCTGGTAGACGGTGATGAAGTACTCGAAGCCTTTGCCTATTGCAATTTACACAACCTCTGGTCAGGAAAATAAAACTGTCATTATCGGGCATTACCCGGTAATCAATACAACATAAGGATACAAAAATGAGCAAGTACACAGGAACTAAAACAGAAAAAAATCTTCTTGCAGCTTTTGCAGGAGAAAGTCAGGCACGAAACAAATACACCTATTTTTCGGCAATCGCAAAAAAAGACGGACTTGATAAGGTTGCAGATATTTTTGCAAAAACAGCCAACAACGAAGAAAACCACGCAAAAATGTGGTTCAAAGAGCTTGGCGGCTTAAACACAACAACAGAAAACCTCAAGGCTGCTGCTGACGGTGAAAACTACGAATGGACTGATATGTACGTTCAGTTTGCAAAGGAAGCAGAAGAAGAAGGATTCGCAGACCTTGCCGCAAAGTTCCGTGCCGTTGCAGAAATTGAAAAACGCCACGAAGACCGCTACCGCTCTCTTTTAAAGGATGAAGAATCTTCTGCACAGCTTAAAAAGAGCACTGTAAAAATCTGGGAATGCTTAAAATGCGGTCACATCGTTGTAGGACCAGAAGCACCGGAATACTGTCCTACCTGCGGCGAATACAATCAGTATTTTGAAGTTCGCGAAGATAATTACGACTTAATCCTCACCTGGGGACGCTAAGGATTCACATGGATAATAAAGCCTTATTCAGTTTATCATATGGCGTTTTCATTCTTGGGACAAAAAGCAAGGGCAAAATCAATGCGTGCGTAACAAACACATGTATGCAGGTTGCAAACGACCCAACAAGAATCGCCATATCTGTAATTAACACAAACCTCACCTGCAGTATGATTAAGGAATCGGGCGTTTTTGCGCTTTCCATTCTCGATAAAACTACTGCATTTGAGACAATCAAACGGTTCGGCTATCAGAGCGGTAAAAGTGTGGATAAGTTTGCAGACTTTCCCTATTCTACTGATGATGAAGGCTGTCCTTATTTAAACTCGCAGATTTGTGCCCTTATTTCTGCAAAGGTATTAAGCTCTCAGGACCTGGGAACTCATACTCTTTTTACCGCAGAAGTAACAGATGCAAAAATGATGAGTAAGCAGGATCCAATTACCTACGCCTTCTATCAGAGCTATATCAAACCAAAACCGGTTGTACAGACTGCAAAAAAGATTGTCGGCTGGCGTTGCAGAATATGCGGCTATGAGTACAAAAATACTGAGCTCCCTGCTGATTTTACCTGCCCTCTCTGCGGACATCCTGCTGAGGATTTTGAACCGATTTATGAAGAGCTTGCAGTATCAGCTACCGCAGCATCAATTGTACAGGAAACCAAATTAAACCAAAATAAAGCAGAAAGTTCAAAGGAGGAAAAAATGAACAAATACGCTGGAACACAGACAGAAAAAAACTTATTGGAAGCATTTGCCGGAGAAAGCCAGGCAAGAAACAAATACACTTATTTTGCTTCAAAAGCTAAAAAAGAAGGCTTTGAACAGATTGCTGCAATTTTTGAAGCAACAGCAAACAACGAAAAAGAACACGCAAAAATGTGGTTCAAAGAGCTTGATGGAATCGGTTCAACTGCCGAAAACCTTAAAGCTGCTGCCGACGGCGAAAACCACGAATGGACAGATATGTACGAAGGCTTTGCAAAAACAGCCGAAGCAGAAGGATTTGCCGCACTTGCTGCAAAGTTCCGTGCTGTAGCTGCTATCGAAAAACATCACGAGGAACGCTACCGTGCCCTCCTCAAGAATGTTGAAACAGCCGCCGTATTTGAAAAAAGCGAAGTAAAGGTTTGGGAATGCCGAAACTGCGGACACATCATCGTTGGAACAAAAGCTCCAGAAGTTTGCCCGGTTTGCGCTCACCCACAGAGCTACTTCGAAATCAGCGCAGAGAATTATTAAAATAAGTTTTTATAATATGTCATTATCGGGCTTGACCCGATAATCCTATTAAAAGATTGCCGTATCTGGTACGACAATGACATTTCTTTCGGAGAAAGCAAAACTATTTTTCTAAATAAGGAAGATTTTTATGAAAAACACTTTTAAGACTCTTTTTGCACTTGCATTGCTTTGCAGCGTTGCATTCATTTTCAGTTCATGTATTTTTGATCCTAATTTCGGTCTGGAAGAAATTACATTTGAAGAAATTACAAAGGCTGAGTTGTATGATAATTATGATTATACAATAGAAACAAACACTTATGATTCTGATGGTACACAGACAAAACATGAAGTAACTTCTGGTACTGCAACAGCTGCAGAAGTAAAAGCAACTGCCCTTACAGGAAAAGCTACAATTGAAGCCGGCAAGCTTTTGAAAACTTACTCTGGTGGTGTACGTGCAAACAAAAAGTTTAAGAAAATTGTAATTTACATTTACACAAATAATAGCGATGGAAAACAAATTGGCAGTGTAATCACAACTTATACAAAAAAATAAGCTGATTCCAGCTCTTATTTAAGGAACGCTTTGCTTTATGGGAACAATAATTGTAAGCATTATTCTACTTGCGCTGATTGTACTTGCAATTGTTTTTATAATAAAAGCAAAGCGTTCCGGTAAACATCCAGACTGCAGTGGAAATTGCAGCGGCTGTAATGTCTGCAGCACCTGTACAACACACAATTCTTATCTTAATTCAGAAGAAAACACTTCTGCTACCAATTAAAATCAATTTCATCTGAAACAATTCCACCTTCCATCCAGCTTCTCCATGCTGCATTTATCTCATAGGCGGAACTACCACTTACTTCCAGATAATACATTTTTCCTGCTTCAACTTCCAGTTCAGGAACACTTATATCTCGCATAGGACTACCAACCATCCAGCCGGAAATGGTAACTGTAGAAGAAATATATGAGCTGTCTAAGCTTGTCATTGGAACTTCAAATACAAGAGTTTTTCCTGTATTTATAGTTTTTCCACCAGTAGAAGTTACAGCTGCTTCTGCGTAAGCCCCTTTATAAAGCTTAATACCAGTCTGCGCATTTCCATTATAAATTGTAACATACGCCGCCCCTGGTCTGGAATACTCTTCGAAAGCACTTGGATCAAACCAATCAAGAACATAAATTTCCCAGGATCTGTTATCTTCGTGCAATCTGTTTTGAATATAAACAAGTCCACCATCAATTATATTTTTTGGAAACCAGGTTAATATCTCTCCGGTTCTCCTGTCTAATCTTCGTAATGTTGGATAAAGTGTATAATAGTAATAACTTACAGGAATCTTTGTTTGAACAGTATTTGCTGCTTCAAATGACAGGGCTTCTCCCCAGGGACTATCCATACGTAATTCAATATTGTAATTTGTAGGATTATTTAACAGCAGATATGCATCGCCATCAAGGTATCCTGAAATCGTATAAACCATATTACTATTAGCTTCTGAGTCAGCATTATAGTAAACATAAATCATATCCAAAGGATTATGTCCCAATTCATAGTAGTATTTTTGATAATATAAGTAATCATCTTCTGTTACTACGTAAAGTACAAAATCTCCAGAATTATAAAAAAGTCTGTCATCTCTTTTTAAGCCTGAAGTTGTTCCCGCTCGAACACCGCCAATCAGAGTAGCGTCAGAAGGAGTACCTTTAAAGCAGACAACATTCCTATTCGTCTCATTTCTTACTCTTATTGAACATTCAGCTCCATAATAATCTGTATAATCTATATCTCTATTATAATAATTTGTATACCCCTGCCCATTATCATCTCCCATATATATGTATTTTACTCGTGGTTCCTGTGTACAGCCTGTAATAAAAATAGAAAAAATAAGCATTAAAACAAATGTAAAAGAAATATTTTTCATATAAACCGCCCCATAAAACTAACTTTTATTATAACACAATTATTTTAGTTTTAAAATCAGCAGAAACTCATTTGACACAAAATCTTGAATAATATAAATTAATTTCAATGATAAAATCTCCATACAAAACAAAACAACAGTCATTAATTCTCACATATCTTAAATCAATTCAGGGCGTACATTTTACAGCAGAAGATGTAAGACAGCATTTTGAAAAAAAAGGTGTCGCCATTGGAATTGCAACAATTTACAGGCAGCTGGAAAAGTTTGTGACAGACGGGATTTTGCAAAAATATTTTATAGACGAACATTCAGCGTGCTGCTTTGAATACTCAGGCGAAAACTGTAATCCGGATGAAGCTCACTTTCATCTTAAATGCGAAAAATGCGGCCGTTTAATTCACCTTGAATGTGAAGACCTTGAAGATTTAACAAAGCACCTTAAAACAGAACACGGCTTTACCATAAATCCCTACCGCACCGTACTTTACGGCGTTTGCGAAAAATGTCAACCCCAGACTGACAATTAATATAATGTGCAGTTTTGTATTACAAAACTGCAAGCGAAGGCAGAATAAATGGTTGGCTACAAAAAATAAAAGCCTTCGCTTTTGAGAATTATTATCAAATTCTATTGACATAAGACTTCATTCTCCGTACAATCTGATAACAATTATCAAATTATATAATTAACGGAGTAACAACAATGTCTTTCACAAAAAAATTAATTACAGCAACACTTTTACTTACAGTTTTAGCTTCATCATCCTTTGCAAAACCAAAAGCAAAAAAAACTAAAGAAACAAAGAACACAAATACAATTAAAATAGTTACCACAATTTTCCCGGAATACGACTGGACCCGCGAAATTATCGGTACACAATCAGAAAACACAGAGCTGGCCCTTCTTATGAATAACGGTACTGACCTTCACTCTTACCAGCCTTCAATCCAGGATATTGCCAAAATTAGCACCGCTGATATTTTTATTTACGTTGGCGGAGAAAGCGACGGCTGGGTAAAAGATGCTCTTAAAAATGTCCGCAATAAAAATATCATCACACTGAATCTTATGGAGCTGCTTGGAGATAAAGTTCGCGAAGAAGAAATAATAGAGGGCATGCAGGCTGAAGAAGAGGAACATCATCACGAGCACCACCATGATGAAGAAGCTGAACATGACGAACATGGCCATGATGAAGAAGCAGAAAGCCATGAAGAACATGGCCATGATGGAGAAGGTCATCATCACGAAGACGAAGATGAAATTGAATATGATGAACATGTATGGCTTTCACTGCGAAATGCAAAAATCTGCTGCAATGCTATTTGTGAAGCTCTCTGTAAAATCGCACCGGAAAATGCCACAGCCTATAAAGCAAATCACGCCGCTTATTCTAAAAAGCTTGATGATTTAGACTCCCGCATTTCTAAAACAGTTTCTGCTTCCGCACAGAAAACACTTCTTTTTGGAGACCGTTTTCCTTTCCGCTATTTTGTTGATGATTACAGCTTAAACTATTATGCTGCTTTTGTTGGCTGTTCAGCAGAAACAGAAGCCAGCTTTGAAACAATTATATTCCTTGCAAAAAAGGTTGATGAACTTGGACTTAATTCAGTCTGCCAGATAGAAAGCGGAACAGGTAAAATTGCCAGAACAATCATTCAGTCAAGCAAAAACAAAAATGCAGCAATCCTCACCTTTGATTCCATGCAATCCGTAAACAGCACCGACATTAAAAACGGCACTACATACCTAAGCATCATGGAGAAAAATCTCGAAGTATTAAAAGAGTCTCTGAAATAAAAGTACCGCTAGTGCTACTAGTATGAACTTAATCCACCAACCTTGAGCTGGAAGTGACTGAACTCCATACTAAAGCTGGCACGTCCCTGGGTTGCTGAACGGAGATTTGTTGTAAATCCGAACATATTTGCCATTGGCGCCTGGGCGTGAATAATTTCTGTATTAGATTTTGAATCCTGGCCCATAATGCTGCCACCACGCTGACTGAGCTGGCTTGAAGCAGGACCAACAAACTCTTTCGGACAGGAAATATCAACATTCATAACCGGCTCTAGAATCTGTGGTACGGCTGCTGTACAGGCTTTATCGAAAACCTGAGCTGCACAGGAAGCAAAAGCAAAAGGCGTAGATGTAAGCTCGTTGTAATCAATAGCTGTTACCTTAACGCCAACCTCTGTACAAGGATATCCGTAGCTAATTCCAGAATCAAGGGCATTCTTAAAACCGTTTTCAATAGCTTCCATAATTTCATCTGGAATACCACTTGTACGGCAGGTAATTTCAAAGGAGTTTCCACTACCCTGTTCACGGCGTTCAACTGTGATTGTAAGTCCTGCAGTATTTTCTTTTCCACCAAGAACTCGTGAATATTCTTCTGTAGCTGTAGCTGTATTTGTAATAGATTCCCTGTAGGTAACCTGTGGAGCACCAACATTACACTTTACGCCAAAATCATCGCGCATACGGGTTACAAGAACATCCAGATGAAGCTCGCCCATTCCGCTTATAATAAGCTGTCCGGTTTCGGCATCTTCATGGCTTGTAAAGGTTGGGTCTTCACGGCTCAGAATCTCAAGAGTTTCATTCATCTTGTCTTTTTCGGACATTGATTCCGGCTCAAGGGCAACAGAAATAACCGGCTGAGGGAAGGAAGGCTTTTCGAGTAAAACAGGGAAGGCTTCGGTACCAATTGAGTCACCAGTCTGTGCAAGTTTAAGACCAATAAATACAGCAATATCTCCGGCCGAAACTGAATCGCAAGGCTCAGACTTATCGGCATGCATACGAAGTATTCTGTTTACACGCTCACGCTTTTTCTTGTTGATGTTGTAAATCTGCATACCGGAAGAGATTTTTCCAGAATACATACGGACATAACATAAAGGTCCCATTTCTCTATCATACTGAATCTTGAAAACAAGTCCGAGCGCCATCTTTGAAGCATCACAAGGAACATCAAGTTCTTCCTGCTGGTCTTTCTTAAGCTTAACACCCTTTGCAGGAGGTACATCTGTAGGACAAGGAAGATAATCAATTACTGCATCAATAAGAGGCTGAACTCCCTGATTATGGCGGGCAGAACCCATTATAAAAGGAACAAACTGTCTGTTTATTGTTGCTTTCCTGATTGCAGCCTTAAGCTGGTCTACAGAGATTTCTTCGCCTTCAAGATAGATTTCGGCAAGGGCATCATCTGTACCGGCAACCATATCAACAAGTTTTTCATGCCATTCATCAGCTTCGGCCCGGCGTGAATCTGCAATATCACTTTCAATGATTGTTGCACCTTCATCCTCTTCCGACCAGCGGAGTTCTTTCATTTTGAGCAGATCAATAACGCCTTCAAACTCAGGTCCCTGTCCAATTGGAATCTGCAATGCAAGACAATCAACGCCAAACTTTTCGTGGACATCTTCCATTGAACCAAAGAAGTCTGCACCAATTCGGTCCATCTTGTTCATAAAACCAAGGCGAGGAACATTAAACTCGTCGGCCTGCTTCCAAACAGTTTCTGTCTGAGGCTGAACACCGTCAACTGCACAAATAACGGCAACAGCACCATCAAGTACACGCAGAGAACGCTCTACCTCGGCGGTAAAGTCTACGTGTCCCGGAGTGTCTATAATATTGATTTGATAATTTTTCCAGTAAGTTGTTGTGGCGGCAGAACAGATTGTAATACCACGCTCCTGCTCCTGC
>JAEEGG010007301.1_pt1 | contig 25545 bp, 16 predicted proteins | sample 9134161 | NCBI WGS metagenome assembly JAEEGG01 (sample SAMN16246543, study PRJNA631951) | gut metagenome | biome: gut microbiome; feature: rumen; material: CR-attached | host: Bos | place: Iran: Karaj | collected 2018-10 | reverse complement strand
CATCGCCCACCACCTCAGATTTGAACGGACCCGTACCACCTTCCTCTACTATTTGTCTCTGAACAGTCTGGGCATTCGTCAGGCCCACACTCATAGCGACCATTATCGCTGTCAATACGATTCTTCTCATATTTATTTATGGAGATTAAATTTTTACGCTGCAAAGATAGCAAAAAAACATAAAGTATCCTAATCATTTGGCGTAAATTTGCATGATTACAATATTTTTTATACCTTTGCCTTGCTATAAGTGAGTATCATGATATGAAACCATATTTTGTGAGCATACTGTTTGCACTGAGTTTGATTGGCCTGACAGCCCATGCAGCCGACGATGACGAGATCATCGAATTTCAGGGCGACCGCTATGTGATTCATGTCGATAAGATGAATCCCGACAGCGAGATGACCCTACTGGATGTGTTGAACACCTGCCCTGAATTCCTGTCCATCAACGGCAAGAAGATAGATCAAAATTATAAGTTTCGTGCCGACAACATCGGCCTCGTCGTCGATCCCCAGTCATTTCTCGCCAATGTGAAGGCATGCGAAATCGACCGCATCCAGATATGCAGCAACACCTCTGTGGCAAAAGCCGTAAACGGCACGAAGGGGGTGATCGACATCTATTATCGCAAAGACGTGAAGACCGACGGCAAGGTGGCACGCTCTGGCAGTACCGACGGTAATGGTATGCTATACGCCGATGTGGCAGACAGAAGCGAAAAACTCACCGTGCAGACCTATGCCATGGTTCGCAGTTCCTACGGGAAGGCCTACCCCACCGATGTCGATCGCATGACCGACCGCGGGTTGGCAGAAAACTTGTATCTCAACATGCACTGGGATGCCACCCCGAGCGACAAATTCATCATCAAAGCCTACCAGAAGTTTGACAACACCAAACAGAAGCTCTTCAACCCCGAGATGATCGAAGCCCTGCCTTTCTACAGTCGCTATGTGGGACTCGTACTGTCCTATATCCACACATTCAAGAGCGATGCCCTTCTCCTGGCTGAAATCGGCAGCGATTACACCAGAACCTCCAGCACCGACAAGAACATCGGCAATAGTTATCCTTATGGTTTCATCGAGTTCGACACCCCCATCTTCACCCCCGACCTCTGGCTGATGATCGGCTCTGAGATGGACTACGAGAACACCTGGTATATCAACCAGAAACGCGAACAGTATCTGAAGACCGACTTCTACGTACAACTCGACTATAAACACGGGCCCTGGATACTGTCAATCGGCGACCGTCTCCGCTTGATGAACTTCTGGAACCGCCAGTACAACTCAGAAGACCAAAGCACGTGGTCGCATGAACGCCACAACCACTCCTATCTGGCCAGCGTGGGCTACAAGACGGGGCACCATTTCTTCCAGGCATTGTTCTCCCGCCGTTTCTTCGTGCCCGAAATCAATGACTTCCTGGTTGACGAGACAGTACCGATGATGCCACCGAGATTCGATCCGGGCGTTTACAGTACGAACATCACCCATCAGGCAGTGGTGCGCTATTCTTACCAGAAGAAGGATTTTGTCTTTCACACCAGTCTGCAGGGCGACTGGGATAGTCATCTGCCGGGCCCCGATCGCACGCAGTTGGGCTTCAGGAACTCCGTCTATTGGAAGACCGGTCCTTGGGAACTGACGCTGGGAGCCAACTACTATCATCAGCATCGAAAATCTGATGCAGTCACTGCTTCCGACAACGACAACTTCTTCACGCTCAAGTTGGCGCCAGTGCTGAATCTTCCCAACGGTTTCCGCCTGTCCTCAACGCTGCTCTACAGCAGTCGCCGCGCGATGGACAACCAGCATGCTCACCTCTTCGCCACCGTCAAGGCCAACAAGCAGTTGGGCAGGAAGTGTAATGTCTTTGCCGAATACCACGATTTGACCGGTTATGTCACAGGCTTCAGTCAGCAACTCTCCGACCTCTATCAGAACCGCGCCTTAACCATAGGAGCCACCATCTATCCGTTCCGCTGATAAGAAGCAAAAGGGTAAAAAGCAACTTTTCGCCCCATGAATAGTAACTTTTCACCTCCCGAAAAGTAATGAATCGCCAAGCGAAAAGTTACTTTTTTATCAACGTAAAACTTGAACACACAAAAAAAGAGTCCAACGATATTACTCATTGAACTCTTTGCGGAGAGAGAGGGATTCGAACCCCCGGTGCCTCTCAGCACGGTAGTTTTCAAGACTACTGTAATCGACCACTCTACCATCTCTCCAGTGCTCTGATGTCTCGAAAGCGGGTGCAAAGGTACATGTTTTTTTGGAAACCAACAAATTTTTAAGCAACTTTTTGTGAATAATTTGGCATTTCGCCCGAATTTGTGTAATTTTGCACCGTGATTTATCCGAATAACTTCGAACATAAGCTCGGTTTTGATGAAATCCGACGGTTGCTGAAGGAGCGTTGTCTCAGTACGTTGGGTAAGGAAAAGGTGGATGAGATTGCCTTTTCCACTGATGCCGTGCAAGTGAACGAATGGTTGACGCAGGTGCGCGAGTTCCGTCGCCTGCAGGCGGAGAAAGACGACTTCCCCATGCAGTATTTCTTCGATGTGAGAGAGGCCGTGAGCCGCATCCGACTGGAGAATACGCATCTGGAAGAGGATGAGGTGTGGGATCTGAGGCGCTCGTTGGAGACGATTGCGAACATCGTGAGGTATCTGAACCGCTCGGCTTCTGACGATGACGATGCGGAGAGAGAGGGATTCGCACCCGAATATCCCTACCCCGCCCTGCATCGGCTGACGGAGGGTGTGATGACCTTCCCCGCCATGATCCGCCGCATCGATTCCATTCTGGATAAATTCGGAAAGATCAAAGATTCCGCCTCAATGACCCTTGCCAGTATCCGCCATGAGTTGGAGAAGACGCAGGGTTCGATCTCGCGTACCTTATATACAATCCTGCACGCAGCCCAGAAGGACGGACTGGTGGAGAAAGATGCTGCCCCGACGATGCGCGACGGTCGACTGGTGTTGCCAGTGGCGCCGCAGGTGAAACGCAGGATCAACGGTATCGTGCACGATGAGAGTGCCACGGGAAAGACCGTGTTTATCGAGCCTGCCGAAGTGGTGGAGGCCAATAATAAGGTGCGTCAGTTGGAGGCCGAGGAGCGTCGCGAGGTGATTCGTATCCTGACGGTGTTTACCGACGAGGTGCGTCCGCACGTGGCTGAGATCCTCGAGTCGTATCAGTTCTTGGCGCAGATCGACCTGATTTTCGCCAAGTCGCAGTTGGCTGAACTCACCAAGGCTTTCGAGCCCGTGGTGGAAGACAAGCCTCATCTGGACTGGATCCGCGCCGTGCACCCCTTGTTGCAACTCTCACTGGAGAAACAGGGGAAACACGTAGTGCCTTTGGATATCATCCTCACCCAGCAGAAACGACTCCTGATTATCTCAGGTCCGAATGCGGGTGGCAAGTCGGTGTGTCTGAAGACGGTAGGACTCTTGCAGTATATGCTGCAGTGCGGACTGCCCGTGCCCATCGGCGACAGAAGCACCACAGGACTCTTCCACCATATCCTGATTGACATCGGCGACGAGCAGAGCATCGAAAACGACCTCTCGACCTATTCAAGTCATCTGATGAACATGAAGCAGATGATGAAGCAGGCCGACGCGCATACCTTATTATTAATAGACGAGTTCGGCAGCGGAACGGAACCTACCATCGGCGGTGCCATTGCAGAGGCGATGCTGAAGCAGTTCTGGCAGAAGCAGGCCTTCGGTGTGATCACCACCCACTATCAGAACCTGAAGCACTTCGCCGAGGATCATCCGGGTGTGGTGAACGGTGCGATGCTTTACGATAGACATCAGATGCAAGCCCTGTTCCAGTTGGCCATCGGACAACCAGGCAGTTCGTTTGCCATCGAGATTGCCCGCAAGACGGGTATCCCCGAGGAGGTGATCAAAGATGCCTCTGACATCGTGGGTTCCGACTATATACAGAGCGACAAGTATCTGCAGGACATCGTGAGAGACAAGCGCTACTGGGAAGGGAAACGCCAGACGATCCATCAGCATGAGAAGTCGCTAGAGAACAAGATCAACCGCTACGAGGACGAGTTGACGGAGATCGACCGTCAGCGTAAGGAGATTCTGCGCAAGGCAAAGGAGGAAGCCGAAGAACTGTTGCGCGAGAGTAACAAGAAGATCGAGAATGCCATCCGAGAGATCCGTGAGGCGCAGGCTGAGAAGGAGCGCACAAGACTCGTGCGTGAAGAGCTGAACACCTTTAAGGAAGAACTGGCAGGCATCGACACGAAAGACAACGACGAGGTCATCGCCCGTAAGATACGGCAGTTGCAGGAGCGTAAGGAGCGTCGGGAGAAGCGCAAACAGGAGAAAGCCGAGAAAGCCGCTAATCCCGCTGCGGCAGCACCTAAGAAGCCTGCAGCCGAGCGCCCCATCGAGGCTGGCGACACCGTGAGAATCAAAGGACTCACTTCTGTGGGTGAAGTGGAGAGTACCGACGGTAAGATGGCGGTGGTAATCTTCGGCGCTATGAAAACCAAGATGCGTGTCGACCGATTGGAACACGCGGAAGTCTCCAAGAGTCAACTCAGCAAACAAGAGGAGCGCAATAACAGTATCGCAGGTTCCTACGGCATGGTATCGAAGGATACGCGTGATGTGATCGACAACCGCAAACTGAACTTCAAACAGGATATCGACGTGAGAGGCATGCGAGGCGACGAAGCCATCAATGCCATCACTTATTTCATCGACGATGCCATTCTGGTGGGCGTATCCAGAGTGCGCATTCTTCACGGCACGGGCACCGGTATCCTGCGCCAGTTGATACGCCAATATCTGGCCACCGTACCCAATGTTTCCCACTTCCGAGATGAGCATGTGCAGTTCGGAGGAGCAGGCATTACTGTGGTGGATTTAGACTGATTTTCCAAGGCTTTTTCGAGGCAAATTTGGGGCGTTTTGGGGGCGTTTAACCTTTTTTACACTTCTTGACATATATCATGTGTGCGAACACAATTTTCATAAAAAAGCTAAAAATACTTGCATAACTCGTTGATAGTCCGTATCTTTGCAGCGGATTTGAGAAAATCCATGCGATCTACATCGCTCTTTGAAGAGGAAATCTAAAGGATAACGCGGTTTCTCGCGATGAGATATCCGCCTAAAGTATAGAGATATGATTCAAATAGTAAGGAAAGCAAGTTTGGTCGTGATGACCCTTGCCATGTGTTGCACCACAGCTTTAGCAGGTGGAAACGCGACAAAGAGTAAGAAAGCAGAAGCTTTTAACTGGAATCCGATCATGGATGCAATCATCCAGGTGGAAAGCGAAGGAAATCCAAACGCCGTAAGCGGACAATCCGTAGGCGTGATGCAGATTACTCCGATACTCGTAAGGGAATGCAATGACATCCTGAAGAAACAGAAGAGTAAGAAGCGCTTTGAAATGAACGACCGCTATAGTGTAGCCAAGTCGAAAGAGATGTTCCTTCTGATTCAATCGTATCATAACCCGACAAATAGCATTGAGAAGGCTATTCGCTCCTGGAACGGAGGCATGAAGTACAGTGTTCGAGCAACCAATAGGTACTACAAGAAGGTTATGAGTAAAATGAAGTAGATTAATCTATTTCTTGAACTATACAAATCCGGCTGTCAGTCAAAACTGACGACCGGATTTTTTATATCTCAACCACGCTCGAAATGACAAGAGGCAGGATTCGCGCTCGGCCCGAACAACAAAAAAAGCAGCCTTCCGGCTGCTGTAGTTGCGGAGGCAGGATTCGAACGTGCGACCTCCAGGTTATGAGCCTGGCGAGCTACCAACTGCTCCACTCCGCGATGTTATTTTTCTAAATCGGCTGCAAAGGTACGAAGATTTTTCGAATTACACAAATATTTATGCTGTTTTTTTGAAAAAACGCTATTTTTACAACTTTTTCCCGCTTTTTTCTTGCTCAATTCAAAGAAAAAACCTAATTTTGCACACTGTAATTGCTATGTGCAATCCATTAATCCAAGGAGGAGCCAAAGTATGTCAATATCCAAAACAAGACAGAAACTAGTTGATGTTGCCCGCCAGCTGTTTGCCAAGAACGGACTGGAGAACACCACCATGAACGATATTGCTATGCAATCAGGAAAAGGGCGGCGCACTCTTTACACCTATTTCAAATCCAAAGAAGAGATCTATTATGCAGTCATCGAAGGAGAGTTGGAGCGTTTAAGCGACAAACTCGACGAGGTGGCTATGCGCAAGATCCGTCCGCAGGACAAGATCATCGAACTGATCTATACCCACCTGAGTATGATCCGTGAGACGGTGGTCAGAAACGGCAACCTGCGTGCAGAGTTCTTCCGTAACATCTGGATGGTCGAGAAAGTGCGCAAACATTTCGACGATGCAGAGATCGAACTCTTCCGCAAGGTCTATACCGAAGGTAAGGAGGATGGAGAGTTTGACATCGACAACATTGATCTGGTGGCCGACATCACCCACTATTGTATCAAGGGCTTGGAAGTGCCTTATATCTACGGACGTATCGCGCACGGTATGAAGGAGGAGGACACGAAGCCCCAGGTGGCAAAGGTGGTCTATGGTGCACTGGGTAAGTTTCAGAAACATTAAACATTAAATATTTAACAATAGACATTAATTATGGGATTATTAGAAGGTAAGACAGCGCTGATTACTGGTGCTGCACGCGGTATCGGAAAGGCTATCGCACTGAAGTTCGCCGCTGAGGGCGCAAACATCGCATTTACTGACCTCGCAGTCAACGAGGAGACCGAACAGGAGATTGCAGCCCTGGGCGTGAAGGCTAAGAGTTATGCTTCTAACGCTGCTGACTTCGCTCAGACAGAGGAAGTGGTGAAGGCAGTGAAAGAGGAGTTCGGATCAATCGATATCCTTGTGAACAATGCCGGTATCACCAAGGACGGTCTGATGCTGCGTATGACCGAGCAGCAGTGGGATGCTGTGATTGCCGTGAATCTGAAGTCGGCTTTCAACTTCATCCACGCCTGTGTGCCCATCATGATGCGTCAGCGCGGCGGTTCTATCATCAATATGGCCTCTGTGGTTGGTGTTCATGGTAACGCTGGTCAGGCTAACTACGCTGCCTCAAAGGCTGGTCTGATTGCACTGGCAAAGAGTATCGGTCAGGAGATGGGTCCGAAGGGTATCCGTGCTAACGCCATCGCCCCTGGCTTCATCGACACCGCTATGACTCAGGCACTGCCCGACGAGGTACGTAAGGAGTGGATCAACAAGATTCCTCTGCGTCGTGGCGGTCAGGTGGAGGATATTGCCAACGTGGCCACCTTCCTGGCATCCGACCTCTCAAGCTATGTCAGCGGTCAGGTGATTCAGGTTGATGGTGGCATGAATATGTAATCCTTCGATAAATTCAAGATCCGTTATGGAAGTCGTTTACGAGGACAACCATATCATCATAGTCAACAAACAGAGTGGGGAGATCGTGCAGGGTGATAAGACTGGCGATCGCCCCCTCTCTGATATTGTGAAGGACTATATCAAAGAGAAGTACCAGAAGCCCGGGGCAGTGTTCCTGGGTGTGGTGCATCGCCTGGATCGTCCTGTCTCAGGACTGGTTGTCTTTGCCCGTACCTCAAAGGCGCTCACCCGTCTGAACAAGATGTTTGCCGAGGGTGAAGTGCATAAGACCTACTGGGCACTCGTCAAGAACGCCCCTCAGAAAACAGAGGATACCCTCACCCACTGGCTGGTTCGCAATGAGAAGCAGAACAAGTCGTATGCCTATGCTACTGAAAAACCGAATGCTAAAAAGGCCATCTTGAAATACCGTTTGATTGGGAAGTCAGACAACTACAGTCTGTTGGAAGTGCAGTTGATGACAGGCCGTCATCATCAGATCCGCTGTCAGTTGGCAGCGATGGGCTGTCCCATCAAAGGTGATCTGAAGTATGGAGCACCGCGAAGCAACCCCGATGGCAGCATCTCCCTGCAGTCACACAGAGTGGAGTTCATCCATCCCGTATCAAAAGAACGGATCACCGTAGAGGCTCCCCTCCCCGATGACCCGTTATGGCAGGCTTTCGCCTAATTATCATCTAATAGATTTCTATTCCTGTCCGAGCGTATAGAACCAGTCTTTAGGCACACTTACGCGCTCATTCATCCATTTCACCTCAGGCTCAACAGCAATAATCATTGGAGCAGCTCCCGTCTTCGGGAAGGTGATGTTAAACACCTCGCCTGACTCTTTCTGATTGACCACGATTGATATATTGTTGTTCGTTGGTGACCAGCCACTAACAGGGAACTCATCCAGCACAGCATCGTAATCAATTGACTTCTCTGTGTTAAACATCTTTGTAGCATCAAACTTAGAACTCTTCTTCCATTCTGTGTTACCGATCTTCAGTGTTAGGTCGAGTGTACCACCAAGGGCACGAACGATGGCCCGCTGACTGGCAGCCACAGTACCCGTTTCCTCATCTTTCTCAACGACACCATTCACCTTCGTGATTTTACGACCGATCTTGATATTCTGAATCACATCAACGACTACATCGTTAAAGTCGAAGTCATTGGTAGAACCAAGGTCTTCAATCATATAGCGCTTCGCGATGTTAGTTTCCACTTCATAATAGTCTTCAGTAACGATGATTTCCTCGGGGATATCGGGATTACCGACAATGGCCAACACAACATCGTTGTAATCCTTATCGCTAGTTTCATTATGGTCACCACCAACAGGTATATCCTCAATACCTATATACTTAATGATGGCATCCTTCTTCAGCTTTATACCATTACTTGAAAGGTCAAGTTGAACATTCTTTGGCACATCCACGTAGATGGCTTGTCCATTCATCGTACCAACACTCGATCTATCATCACCTCTACTCTTCTGCTCGTCGAGGTAAATCTGAACCGGTGTACCTACTGGTGCCTGAATCTTAAGGCCTTTCATATCAATAACGGCGCCATTAACCTGCATGCCATTAACATAAGGCTTATCAAATTTATCCCAAGTCTTATCGTAGAGTTGGAAAACCTCATTACCAACCCTGATCTTCAGTTTGTGAAGCCATCGTCCCTGTGTGGAGATGGGGAAGATATAGAAGGAACTAGAAGGTGTTACCAATACCGCAGGTTTACCTGTATGTACCTGACGTTCCGGCAAAACCTCCTTGATGGCATCGAAAATGGGTTTGTTTTTCTGGATGGTTTGATCATCGGTAATACCAAAGTCCAATCCATCAATCAACTCTGCAGTAATATCACCAGCACGGGTACCTAATCGGGCACCTTTCGTAAAATCCCATGTCTGGTTAGGATATTCTCCATAAGCCTTGGTAAAGTTATCTGCATAACTCTGCTTTTGACTACTCTCACGCCACGTTGGGTCATAAAGATCCTCGGATTTGCCGCACGATACCAATAACATCGCTATGGCTAAAAAAGATAATAACGGTTTCATAAAAGACATTTTTATAAATAAATCAATCAACTTTGGTCCGCAAAATTAGGCTTTTTTCACTAAACAAGCAAACTTTTCTTCTCTATTTCGATAATTTAACGACATATATCAAGCCTTCATTAATTTTTTTTCTAAAAAAACTTTGCCTTTCATCAGAAATGATGTAATTTTGCACATAATTTTAAATGAGAATGGTATATAGGATTGCCGATAATATAACCTCCCCGCTGGGCATGACCAGCGCGCAGAATTTTCAGGCCGTGAAGGCGGGGCGTACTGCCCTTGCTTCCCACGAGGGATTGTGGGATATCCCAGAGCCTTTCACGGCAGCGATACTTCCCAAGGAACTGAATGATCAGATTGCGCGCAAAGGTCTGACCCGTTTCGAGTCGATGGTCATCGCATCGGCTAGTGAGGCACTCGCAAAGACAGAGTTTGAGATCAGTTCCCCACGGGTGGTTTTCATTCTGAGCACCACGAAAGCCAATGTAGAACTATTGGGTACCCCGATGGCAACATCGGCCATGATGCATCCTGGCGAGAGTGCCAAACGGATTGCGAAGCATCTGGGTATCGAGACCGAACCGATCGTGGTGTGTAATGCCTGTGTGTCAGGTCTCTCCGCCCTCATCTTAGCAGAGCGACTCCTGACGCAGAAGTTTTACGACTATGCCATTGTCACTGGTGCCGATGTACTCTCCCGCTTTGTCATCTCAGGTTTCCAGTCGTTTAAGTCGATGGATGCCAACCCCTGTCGTCCTTACGACATCGAGCGTCTGGGTATGAACTTAGGTGAGGCAGCAGCCACGATGATACTTGCCAGCGAGCCGACAGGACAGCAGGATGGTTGGACACTCCTGCAAGGTACGATCCGCAATGACGCCCATCATATCAGCACGCCCTCCAATAAAGGTGAGGGTGCCTATCGTGCCATGGTGCCCTTACTTCAACAGGTCAATAAAGATGAACTGGCACTGGTAAATGCCCACGGCACAGCCACGATGTTTATGGATCAGATGGAGGCTGTGGCACTTGACAGGGCTGGTCTATCTGATATTCCCGTCAACAGTTACAAAGGCTATTTCGGACATACGTTAGGTGCGGCTGGTGTTCTGGAAACGGTTCTTACGATGCATGCCCTCGACGACCATACAATTCTGGGGACGCGCGGTTTTCAGGAGTTAGGCGTTTCTGTACCCATTCAGGTGTCAGCAGAAGCCAAGCCTACTGACAAGCGTACCTTCCTGAAACTGATCTCTGGCTTCGGAGGCAGTAATGCAGCGCTGTTAGTCACAGCAGATGATCAGACTCAAATACAGCAGCCGAAGACACCACAAACCCATCAGTCCCATCGGGTGACAATCACACCTGAAGGACTGACGATCGACGGGAAAGTCCAACCCACTACGGCCACAGGCAAGTCTTTGCTCACAGAACTCTATCGCACCTATGTGGGCGACTATTCCAAGTTCTATAAGATGGACGGCCTGTGCAAACTGGGATTCCTGGCCTCAGAACTCTTGATGAAATGTGACCACGACGGGCAGCAGACAGAGGATGAACAGCGGGCGGTGATCCTGTTCAATCATTCTTCTTCGATCAATACCGACCAGCATTATCTGGCATCGATCCAACCAGAGAACTATTTCCCCAGTCCGTCGCTGTTTGTCTATACCCTCCCGAACATCGTTACGGGTGAGATCGCCATCAGGCATCATCTGCACGGTGAGACTTCTTTCTACAGTCTGGCCGCTCGCGACGAACAATTGATGACCCAGATCCAACAGGCAGCCTTGAGCGATCAGGCTACGACGAGTATGATCACCGGCTGGATCGACTACGAGGACGAGGCGCATTTCTGTGCTGATATGTATATCTTAGAAACCACCTGACCCCATGAGCCTATGAAGAAAGTCATCAAGTGGATTGGGATTGCGGTACTCATACCTATACTGCTGTGCTTACTGCTCGCCGTACTGATCTATCTGCCCCCCGTTCAGAACTGGGCAGTGAAGAAGGTGGCAGCCATTGCCTCAGAGAAGACAGGCATGGAGATCACAGTAGGCCACGTCAGTCTGGCATTCCCGCTCGATCTGCAATTGGATGACTTCAAGGCGATTAAACAAAACGATTCCCTGCCACAGGTACGCGACACGATCGCAGACGTTCATCGTCTCGTGGCCGATGTCAGACTGTTGCCTCTGTTCCGCAGCCAGGTCGTGATCGATGAGCTCTCGTTCCATCAGGCCCGTATCAACACCAACGGCTTCATCAGCGACCTGCGCATCAAGGGCGACCTGCAGGAGCTGTGGCTTTCATCAAAGGGGATCGATCTCGACAAAGAGACCATTGAGGTGAATGGGGCCCGACTGCAGGAGGCACATCTGGACATCGCCCTCAGCGATACGGCAGAAGCCGACACGACACCCTCCACTCTGAAATGGCGCATCAATGCGGACAGTCTCACCATCAGCAAGACCGACTTCAAACTCCATCTGCCAGGTGACACGCTGAACGTCTGTGGTAACCTCGACAGGCTTGTGGCCCGACAAGCCAACATCGACATTGGCAACAATATCTACGAAGTGGGTAGTCTCGACTGGAACAACGGTTCTCTGACCTACGACAACAGATTCGCGCCTGAGACTGACGGTTTCGATTACAATCATATCGCACTCAACAACATCAGTCTCGGCATCGACCGTATCAAATGTACCCCCGACAGTACTTCTATCTTCATCCGAAAAACATTTTTCAGGGAGAAGAGTGGCATTGAGGTGAACGAGTTCACTGGCGGCATCACCCTCGACTCTGCCTATAATCATATCAGACTGCCACTGACCACCCTGAAGACCACAGACTCAAACATCATGGCGGAAGCCGACATGGACTTCACAGCCTTCAATGATCAGAACCCGGGACAGATGAAGGTACGCCTCTTTGCACAACTAGGCAAACAGGACATCGAGAAGTATGTGGGCGAACTGCCACAGAAGTTCATGGAGCATTTCCCCAATCGTCCGCTCAACATCCGAGGCTCCCTCAACGGCAACATGAAGCAACTCGATGTGACAGGCATCGATATCGACTTAGCCACAGCCGTACATGCCTCGTTGAAAGGAAAGGCTGAGAACATCACGGACATCAACCGTCTGAAGGCCGACCTCGAGGTAAAAGGCAAGACCCAGGAATTGAATTTCCTGATTGCCCTGATCGACCCCAAGATGAGCGGCACCTACCGTATTCCTAACGGGATGGAGATTGACGGCAGACTGAGAGCTGACGGCACCCGCTACTCAACAGACATGACCCTGCACGAAGGTAAGGGCAACATGAAGTTCAAAGGCAGCGCATTCATCCCCCTCAATGCCAAAGGTGCTTTGACACCGGCACTGATGACCTACGATGCGGAAGCCAGCATCAACCAACTGAACATTCACCATTTCCTGCCCAAAGACTCTATCTACACCCTCTCTGCCGACATCAAAGCCAAGGGACACGGCACCGACTTCTTCTCGAGTCAGAGCCGCCTGGAGGCCGATGCCAACGTACGACTGCTGAAATACGGCTATATGAACCTCGATAACCTGACAGCCTCGGCTACACTCTCCAACGGACGTGCTCAGGCCAGTCTGACAGGACACAATGAGATCTTCGACGGTAATATAGCTGTTGACATGCTACTCAGCACCAGGAAGATAGAAGGTGCCGTCAGCGCCAACCTCAAGAAAGCCGATCTCTTCCGGATGCGACTGGTGGACAAACAGCTGACGATAGGAACCTACGGCAGTCTGGATATCAACACGGACATGAAACAGACCCACTATGTCAGCGGACGCCTCAACGAACTGTATGTCAAAGAGGAAAAGAAGGTCTATAATCCAGGCGACGTGGGTATCCTGCTCAAACTGAATCCAGACACCACCGTCGTCAGGGCCCAGAGTGGTGACTTCATCCTGAAGCTCGATGCGAAGGGCGGCTACGAACAGGTGCTCAAGCAGGTGAATGTGTTATCCGACTCTATCATAGCCCAGTTTGACAACAGGATCATCAACCAGCCAGCCATCAAGGCACTACTTCCCGTGGTAAAGCTCCACTTGGAAAGTAAGCGCGAGAACCCTGTTGCCAATTTCCTCAGAGCCATCGGCATCGATTTCAAAGAGCTGAGCCTTGACCTCGTGACCTCTCCGGAGACTGGCATCAACGGCCAGAGCCATATCTACTCCCTCAACTATGACAGCACGCGTATCGACACCATCCGTCTGAACCTCACGCAAAAGGGAGACAGGTTCACCTATCAGGGACAGGTGCGCAACAACCGCAAGAATCCGCAGTTCGTATTCAACTGTCTCGTCGATGGACATGTGCACGACCATGGCGCCCTGGCAGGCTTGCGATTCTACGACAGAGAAGACAAACTGGGTATGCGTATTGGTGCCACGGTGGATATGGAAGCCGACGGGCTCCGTTTCAAACTGCTGCCCCAGCGCCCCACCATCGGTTATCAGGAGTTTAACCTCAACGAGGACAACTATATATTCCTCGCCCGCAACAAGCATATCCAGGCCAATGTCAATCTGATAGCCGACGACAAGACAGGTGTTAAGATCTATACGGAGAATCAGGACTCCACGATGCAGCAGGACCTCACAGTCTCCGTGAATCGCATCGACCTGCAGAAGATCACGTCCGTGATTCCTTACCTGCCCCGTCTGTCGGGTCTGCTGAATGGCGACTATCACATCCTGCAGGATCATGACGGGCGCTTCTCCGTGGCTTCCGACATGGCGGTGCAGAAACTCACCTATGAGGGATCGCCCATCGGCAACATCAGCACCGAAATGGTCTATATGATGAAAGAGGATAACGCCCACGCCATTGAGGCCCGCCTCCTGCGCGACGATAATGAGTTCGGACTGCTCAGCGGAACCTATCGCGACGAGGGCGAGGGACTGATCGATGCCACCTTCAAGATGACCCATACACCACTCTCCATCATCAATGGTTTCATCCCGGATAAGATCATCGGCCTGGAGGGCTACGGTGATGGTGCCGTTGACATTCACGGCAGTCTGGTACATCCCGATGTCAATGGTGAGGTGTATGTCGATTCCGCCTATCTCATCAGCGTCCCCTACAGCATCAAGATGCGCTTCGACAACGACCCGATCCGCATTGTCGGCTCCCATCTGCTATTGGAGAACTTAGGACTCTATGCCTACAACCAGGAGCCTTTCAACCTCATGGGCGACATCGACTTCACGAATACCAGCCATATCAATGTGGATCTGCGGATGCGCGCCCAGAACCTGCTGCTGATCAATTCGAAGCAGACTCCCGACGCCATCGCCTGGGGCAAGGCCTATATCAACTTCATGGCACGCATACAGGGACCGCTGGAACAGATGAAGATGCGAGGCCGTGTGGATCTGTTAGGCTCCACCGACATGAGCTACCTGCTGCTCGACTCACCGCTGTCAGCAGATAACCGCCTGGACGAGCTGGTGAAGTTTACCGACTTCAGCGACTCCACCCAGACAGTCATCGTACGCCCCACGCCGACAGGCTTCGAAGCCAACCTGACTGTAAACATCTCACAAGGCGCACGCATCGTCTGCTATCTGAACGCCAACCAGTCAAACTATGTGGATCTGATGGGCGGTGGTGATCTCCGCATGAAATACAACACGGAAGGCATCGACCTGAAAGGCCGATACACCCTGACAAGCGGTGAGATGAAGTATTCACTGCCAGTCATCCCCCTGAAGACCTTCTTCGTGAAGGAAGGCAGCTACGTAGAGTTCACGGGCGATCCCTATAATCCAAAGCTGAACATCACGGCTACCGAACAGGTGAAGGCCACTGTCAGCGGTGACGATGGCCCAAGCCGAAGCGTGCTCTTCAACTGTGGCGTGGCTATCTCGAAGACCTTGAAGGACATGGGCGTGGTCTTCACCATTGAGGCACCGGAAGACAATATCATCAACGGTCAGCTGACCACCATGTCGGTAGAGGAGCGGAGCAAGCTTGCGGTGGCGATGCTGACCACAGGCATGTATCTCGCCGACGGCAATACAGGCAGCTTCTCCATGAACTCCGCCCTCAGCTCGTTCCTGCAAAGCGAGATCAACAGCATCGCAGGCAACGCCCTGAAGACCCTCGACCTCAGTGTGGGTGTCGATAACTCTACCGATGCGACGGGAAACATGCATACAGACTATTCGTTCAAGTTCTCCAAGCGCTTCTTCGACAACCGTCTGAAAGTGCAGATTGGCGGAAAGGTATCCTCAGGCAGCTCGAATATCCCAGGCCAGAAGCAGTCGTTCTTCGACAATGTGCAGATGGAGTACCGTCTGAATCAGGATGCCACAAAGTATGTTAAGCTCTTCTATACCCAGAACGTTTACGACTGGCTCGACGGCTATACCAGCGAATACGGAGGCGGTTTTATCTGGCGCCGCAAGCTGGATAACTTCTGGGATATCTTCAAACCTTGGAAGAAAGAGGTACAGCCTCTGAGAAGACCGACGGGTATGCCACCAGCCACCCTGCAGCGCGACAGTATCAAGACAGACAGCATCAGAAAATGAAGAAACAATTATATCATCACATAGTCACAAAGGCAAGGGCATACAGGCTTTTACCCCTTTACCTTTTTACCTTTATATTAATAGTGGGCTGTTCGATGACGAAGGGCATCCCTGATGACGATCAGCTCTTCACAGGACTGAAACGTACCGTATGGACAGACACCTTGAAGAACAGTCCTTACGAGGAGCATATCGGCACCACCAAGGAAGAGGTGGAGGCAGCACTCGCCACGAAGCCTAACGGCTCCATCTTCGGCAGCAGCCATATCACGGTACCCTGGTCCTGGCATCTGTGGGTCTATAACAAGTATGCCGGCAAGGACTCGAAGTTTGCCAAATGGATGACCAAGAGTTTCGGAACGCCACCCGTCCTGATGAGTAAGGTGAACCCCACCCTGCGCGCCTCCGTCGCCCGTTCGGTACTGAGGAATAACGGCTATTTCCGCGGCGACGTCACCTTCGAGACCTTCACGCAGAAGAATCCGAAGAAGAGTAAGATCGGCTATACCGTCACCCTCGACTCCCTCTACACCATCGACACGCTGCAGTATGTCAACTTCCCCGGGGAGATGCAGGCGCTGATCGACTCGGCAAGCGACGAGAGGACCATCCACAGCAACGACCCCTTCAGCCTTAACGCACTTAATGCGGAGCGCAACCGGGTGAGCCTGCTCTTCCGCAACAACGGCTATTACTATTACAACACCAACTACGCCTCTTATCTGGCCGACACCTTCGCCGTCAGCAATAAGGTCAACCTCAGGTTCCAACTGGCACAGGATGTTCCGTCGGAGGCCCTTCACAAATGGTATATCGGCAACATCGACATCCTGTTCCGTAAGTCATTCGCCGACCAACTAACCGATTCCATCAAGCGCCGTCATCTGACCATACACTTCAGCGGAAAGAAATCCCCGATCCGTCCCAGTGTCATCCTGAAGGACATGCGTCTCCGCCCCCGCCAGGAATACAGCTATGACAAACTGCAGGAGTCGGCTTCACTGATCAACTCCAACGGCGTGTTCAGCAATACCGACTTCCGTTTCACGCCACGACCAGACACCGATACCCTCGACCTCCGCCTGACCTGTACCTTCGACAAGCCTTACGACTTCTACATAGAAGGCAATGTCATCGGACGCACCAACGGGCGCTATGGACCGCTGCTGAAGGTGGGTCTCACCAAGCGCAACACCTTCCGTGCTGCCGAGGAGCTCGATGTCAACCTGCACGGCTCTTATGACTTCTCGATAGGCGACAACTCCCGCGAGAGCAACTACCAGATTGGTGCCGATGTGTCACTCAAGTTCCCGCGACTGCTCATCCCCTTCTACAACCCCACCCGCATCCGGCGCGACAAGAACGGGCGCCTCATCCGCCGCAGGCGATTCTACACCACCCCGACCACCCTTGCAAAGGTCTCTGCGGATATCATCAGCCGACCGGATTACTACAGGATGACTGTCGTATCAGGCGAATGGACCTATAGCTGGCAGAAGACAGAGACCAGGCGTCATGAGCTGTCACCACTGACAGTACAGTATCAGTTCAAGAACTCTATCACGGATAAGTTCGAGACAGTGATGAAGGAGAACCCCTATCTGGAACGTACGATGGGCGACTACTTCATTCCCAAGATGCGCTATACCTACATCTACACCAGTCCCTCCACCCTGCGCAACCCCATCCGCTGGGAGACCACCATCCAGGAATCAGCCAACCTCATCTCCTTGGGAGGAGCGGTGTTCGGCAAGGACTTCAATGCCGAAGGCAAGCGGCTCTTCAACAACCCCTATGCCCAGTTCCTGAAATTAGAGACCGACTTCACAAAGACATGGGCGATGGGAGAAGAGGCCCGACTCGTGGGACATGTCAATGCAGGCGTCGTCTGGTCGTACGGAAACAGTCGTGAAGCCCCGTTCAGTGAGGAATTCTACGTGGGCGGAGCCAACAGCATCCGAGCCTTCACTGTACGCGACATCGGACCAGGAGCCTTCTCCGACCTTGGCCTGAACGACCGTTACTCCAAGCAGCTGTTCTATCTGATGCGCAATGGCGACATGAAGCTTGTGGCCAATCTGGAGTATCGTGCTCCGCTATTCGGCAACCTGAAAGGAGCCGTTTTCCTCGATGCGGGAAACATCTGGCGCATGAGAGCCTTGTACACCCAGCAGGATATTGACGATATGTACAAATCCGGGATGTCCCCTGAGGAAGTCCGGATATTACTCGACTGGGTTGACACCATGGAGTTCAAGCCCTCGCGCTTCCTGAAGGATATCTCAATCGGCACGGGCATCGGCCTGCGTTACGACCTCGGCTTCCTGGTAATCCGTCTCGACTGGGGCTTTGCCGTCCACATCCCCTGTGAGAATGGCATCAACAGGTATTTCTTCAATGCGCACAGCTTCAAGGATCTCCAGGCCCTCCACTTTGCCGTCGGCTATCCGTTCTGAAAAAAATTTGTTCTTATGTTCTTATTATATGAAAAAAAAATAGTAATTTTGCAGGCAAATTAACAAACTAATTGATAAAGCAATATGAAACCAACTCTTTTTCTGCTTGCAGCAGGTATGGGCAGCCGCTATGGCGGTCTGAAACAGCTCGATGGTCTGGGACCCAATGGTGAGACCATCATGGATTATAGTATCTACGATGCCATCCAGGCCGGATTCGGCAAGATCGTATGGGTGATCCGCAAGGATTTCGAGGAGCAGTTCCGCACACAGATCCTCTCTAAGTACGAGGGCAAGGTGAAGTGCGAGCTCTGCTTCCAGGCACTCGACGCCCTGCCAGAGGGTTTCTCAGTACCAGAGGGCCGTCAGAAGCCCTGGGGCACCAACCATGCCGTGCTCATGGGTAAGGACATCATCAAGGAGCCCTTCTGTGTCATCAACTGCGACGACTTCTACAACCGCGACGCCTTCATGGTGATCGGCAAGTTCCTGGCCAACCTCCCCGAGGGAGCCAAGAACCAGTATGCGATGGTAGGCTTCCGCGTAGGTAACACCCTCTCTGAGAATGGTACGGTAGCCCGCGGCATCTGCTCAAAGAACGAACAGGGTCATCTCACCACCGTGGTAGAGCGTACGGAGATCGTGCGCTGTGCAGCCGACGGCTCGAATGCCGGAGCAGCCACAGAGCCCATCCGCTACAAGGATGAGAACGGCCAGTGGGTCGAGGTCGCCGACAACACCCCAGTCTCCATGAACATGTGGGGCTTCACCCCCGACTACTTCGAGTACTCCGAGGCAGAGTTCAAGAACTTCCTCAGCGACCCGAAGAACCTGGAGAACCTGAAGGCCGAGTTCTTCATTCCCCTGATGGTCAATAAGCTCATCACCGAAGGCACAGCCACCGTCGAGGTGCTCGACACCACCTCCAAGTGGTTTGGCGTGACCTATGCTGCCGATCGCGACACCACAGTGGCGCGCATCAAGCAGCTGGTAGATGAAGGTGTTTATCCGAACAAACTGTTTTAAATGGATATCAATCTCATCAACGAAGATCAGCTGGCCCGTTTGAGCCAGCTGATTTCAGATGCAGGAACCATCCTGATCACCTGTCATAAGAGCCCTGACGGCGATGCCATCGGCGCCTGCTTAGGATGGGCGGAATACCTGCGCTCCCTCGACAAGGATGCCGTGGTGATAGTGCCCGACCAGTATCCCGACTTCCTGAAGTGGATGCCCAACAGCGAGAAGATCGTGCGTTACGACAAGCATCGTGAAAAGGCCGACATGCTCTTCAAGATAGCAGACCTCGTGTTCTGTCTCGACTACAACACCGCCAGTCGTGTGGAGGACATGGAGCCAGCCCTGCTCAGCACCCCGGCCCAGCGGGTGCTCATCGACCATCATCTCTCCCCCGACGTACCCACAGTGCTCAGCATCTCCGAGCCCGAGGCGAGCAGCACCTGTGAACTGGTGTTCCGTCTGGTGTGGCAGTTAGGCGGGTTCCCGCAGATGGGCAAGCAGTTTGCCGCCCCCATCTATTGTGGCATGATGACCGATACGGGCGGGTTCACCTACAACTCCAGCCGTCCGGTGATCTTCGCCATCATCAGCGAGCTGCTCACGAAGCACATCGACAAGGATAAGATCTACCGCAATGTCTATCATAACTACAGTGAGAACCGCATCCGCCTGATGGGCTATGTGATGTACGAGAAGCTGGTCTATCTGCCAGAGTATCATGCCGCCTACTACGCGCTCACCCGTGAGGAGCAGAAACGCTTCCATTTCATCAAGGGCGATGCCGAGGGACTGGTGAACATCCCGCAGCAGATCAAGGGGCTGAAGCTCTCGATCTCCCTGCGTGAGGACACTGATAAGGAAAACCTCATCTGGGTCAGTCTCAGGTCGGTTGACGACTTCCCCGCCAATCAGGTGGCAGAGCAGTTCTTCAACGGCGGCGGACATCTGAATGCCGCAGGCGGTCGGATCAACGGCACCATCAGCGATGCTGTCGAAACGATCCGCAAAGCCTTAAAGGCGTTTGCCCCACAGCTTCAAGCCTGACGGCACATACCCCAGCCACGCATCATCGCGAAGTAGTAACGCTGACAGGCATACTGGATGTTCACGATCAGCTCAGCCAGCCGCCAGTCCACCTCGTCGGCCTTCGACTCGTTCTCCTTGGCATCCTCCATGCGTCGGGCCGTCCACACATTCACTTCTTAATACCTAAATCAGAGTTCTCAAAATACACCAATTTCACCATCGAACAAGGGAAATAAGTAAAAAAGTAACGAATCGCAGGGCAATTAGTTACTTTTGGATTGGTGAAAAGTAATGAAATGAAGGGCGAAAAGTAATGAAATGGCATGCGAAAAGCTACTTTTTGCGGAGATTTTGCACGCCATTTCAAAAAAATTTTTGGGAATTCTCAAAACTTAATGACATTCGACATCATCAAAGAGTTATTTTGGGATTTTCAGGAGGGTATTGATCCCTTTGATACGACACTTTCAACCCCTCATCTCCTGTTCTGTCGCATATCAATCCCACTGTCGCAACAACTCCGACAAGAATCAAGCAATTTTCTTGGAAAGGAACAAAAATCTCCTTATCTTTGCATCAGTTTTAAGTTTCATACAATTAGTTAGGGTTTATAGTTAGTTATCTTTTTCATTTGAATATTGCTTTTAAGTTTGTGAATTAGCATACAGGGTTCGCTGAGACAGCGAGCCCTTTTGCTATTATAAAAAAGTCGTTGGACCTGCTGGGATATTACCTCCCCACGAACTCGCTGGGAGTGAGCCCTGTAATGCGCTTGAAGAGACGCGTGAAATGGTGAGGGAAGTCGAAACCGAGCAGGCGGGATGTCTCGCTGATGTTGTGACCTTGCATCAGCAGACTTTTCGCCTGATTGATAATATAGTTGTGGATGTAGCCGATGGCCGTACCGCCCGTTGCCTTATGGACGATGTCGCCAAAGTAACGTGGCGAATAAGCCAGCTCTGAGGCACACCAGGCGACAGTGGGCAAGCCGTTCATCAGCTGGCGGTTCTCACGGAAATAGGTTCGGAGCAAGTTGTGAAAACGCTTCAGCAAGTCGGCCTCTCCCCTATCCTCTTCGGAGATCTGGCGCTGATAGATGCGGTTGCAGTATTCCAAAATCAGTCGCAGATACCCTAGTAGGACACTTCGGAGTGAAGGGGAGTCCTCATACGTCTGCAGCTCTTGTCGCATCTGGGTAAGCAACTGCGTGATACAGAGCCATTCGTCGGGCTCCATGCGCAGCGAACCGTCGAAGAAATACGAGAAGAACTGATAGCGGTCGATCTGACTCTCCAGTTCGGTGCCATGCAACAGTTCAGGAGACCACAGCAGCACCCAGCCACACAATGAGATACGCTCACCATTGTCTTCCAATCCGCCAATCTGTCCTGGTTCCACGGCGATAATGGAGCCGTCGCTCACCTGCAATTTCCGCATGCCATAAGAGAGATTGAAGGGGAACTGCCGCTGAATAAACAGGCCATATACGCCATAGTTGTTCAGGCTATGACGGAAGGGCGCCAGCTCGTCGTAATGGATAATGCTGACCAGCGGGTGCAGCACCGGTGCATCCACAAAACGAGCATAGTCGTTGGGGCTGTCTACCTTCAAAATATTCCTCATATCGGTGGCAAAGATACGAAAAACAATCCAATAATGGTATATATTTTACGTTATTTAAGCACTTTCTGCGAAATTGGTATATAATCAGCCAATTTGTGTAATAGCTATATAATATATAATGTGTACCTTTGCACCCAGAAACTTAAAACAGAATAATTATGTTAGGCAATTTTACATTCCACAATCCCACGAAGTTGCACTTTGGTGAGGATTCTTTAAGCAAACTGAGTGAAGAACTGAAGAACTACGGCAAGAAGGTGATGCTCTGCTATGGCGGTGGCAGCATTAAGCGCAACGGCATCTACGACCTGGTGATGGCTGAGCTGAAGAAGGCCGGCTGCGAGGTGGTGGAGATTGCTGGCGTGATGCCTAACCCCACTATAGAAAAGGTATTAGAGGGTGCTCACACGGCTCGCAAGGAGAATGTGGATTTCATCCTCGGTGTGGGTGGCGGCTCTACCGTTGACTACTGTAAGGCCGTAGCCGGAAGTGCCTGGTACGACGGCGACCCCTGGGAGTATTACTTCAAGAACTGGCAGCCGATGACCTGTCGCTGGATTCCCGTAGGCTGTGTGCTGACAATGGCCGGCACTGGTTCTGAGATGGACAGCTGTTCGGTGATCTCCAGTCACTCAGAGAACCGCAAGCTGTTCTATAACTTCCGCAACCCCGACTTTGCCATCCTCAATCCCCGCTTCACGTTTACCGTTCCGAAGTACCAGATGGTGGCTGGTATCTACGATATCATGAGTCATATTCTGGAGCAGTATCTCTCAGGCACCGACGACAACACCAGCGACTACATCGCAGAAGGTCTGATGCGCTCACTCATCGTCAGCTCACGCAAGGCTAACGTTAATCCTGAGGACTACGAGGCCCGCTCGAACATTATGTGGACAGCCACTTGGGCACTGAACACTCTGATTGATCGTGCAAAGGCCACCGACTGGATGGTTCATATGCTTGGTCAGGCTGTGGCTGCCTTTACCGATGCCACACATGGTCACACCCTTGCTGCCGTCAGCGGTGCCTACTACCGTCTGCTCATCAACAAGTCGGACGATGCCGTACAGAAGTTCAAGCGTCTGGCCATGAACGTATGGGGCGTTTCTGCCAAGGTTAAGACCGACGAGCAGGTTGCGATGGAAGGTCTGGAGACGATGGAGCAGTGGATGCGCGAACTGGGATTGGCGATGAATATCACCGAATGTGGTGCCAAGCCAGAGCTGATTGAGGGAATGGCTGATGCCTGCCCCATCTGTCAGGGTGGCTACTACATCTTGAATCGCGACGAAGTAGTACAAGTACTGAAGGATAGTTTATAGTTGATAGTTTAGAGTTAATGTTCAATTTTCAACGTTCAATATTATTGCTGAGTCTTATGATAGCAGCAAACGGTTTCGCTCAGGGCGTGATTGATGTGCACTCACACCTCATCACTCCTGAGTTTGTGTCGACTCTTGAAAACGAGGGACGACCGATGGACGAGGGATTTCCCTTGCCGAAGTACGATGTGGAGAATCATCTGAAGTGGATGGACGAGGCTGGTGTGGAGACATCGGTATTGACATTGGCGGCACCACAACCTTCGTCAGCGGAGATGGTGAGAAAAACCAATGAGGCTGCCGCGCGCATCAAGAAGGAGCACCAAGGCAGATTCCTGTTCTGTGCTGCCCTACCCCTACCCGATGTCTCGAAAGCCATTGAGGAGGTGAAATATGCACTTGATGTATTGAAGGCTGACGGCATTAAACTGGCAACAAACGTAAACGGACAGTATCTTGGCGCACTAGAACTCGACACGCTTTTCTCAGTCTTGAACGAGCGCAAGGCAGTGGTGATTCTGCATCCCCATCGCCCAGAACCAGTGAACAAGCAGGTGATGCAGCAGACACCGCTCGCCATGCAGGAGTATCTCTCGGAAACTACCCGTGCCGTATCGAACATGATCAGTCGCAACGTGTTGGCCCGCTATAATAATATAAAGGTAATAGTGCCCCATTGCGGTGCCTATCTGCCACTTGCCATCCCACGCATGAAGTCGCTGACGCCCGTGATGCAGACCAACAAGATGGTAGGTGAGATTGACTACGAGGCTAACCTCCGCGCCCTCTATTACGACCTTGCAGGGGCACACTCTCCAGAGGTCATCCGCATGCTGCTCACCATCACCACGCCCGACCACCTGCTCTATGGTTCCGACTATCCCTACGTGGCCCCACAGGTGCTCACGCAGAGTCTGGTGAGGATGAAGGACTATCTCTCGAAAGAACCCGACCTGGCACCATTCAAGGAGATGATTCTGTGGAAGAATGCGAAATGGCTGTTAGAACAGACAGGAGAAAAGCCATCAGCAGCCATCGCCACAGCAAACATGATTGTCCGCATTGCTGAGATTGAGGTCTATCCGCAGTATATGAAGGAATATCTCGCCTTTGCTAACGAGGTGGATCGCCTCAGTATAGAGCGCGAGCCTGGTGTCATCTGCCTGTATCCCATGCAGAGTGCCGAAGACTCATGCCAGATTCGCATCCTCGAAATCTATGCCTCCGAGGAAGCTTACCAGCTGCATCTGAAGACCCCTCACTTTCTGAAGTACAAGCAGGGCACGCTCCACATGGTGAAAGACTTGAAACTGCCCACGATGAAGCCGCTCGACCCAGAGACGATGAAACTAATATTCAAAAAGCAGAGATAACGATGCATAAGTATTTATTATTTTTAGCCGCCATGCTGTTCTGCAGCTGTTCTGCAGACAACGAAGCGAAAGCAGAAACACCTACTATGAATAAAATTTATATCACTATCGGTGGACAAACGCAAAGCGCGACACTTGTGGACAATGATGCCACATGCGAGTTGGTTGCTGCACTTCAAAACGCACCCATAACAGTGACTCTCAACGACAACGATTTTGAGATATGGGGTTCTTTAGGCAAATCGCTGACAACGAAAAATGAGCAGATGACAGCCCAACCCGGAGACATCGTGCTTTATAACGGCAGCAACATCTGTATATTCTATGCAAGCAACTCTTGGAGCTACACTCGTTTAGGACATATCGACGGGCTGTCAGAAAATGAGCTTCGCACATTCCTCAAAGCAGGCGACAGCAACATCAGTGTTACCCTGTCGCTTGCACAGTCCACAGGCATCAATACAGTTAAGAGTGAAAAGTTAAAAGATAAAAAATGCTATACTCTGCAAGGCACATTAGCTCAGGCTGGACATAAAGGAATCATAATTCAAAACGGTAAAAAGATAATTAGAAAACAATGAAAAAAGTTATAGTTATTTCCACAAGTCTGCGTCACGGCTCAAACAGCGACATGTTAGCAGACAAGTTCGTTGA
>JAEEGG010007299.1_pt1 | contig 25546 bp, 26 predicted proteins | sample 9134161 | NCBI WGS metagenome assembly JAEEGG01 (sample SAMN16246543, study PRJNA631951) | gut metagenome | biome: gut microbiome; feature: rumen; material: CR-attached | host: Bos | place: Iran: Karaj | collected 2018-10 | reverse complement strand
CACTTCAAGCAGAGAATCCCGATCCAAGAGAGCCATTAAGATGGTGGGAGACTCAAGAAATAATATATTTCCCTAAGAATACAGAAATCCTTTGAATAAGAGGAGATGTTTTTGATGCTTGAACTTTTGAATCAGACTTTGCTAACTGAGCATCTTATAAATCTCGTATTATAGAAAATCAAACAACAAATAATGTGATAATGGATGTAAGAATTTATTAATTTAAAAGAGGAGTACATGTTAAGACTTTTACAATGATATTACCATTTTCTTTCACTATGAAAGTTTATGGAACAAGTAATAATAACGAATGATTTATCTGAATTGGCTATGAGTATAGCAATCCCTACATGAGAAAAATCAAATTTCACATTAAAAGAATGATTAATAAAAAATCTTTTAAGCTCTATCCATGCTCATCCTAAGCAAAGAAATATTTATGGGTATTTGACAGAAATTAGTTCATTTAAAGGAATTTTCTCAATAATGAGAGAACTAATCGAGAATGATGAAAACTTTCGTAATTTTTTAAAAGATACTTTAAAGGATCAATATTTCCCTTTTGAGCAAACGATTAGATTTGTAAGAAATGTCCTTAATCATGGTACTACACATAATCTTTTAATAAAACTAGAGGATTATGAAGTTCAGAAAGACTTTATTCTTTCTCCTAAAGTTCAAAGAGTTAATGCTCTAAAGTGATCAGCATTAATAAATCTAAACTTTGTTTATTCAAAATATATTAGCCAACGAAAAGGTTCTCCAGATTATGGAATACAGCTATCTATAGATTTTAAAAAGCTAAAACCTGGATTACAATTAGAAAAACTTATCAGTTGGCATAGTTTATATTTATTATCTGAACTCTGCTATAACTTATCTCTTTTAAGAGATGTAAGGCATAAAACAGTGCAGAAAAAGGAATCTCAAAAACCAAGAACATTTAGATGAAAGAGGAATACATCTTCTCAAAGAAAACCTTTAAATAAGAATAAATAGTAATGGTTGCATTTACAATATTCTGATTCTCAGTTTATCGATATGGTATTTTTTATGCATTATCATTTATTTTGTGATATTTCCGGCTTTCTTGGGTTGGTAAAAAACAGTGGTTTAATAAATATCCAAAAGTACAATATTTCTTAACTGAAGGATTAGAAGACTTTCTTTTCATGATTGCTTTATGAGTAATAATAGGTTGAAGATTAGGACATGTTCTTATTTATTGAAACGGGTATTATTTCTCTCATCCTGCTGAGATTTTACAGGTTCGAAAATGATGAATGTCATTTATTTGATGAATTATTTGAGTTGTATTGAGTCTTTTTTGATTTCTATGCTATAAGAAAGCTTCATTTAAAGATATTCTAATACTTTTTGATATTGTTCTTGTATTTGTTCCTTTTGGAATCTTTTTGTGAAGATTTTGAAATTATTTAAATCAAGAACTATACTGAATCCCTATTGCACAATTGCCATTATGGCTTGCAGATACCTTAAATACATTATGACTTTCTCATGTTTATCCTCAAATTGATAAACTTCAGAGAGTGAATACAAACTTTTTGTCTATGTTACTTGAGGGGTTGTTAATCCTTTGAATTCAATTGATATTTCTTACTAAAATGGTTAAAAAATGAAGGTATAGAATTTGACAATTATCGACAAATTTTTTGTTATGCTATTCGTTAATAAGATTCCTATTAGAATATCTTAGAGCTGATTCTCAATTGGAGTTTGTATGATTCTGCACAAAGAGCCAGTGGTTCTTTATCTTTTTTGCGATAATAGCATTATTATTAAAACTATACTTTTATAAATCAGATAAGTTTAATTTACCTCTAGATAAAACTGAAAAATGTTCGAAATAACTTTAAAATTTTTAGCAGCAGTTCAAAAGAATAATTCTACAGAATGGCTTCATACTTATCGAGATCTTTATCAACAAGAAAAGAAAAGATTTAGTGATTTTGTAGAATCTTTATTAATTGAATTCCAAAAAATTAATCCAAATCTTGAAGGACAAAAGCCAAAAGATTGTATTTATAGATTTAATAAAGATATTCGTTTTTCAAAAGATAAAAAACCTTATAAAGAAAATTTTTGAGCTAATTTTTGTACCTGAGGTAAAAAATCATGGGAACCTTGTTTTTACTTTCATCTTCAACCAGAAAACAAGAGTTTTATTACAGCTTGAGTATATTGGCCTTCTCAACAAAATGAAAATAGAGTAAGGGCATACTTGTTAATGCACTTTGAAGAACGAGATGCTTTTTTGAATGATAAAAAGATAAATAAATTCTTTCACTTTGATGAGGCGGATCATCAGTATAAAACTCCAGCAAGATTGATAAGCTTAATAGCAAATAATCCTGAGATAAAAGAAAATTTGAGCCCAATGTTAGCAGAGTATTGAATTTCAAAAGAATATTGATCTTCAGAAGTTTTGCATAATTCAAAGAAAGCTGAAAATATCCTTAAACAACTTGCATATTTTAAAGATTGGACTTTTACACATCATTTAACTGATGAAGATGTGAAATCTCCTAAACTTTATGATGAAATTTTGAATGCTTATAAACTAATATATCCTGTGATAAATTTCTTTGAAAGAGCTTATGATTGACCAGAATATATTTGATATATAAAAAAGACAAAATAAAATCGTTTGCCATTAGAAGGCGAAAAACTATATTTTACAGGTTAATATTTATAATTAATATAAAAATGAAAAAAACTATTCTTTCATTAACGGTTTTTGCTTTGTTTTGAGCTATTTCATTTGTTAATGCTTGGTCATATCCAGTAAAACAAGTAACTTGAAATTTTTGTGAACAAACGTGAGCAGCATGTACAATAGATTTACCACGTATAACTTGAGCAGATTATTTATCATATCAAGATTCTCCGCGTTATCGTTCTGTTTATACAGTTATGTGGTGATGAACTTATTATAATTGATGGGATTTTTGATTCTGATCTCATCAAGGAGTAGATATTGCTAGTACAGAATGAACTCCAATTTATGCTATGTGAGATGGTGAAGTAGTAGAAGCACAAGAAAAATGAGAGTGGGGAAATACGGTTGTAATTAAACACACTATTTGATGAGCAATAATTTGGAGTGTTTATGCTCATTTAAATGAAATGCTTGTTAAAGTATGAGATAATGTTAAAGAATGAGACCTTATCGCAAAGATGTGAAAAACTTGAAATACTACAGGTATTCACGTTCATTTCCAAATTGATACTGCTGAATGAAAACATCCTTATTTTCCAAAAGGCTGTGAATGAACAATAACAGAAATCGTAAATGAATGAAGATGTCGAGCTCAAATAAAAGATAACACTCTTGATCCAATTCTCTTCTTAGAAACTAATTGAGCAATTTATAAAGCTGAACGTGGAATTGAGGCAGAAAACAAAGAATCAGATTATCTTTCAGCAACAGAATTAAATTATAAGATGTGAACAACAGTAATAAAACAGGATACTTCAACTTCTTTATTAATTACACCTAAGAAACTATGAGTTGATGCTTTCTTGAAAGATGATTTATCATTAGCAACAACAACAGGTTTACATGTTTCATCAAATAGAGTAGCATATGTTTGAACTTGAAGAGATGTCCTTGTTGTTTGAAGTAAATCTGGATTGCATAGATTAACGATTAAAAGTTGAAATAAAACAGTCAAAAAATATAATATCTTCGTTTTGTCACAGGAAATGATAAATCTCTTACGTACAAAATATAAAGATAATAAAACGATTCAAGAAATATTAGATAACTTATAATAAAAATAAAATACTACAAAAACAAAAATAATTTATTTTAGATTGTAGTATTTTTTCTTAATGGAAAAAGGTAGAGAAGAATGATATGAATTATTAGAAACTCCTTATGAAACAATAGATGAAACGAGAAGGGAGTTGTTTGAAACTTTAGAGTGAAAGCAAGTGGTTGCTCAACTATTTGATATGTTTTCTAGTTATAGAGAAGAAGTGTGAATTGATGTAGCTAATATACAAGAAGACTGAGATCTTGTGAAGGCAATTGCAACTCTCGTAAAAACAATTACTATGAATTATAGTGATGAGGAAAAAGATTCTTTTATAGATGCAGTTATGAAGCAACTTAAATACTTTAAATCAGAATTTAAAAATAGAGAAATTGAGCAAATTGATTTAACAACAGAAGAGGGATTCGCTAAACTTTTAGACGTTTATAATACTATTGAAAAACAGTCTTGGATGAGAGCAAAACTTCATGCAAAATTGATGTTAAATCTTACAGAAGAAGAAATGGAGGTCGTTGAAAAGGAAAATCTTTTATTAGAAGACTTCCTAGAAAAAGAGAAGGAAAATAAAAGAATAATTGAAGCATATGCACAAGAAATTAATGAAATATTTAATTCAACATGAGGAGTAGAATTCTGGATATGAAAATCTAGAGAATCTTTAAAGGCAATAGGAATTGAGAATCCAACAAATGAAGATATTATGGAAATAGCAGAAAGAGCATTTAATGGATATTTAAAAGATATTTTTTGAACAGAAGTTTGGCCACTTCATTTTACAGCAATTAGTATGGATCAGCAAGAAGAATTACTAAAAGCTGAACTTTGATTTGCAAAGTTCTATGCATATCTCCTAAAAAATCAGATTCCAAACTAATATTTACATCAATCTTCTAACGCTTCATAGTGATTAACTACCTCTTTAAAGGTAGTTTTTTCTATTGTTTTTAAACAAACTTCACGAAGTTGTGCATTAGCTAAAATTTTCCAAGGCTCAACGGCTTTTTGGAGACTTATTTTCATTGTTTCTTGATTTTCAATAGGAGCTTTTGAAATAACACAAAGATCAAAATTAATAATTCTATCACATTCTTCTATTCAAAACCATGATTCTCTAACTGGTTTAGGAGCTTCAGCTCAACTAATATTTTCAATATTTTCTCAAGAGCTAACTTCTGAAACATTTTCATTAGTTGAATTTTCAGCATTTTCAACAGCTTTTTCTTCAACATTTCAGGTATTTTCTGTTGTTACTTTATTTTCTGAAACTTCTTTATTTTCTGTTTGTTCAACTGTTTGTTCAACAGGCTTTTTATCCATATCTTCACTGTATTCTTGAATAAGAGCATCCATTGCTCATCATCAAGTTACAACATCTCAAGTTAACGTTTGTTGTTGGTTATCCTCTCAACATCAAGCGAAAAAAACAAGAGAGATTATTGAAAAATAAAGGAGGTATTTTTTCATTTAATGTGTTTATATAAAACTAGGCACGAAGAAGCTCATATCAATCTTTGTTATCTTTAATAACCCATCAAGCTTCTTGAATTTTTCATCTGAGTTCATCAGCTAAAGCATAATTTTTATCAGCTTTTGCTTGTTTCCTTTCATCAGCTAAGGCAATAATTTCTGTAGGGATTTCTATAGGAGATTCTTCAACAGAATCAAATAATCATATTTTAAGAATCTTTTCATCAAGTTCTTTTATAGCTTCAATTGCATCAATTCATCATTTTGAAACAGCAGTATGAAGAGCAGAAAGAAGTTTTGGGGTGTTAATATTATCGGCTAAAGCTTCTTCGAAAGTTTCTTTCCAGTTCTCTCAATTACCTTTCTCTTGATTGGCTTGAATATTAGCAATTTTTTTAATTAAACCATTTCTTTCATTTTTAGATTGTTCTAAGGCATCCCAAGTGAAATTCTGGAAATTTCAATATTGAGCCTTAAAATAGAAATATCTAAGATCTAATGGAGAGTATCATCTAGCTTTAATATCTTCAAGAGAATAAAAATTTCCTAAAGATTTACTCATCTTTCCTCAATCAACTTGAAGAAACTCATTGTGAAGCCAATATTTTACCCAAGGTTTCTTTCAGAATCCACATTCAGCTTGTGCAATTTCATTAGGATGGTGAATAGTAATATGATCAGCTCATCAATGGTGGATATCGAATTGTTCTCCTAAGTATTTAGAAGACATAGCACTACATTCAATATGCCATCCAGGGAATCAAACTCACCATGGAGAATCCCATTCCATATCTCTCTTTCATTTTTCCATAGAGAATTTCCATAAAGCGAAATCAGTAGGATTTTTCTTTCATTTCATATCAACTCTTTCTCAAGCTCTAAGATCCTCTAAACGTTTCTTGTAGTTTGGACCCATAAGCTTTCAATAATCCTCAACTTTGCTAGTATCCATATATATTCCATCTCCAGGAACTTCATAAGTATAACCTCTTTCTTCTAGAAGTTTTACTAGATTGATTTGTTCTTGAATATGTTCAGTAGCCCTAGGCATAACATCAAATTCTTCAATATGCATATCTTTTAATCAAGCTCTGAAGATAGCTTCATATTTTTTGGCAACATCCCAAGCTGAAATTCAGTCTCTTTTAGCTCCTTTCTCTAATTTATCTTCTCAATCATCAGCATCGGAAACAAGATGTCAAACATCAGTAATGTTCATAACAGCTTTAACTGGATATCAAAAGTATTTTAGAGTATTCCTAATAAGATCTGCAGTAAAAGATGCTCTAAGATTTCCTATGTGTGGAATATAATATACTGTAGGTCAACATGAATACATCCCTACGAAATCTTTCTTTTCTCATTTGTAATTAGGATCTTCCATAAGAGGAATAAACTCTTCTTTTTTACGCGTAAGGGTGTTGAATAACTTTAATTTCATAGTGACATCTTCTTAAGAAATGAAATAATAATATATTAGCCTTGTATTCTTAAAGGATAAGGATATAAATAACCATTGCAATAAAAAAAAGTAAAAAACCAAAAAACAAATGCTATTGCGTATGAAAAATCTATTAAGTGCACAGCCGTGTGCAATGCTCGAGCGAATCCAGACAAGATTCGAAAATGTGAGAACCCTCATAAAAGAGGCAGTGAAGAACAAAAAAAGACGCCAGTTGCGAAACTATGTGCATCAACTGAACGTTCTCTTGAGACGAAGTGAGTCTTTGAGAATCCAGTTTGTTGCTAGTGGAAGCTACAATCTTCCCTACTTCATTGACGACGAAATAAAATATTGCAAGGGTATGCTCAAGAGTTGGGAATGAATCTTTCCCTAAAACAATTTAGACTGGGATGTTTATCTCAGTCTTTTTAAAAAATTCATTAAATTTCTTGATAATACAACCTAATTTCCTAAACTGTGTATATTATTTTTATTCCTAAAGAAAGAAAATGAGCGTAGTAGTAAAAATTCAAGATCCAACAGGAACAGAAATCGGTTCTTTTGATGCTGAAGATGAAAAAAATCTTTGTGAAATGGCTGCAATGCACGGAATAGAAATCTTAAGATCATGTGGTGCATGATTTTGTTGAGTATGTATGTGTGAAATTCTTGAAGGTGGAGAAGCTGTTGATGTTAATAAAACATGAAATGCAGGAATTCCAACAGGTGATGCTAAAAATCCAGACCACGTTCTATGATGTGTAGGAGGAATAAAATCAGAAATGTTCTCTGATGAAAAAGAACATGTAGTAGTATTAAAGAAAATGTATTAATAAAATTTTGTCACAGATAAGGTAATCCTATCGTATCTCAGAAAGATAACTTTTACCTTATCGAATTTATACTGTCCACGTTGCATGACGATTATTCAATTTGATGAAGCGTTTTTATCATTATTAATTCAACAAGACAGCTGAGCATTCAATACCTTTTATTTGCAAACAGTTGATATATTTTTCCGTTATCTAAAAAGTAATTTCTTCCTTTCTCAAGAAGATGCAGAAGATATTATCGCTGATTTCTATGTTAAGTTTTGGACTGCAGTTACTAAATATGATGTAGAACAATCATTCTCAGCATATACATGGGCAATCTTTAAAAATACAGTAAAAGATTATTTCAAAAAACATAAAGATCTTCCATTTACAGAACTTGATACTGATGATGAAGAATCAGAGAAATTTGAAGATACATTAGTAGATGAAGAAGATTTTAATGCATTTCTTCAACAAGATTTTGAACTAGATCAAATTAAAGAAGCAATGCAACAATTAGATTCTCTAAGTAGAGAAATAGTATTCTTAAGATTTATAGAAGATAAAACATATTCAGAAATCGAAGAACAATTATTAATCTCACAAGATACAATAAGACAAAGAATATCAAGAGCATTAAAAAAATTAAAAGATATCCTTAATCCTTAATAATTATCCCATGAAAATTATCTGAATTACTTGACCAGCAGCAGCTGGAAAATGAACAGTTGTTGATTATTTTGTTAACAAACTATGATTTGTTCATTATTCAGCAAGTTGATATCTTACTGAAATCCTAAAATCTCAAAATAAAGAAATTAATAGAGATACGTTGAGAGAATTAGCTGATTCTCTAAGAGCTCAATACGGACCAAGTTATCTTATCTCAGAACTCTATAATCAAGCAGCAAAAAACTGAAAAAATGCTATTATTGAATCAGTGCGTACTGTTTGAGAAGTAGAATTATTAAGAGGTAAAGAAAACTTTATTCTTCTTTCAATTGATGCAGATCAGGAATTAAGATATAAAAGAGCAATAGAAAGAAACTCAGCAAAAGATCATATAAGCTTTGAAAAATTCAAAGAACAAGAAGATTTAGAAGCGGCAAGTTCAGATCCTAATAAATGAAATATTAAAGCTTGTCAAAAGCTTGCTGATGTGGAAATCCAAAATAATTGAGATATGAAAGCACTTGAAGAATCAATTGAACATATCTTAAAAACTTATCAAATCTAATCTGATAAGTTTTTTTATTCTTGTTTATTATCATGAAAAAGTGAAGTTTATTTGGCGCAATAATCGTGATAGTTATTGTATGAATATGGTGGTTCTTAGAAATTGATCATGTTAAGGATAATGATAGTGATAGAGAGATAATAACAGGTAGTGTACAAGAAACTGTTTTAGGAACAGAAATTGTGGAACCAGAAATTCTCACTTGAGAAAATGAAATAATTCCAGACGAAAATGAAGAAATAGTTGAAGAAATAAATGAGAAAGAGGAAAATCAAAATAAACCAGTGTTAGATGAGGATTATCCAAAGTATTGAGTAATAGAAAACGATTATTGAGATGAAATTCCTGAAGATGAAAATGATGAAAACCTCAAAGAAACAGAACAACTTTTAAGACAAGCTTTAGATGAACGAGATCAAGAAATGAAACAAGAAGAAATAATTAAAAATATTTCAGTAACAATAGATTGAAAAAAATATATAGCAGAATTAGAAAATAATGAAACAGCTCAGTCATTCTATAAGGATTTTCTTGTAGATAGCGCTGCAGAATTTTTGATGGAAGAATTGAATTGAAATGAAAAATATGTTTATCTTCAAGCATGAAATCTTCCAACAAACTCAAAAGTCCCAGAAAAAATAGAAGCATGAGATATAATGCTTTATTGAAGTAATTGTATCGTTATTTTTTATAAATCTTTTACAACGTCTTATTCTTATACAAAAATAGGACATATCAGTAACTTAGGAGAATTATGAGATGCAGATGTTAAAGTAGTTTTTTCAAAATAACTATAAATCCCAAACTTTATAAGTAACTCAAGCTTTAGGAGTTTGAATACCTTCAGCAATATATCTTCTAAACCAAGTTCTTTGTTTTTTTGCTAAATGGTGAGTATCTCTTTTTAAGAGTTCTTCCATTTTGTCATAATTATATTCTCATTGCAAGTATCTAACGACTTCCTTATATCCAATACCTTGCATAGATTGTAAACTAGGGGAGTATCCCTCTTTCAATAAACCATCAACTTCATCAACTAATCATGCTTTAAACATTTCTTTTATCCTAGCATTAATGAGTTGGTTAGTGCTTTCTTTATCCCTCCAAAGTCAAAGCATTAACAAAGGATGACGCACGGGTTGTTGGATATATCACTCTGTTTTTGTTTTTCAAGTTTTATAATAAATTTCTAATGCTCTGATAATATACCTTGTAGAATTAGGATGAAGTTTAGCAGCTTCTTCTGGATCAATTCTAGTTAATTCTTTATGAACATATCATGGTTCTTCAGCTTCTTTCTTTTCCAATTCATTTCTTAAGGCATAATCTGGTGCACATTCAGGCATAGAAAAATTTTTATAGATGGTATCAATATATAATCCAGTTCATCAAACGATAAAGGGAAACTTTCATCTAGAAAGAATATCATCAACTTCTTTATCAACATCATCTTTCCATTCACCAGCAGTATAAGTTTGATCTGGATCTACAATATCTATTTGATGATGAGGTATTTTATCTCTTATTTCTTTACTAATTTTATCTGTTCCAATATCCATCTTTCTAAAGATTTGTCTACTATCACTAGAAATGACTTCCATATCAAAAAATTCAGATAATTCTACAGATAATCTGCTTTTCCCAGTAGCTGTTGCTCACCAAATAACAACAACTCAATCAGGATTCTTATCTTTAAAATTTGATATCGTTGTTTTTGCATCTTCTAGTATTGAAGAGAAATCCATAGCCTCAAAATCTTAGTAAAATATACGCAAAGAATATGATGATTTCCCTCAATAAATCAAGGAAATTAAACGTTTAAGATTTTTTTAAGGTTGTTGAGTATACTGCCCATCGTTTCAGAATGAAACACTTTATATTCTATACAATATTGCAATGAAAATCACAAGAAAAATAGTAATAGGAGTAGTATGATTTACATGATTGTCATTGATGAGCTTATGAGCATATGCTGCTGTATGACATCATGCTAAAATGCATCAACCACGTCATAATGAGGCAGCTACTGAATTCTGAAGCGGTAAAAATGATAAATTCTTACCTTTCAATTTTGAGAAAACAACAACTCAAGTTGATTTAAATGAAGTTGATAAAACAGCTCTTAAGTGAGATAAAAGATGAAAAAGAAATCCTAAACAGTGAAGTTGAGAGAATTTAGAATTCCATGGATGAGCTTTAGGGTTCTTATGGAACTTCTTAGACGACTCAAATCTAACAGATGATCAGAAAAACGAAATAAAAACTCTTCAAGCAAATAAACAGAAGAAAATGTCAGAACTTTTAAAGAAAATGACATCAACTACAGGAGATAAGACAGATATAGAGAATGAAATGAAAAAAGTAAATAATGAATTCTTAGAATCATTAAAGGCTTATATTCCTGAAGATAAAGCTACAGAATATTCAGAATTTATAAGTGAATTACCTGAATGGAATATGAAAGCAGAGAAAAAGAAGGGAGAAAGATGAAATTGAGAAAGAAAAATGAAAGAGAAGAAAGAAATTCCCGTAGTTCAAAATTAGTTCTATTATTTCTAATATAATAGAAATACTACTGAATTAGGTGACTTAGTAGTATAAGTGAGGATAAAAAGCCATGAAAAGCAAAAGTTATGAGGTTCTTTTGCTTTTTTTGGTATATTCTTCCTCTTGAAAAACTGCTTAATTTTTACTATACTAGAGCATAGTTTAACCGCTATACTGAAAACGATAAATGTTGTTTAAAAATGGACAGAGAATAATTGTTCATAAGTTAAATATACTAAGAAGTCGAATACTTGGAAGATTGCATGCTATAGATGCTATTCCATCATGTATTAGATGGCCTCTAGGAGTAGTAATAGTAATTATAGGAGTAATACTTTTTTGTATACCAGTAACTAATTGAACAATTGTTATGATAATAGGAGCAAGAATGATAACAAAGAGTTTCTTTTATAAAATCTGGAATCTAGTCGTAGTTGGAAAAAAATATGAATCTCCAAGTGATGCATTATTAGATACTTTAAAAAGATAACCTTTTAGCTCAAAAGATACACATGCAAGAAAACACAAAATTGCTCGCTCTCTTGGATACCGTGATCGATTGCTATTTGGATAAATGAGAACCTGTTTGATCTAAATTTCTTAATTCGTTAGAGGCAGTTGATTATGCTCCATCAACATTAAGAAAATATCTTAATGCTTTAGAGAAACAGTGAATGGTATATCAACCATATAACTCATCTTGAAGAATGCCTACTTTACAAGGGCTTTCTGCATATTTGGATACTGCTTTAGCACAAAAGCCTGAAGAAGTTGATATTCAACTTGATACAGCAAGAAAGGGGCTAAAAAGTTTAGTTGAAGCATTAGGTGAAGTGTCGGATGGAGTAGTTGTATGATTTATTAGAAACGATGAATATTATTATCTAGGGATTAATAACCTTCTTCGTGATGATATGATTGATGAATATTCAGCTACAAGAACAATTATTCGTTTCATAGAAGAAAAAAAGATAGTAGCATTTATTGATAAAAAGATTTTAAAGAATTGAGAAGTATATTATACATTTGTAAATGATGCAGATACATTAATCTCATGTGTTTATGTAAAAGTAAATCTAGATTGATATGATGCTGTAGTTTCGATTGTATGACCATTAAGAGTAAATTATAAAAAGAATATAGCTATTCTAAAGAAAGTTTTAGAATCATTGTAGGATTTAAGTAGATGCCTGATGAATTAGAATTAAAAAATCTTGGTGAAAAAAAAGAGCTTTTAGAGAAAGAGCTTAAAGAGCTTAATGATTTAAAAGTCCAGATTTTGAAGTCTAAAAAAGAATCAGAAAAAACAAATGAATTGGCTGACTTAAATCAGAAAATAGCAAAGCTAGAAAAAGAACTATTGATGGTAAAATTACAAGAATTAAAAGCGTTAAAAGATCAAATAGTTTTACCAGAAAAAGATCCTAAAAAGCTAGAGAAAAAACTTTCAAGTTTTGAAAATCTCTTATCTTCATTAGAAAATAAAATTGATTCATTGGATGCTGAAAATGAGAAAGCATTTGAGAAGCAAAAAAAAGAGATAGAGAAAAACTTTGAATCTTTACAAAAAGAGATTGATGATGTAAAGAAAAAGTGAAAGCAAATTCTTTGAACCTTTCAAGAGGAAATATTAGCTCAACAAGTACAAAAGATTCTTCCTGATCATGATGAAAATGCAAATAGAAATAGAGCTAAAAGTGTATTAGAGCTAAAAGATGATATGCAACCAAAAGCATGAGATAATGCTTTAGATAGTTGGGCTAAAAGAATGTTCCGAAAAATTATGGGAAATAGTGAAGATATGGCATAATAAAAAATTTAATTAATATATACTATAATGACAGATATTGTACAAAGTGCTGGATGAATAATCTATTATTTAGATAATGAATGAGAACCAAGATACCTTCTTATTAAAAGACATGCATTGTCATGAAAAATTGAATGGGTAGCTCCTAAATGAAAAATCCAAATAGGTGAAAAAGTAGAAGAAGCAGCTATCAGAGAAGTATCAGAGGAGTGCTGAATTCCTAAAAACTTATTAAGATTAAGACAAAAAATAGGAATGACATCTTTAAGAAGTTCAGAAACAAAAAAAGGACATCTTGATAAAGATGTAACCTACTTCTTAATGAAATATGAATGAGATCCAGACCAAATTAAATTAATTGATGGTGAATGATATATCTGAATTTATAAATGGGCAAATATTCAAGAAGTATTAAGACTCCTTTATTATGAAGATATTAGAGAACTTATTAGAAAAAGTTATCTAACCATAAGAGAAGAAAAGAAACATCGTTCAATTCAACAGGATTTCCTCAAAAAATTATGATAAAAAAAGACCGATTATTCGGTCTTTTCTATTCTGGATTAAAAGTACTTCAGTTACTTAAATCCATATTTTCGATTTGTTTCAATCATATCCAAGTGCAGAGAATACCAATCCAAAGTTTTAAACAGAATACTTCTGTAGGTCATAAATATGATCAAGTAAGCTCTACAATATAGTCGGCTAATATTGTTATTATATAACACATTATTCAACCAATAAAGCAGAGGTTAAGAGTTCTTCTTCTAGATTTTTGGGTAGCCTCTATTAGTTTATCTTTTTTGTATTTCCTCATTTTTAGTTTTTATATTTATTATTAAACAGGTTGGTTAGCTGATCCATATTCATATTGCCCAGGAGTAGTGTTAGGATTTTCATATTCTTGTTTAACTTGAACATTTAAGAATTCTCTTTTAGATTTCGGATTATCTTCTTCTAAATCACCCTTTATATCAAAACTTCATTTTTCAATAACACCTCATCAATAACTAACTTTAATTCAGTCAAAACATCTATTATTTATAAATTTTCAGAAAATGAAGTAATCATTACCATTTTGATACCAATTTTTCATAGTATCATTCTCAGGTTCAGTTAATCATCATGAAGGATATTCTTCATAATCGGTTCACATAATGTTAAGATGTCTTGTCCCTCATCTAATTTCTTCTTTAGTTGTAATAATAAAATTACGTTCAATTTTGTCAAAATATCAAATCTTCTTAATAGCATTTCTAATCTTTGAAGTATCAGTTTCTGCTAACGTTTCAGATTCTTTAGGATTTATATCAATTTGAGTAACTGCAGTATTCTTCTTTTTAGTAGTAGGTGTTTTAGGTTTTTCTTCGGGTTTTTTTACCTCTTGTTTTTTTTGATTTCTTGTTTCAGGAGCTAATCATTGTTTTTCTGCAGCAACAGCTAGAAGCTTATCAACAGTTCTTTTTGTAAGATATCAAGAAACCGGCAAATCATTTTCTCTTTGAAATTTAGCAATACATCCCTTAGTGTATGATCACCATCTAGCATCAATATGACCAACTCACATATATCAAGCTTTATAGAGGGCGATTTGAGTTGCCATAACAGTAGTTGTCTTATTCTTACTAAGATTTAGGTAACTATAATCGTTTCTAATTCCTTCAAGATATTTTTTCGTAGTGTCTAACCTATAGTTCCATTTGTTTGGAGCAACTTTTTCAACGAATAAACTTCTTTGTAATTGTTGAGCTTCTTTCCCAGTATATTCTAAGGCTTCTTTAATGTAATCTCTCTTTTCCTTACCTCAGTTGTTAGCTTCTATTTTTCACATTTCCTAAAAATAAGAATTTAAAACCTAAATAAAGTATAATCCAAAAATAAAAAAACACAAATTTTCAGAAATTTAGTAAATTCGGTTTTAGTTTGATTTCTTAAAATCAATAACTATAAACATTTTACTTAATTGCTATAAATACAATGAAAGAGTTATTAGGAAACGAAAATCCAAGAGAACAATTTAAAAATTATATCGAATATAATCAGGTTAATAATAAGCCAACATTTTTGATATTAATTGGACCAGAGTGAATAGGGAAAACAACCTTTCTACGTGATTTTGTAACTAATAATCTTTGAGATTATGTAAAAACAGATTTTTTTTGGATGAGAGACTGCTCTAAAATATTATGAAAACTTCATTCAATCCAAGTAGAAACTCCAGATAAACAAAAAACTATTGAAATCTCTGAAAATGAAATTTACGATAATAAGTGAATAAGAGAATTAAATACTTGGCTTCAACAATCATCAGTAAGTTGAAAAAAAATAGTGATAATCGAAAACTTACAAAGAATGACAAATGCTGCTATGAATGCATTCTTAAAAACATGTGAAGAGCCTTTAGAAAATAGATATATCCTAGCTACAGCAGAACATGAAAGTTGAATCCTTCCGACTATTCTTTCAAGAGCTATGGTTATTAAATTCTCAACATTAACAGATGCTCAAATGCAGGAATATGTCGCAAAAGAATATTGAGATATTAATCCAAAAGATAAAGAAATGTTAATTAAACTTTCTATGGGAAGTCCTTGAACATTTCATAATATCTATAATCAACTTCAAGAAGATTGAGAATTGCTTAACGATATTGAAAAGCTTCTTTCCCTTATGAAATCAAAATGAATGTGGTCAAAAAAAATCCAATTATTCAAGAAATTAGATGAGAAGTGATTATTAGAAATGTTCCAAACAGTATTGATTAAAGAATATATGGAGGAGTGAAATACTCATTGAGTAGATACTTGGATTAAGGTAAAACAATTGGTATCAGCTAATGTCTCTCAAGAGAATGCTCTTCGAGAATGAATTTTAGAAATGGAAGAATAATGTCGACATATCTTTGACAAAATTTTTTAAAAGATGCTTCAATTATAAGAACAATAGCAACTTCTATTGAACATCTTTATGAAAAAACTTGAGCGAAGGCATTGATAGAAATTGGTCCATGAAAATGAGCAATAACAAAGAAAATAAAAGATATTTCTCCCTGTTTTTTTGTGATAGAAAAAGACCTAACAATGGAAGAACATCTGAAAGAAATTTGATTAGATTTTAACCAAATAATTTTTTGAGATGTCTTAGAACAAAATATCGAGAATTTACTAGAAAATAGAGGAGTTAAAGAAGATGAAGCAGTAGTTGTTGGTAATCTTCCATATTATATAACATCTCCAATATTTAAGCATCTTTTCCGAAAGAAAAATCCTAAATTCTTAGGATGATTTTTTATGATTCAAGATGAAGTAGGAGAAAAAATAAAATCAGATGCTAAAAAGAAATCATATCTTTGGTGGTTAGTTAATAGAGCATATACCGTTGAATACGTTAAAATGGTACCAGCTAAATGCTTTTCTCCAGCACCAAAAGTAAAAAGTTGTTTGATGAGATTTATAAAAAAGGACACACCAGAAAATGTAGCATATGAAAAATTGGAAGATTTTCTCAATCTATTCTCTCCTTATAGTAGAAAAACACTAGGTAAAATAGCTAAAATGATAGAAAAAAAATGAAACTGAAGTTATATAATTCCAGAAGCTTTACAAATCAAAAGACTTGAGGAATTAAACCGGGAACAATTATGAATGATAATACAGTAAAAAATTAGGCATAAATTGACAAAAAATAAGTTTGTGAGTATAATGGTAGTGTTTATTATTATACTTTTTTATTAATGGCAAATGCATCATTTCACGATTTAACAATAGAACAAAAAAGAAATCATATATGGAACCTTTTTTCGCCAATAATAAATAAAACTGAAGATTGAAAAAGATATCTAGAAATCTTTGTTTTATGAGCTTCAGATGAAAAACTAAATAATTTTTATGATGCTATGATGTCTTGAGATAAAGAATATCTAAGCAAATTGATCAATGACATAAAATCAAAAAAATGAGAAATTAAGAACTTAAAAACAGAATTCTCTTTTGAAGTAATGAAATACGAAGAAAATAAAGAAAAACATACAACAGAGCAACAAATTGATGACCAATTAGGAAATATTTAAAATTTATTTATTAAAAGTAATAAAATGCCATCTCCAGACGATTTCAATGATTTCGATACTCCAACAGAACCTTCTACAGAAGAGAATCCTGGAATAGAACCTTCAGATGCTGATGATGAATTTGTTGAACTTGAGAATTCTGTTGAATGATGAGAGGTACATGAAATTCCCAAAAAACAGGAAGCAAAGGTATATACAGAAGAAGAACTAAAAAATAGATTGAAAGAAATTAAAGATATTAATGAATTAAAAAAGGTCCTAGAGGAAATTGTGTGAAGTATGGAATCTAAATTCCGTGAATTAACAAAAAAATATGATAAAGATAAAAGAGTATGATTCCCTTACGATTGAAGAGGAGATTTAGATGACGATTTATCTGAAGAATATGTTTCAGTATTTGAGAAAAAATGAATTAGTATTTTGCAAAAAGCTCAAGACATTATGGATCAAATTGAAGAATGAAATGCCGAAGCAAATCTTTTAACGCTTATGGAGCAATCTAGTACAGAACTTTTCCAATTACAAAAAAATACAGAAGATCTTTATAAAAAGGATATCGCAGATTGAGCATTAAGCATGAAAGACTTTATTCAAATGAGAGGTCTTTCATCAAATTATGATATCTGATGAAGTGATCTTTTTAATCTGCATAATAAAAATATAAATAAGTTTAAGGAAACAATCAGTAAAAAACAAATGTCTGCGCTTATTTGAGAGGTTTTTAGTATTTCAGAATGAGCTTGAGCGTTTAATGATTGATATAAAGAAATTAGAAGAAGATTAAATTGAAAAAGTATCTTTCAAGAAATAGATGATATTGCAGCTAACGGTCATGATAGAGAAATTGATTGGACTGCTGATGTAATAGAAATGAAAGCAATAAGAGGTTTATTTAAAAATGGTAAAATATCTGATTTTGATAAAGACTTAATATCATATAAAGATGCAGAAAGAATAAAACAAAAGATTAGAAAAGAATTAAGAATGAGTGTGATTGAAGGTTTGTGAACAGGATTAGATATGCGTAGTTTCTTATCTGATGTACTTACTCATTTTTCTGATGTAAAAGCTTCTCCAATACTATGAGATATTGCGACAGAATTAGAAAATACAAATCCAATAATAAAAGAATTTGATCATATGAGAGAAGAATTACATACACAAGAAATTGATATTATGAAAGAATGAAGAGTTAATTGATTAATATTATTCGATAATGATAAACTTGAATGATCATGAGCTTCGTTTTTTGAACCAAATATTAACAAGTATAAATCATTATGATATACAGAAAAAAAAGACGAATGTAGAGAGACTCCTGACATGAAAATGGTAACTTTAGAAAATTCAAAAAATAAAAAAGATAAAATTACACTAGTATTACTTAAAGAACAAGACTCAAAAAGTATGAAAAAGTCCTATGAAAGAGCAATTTCCGAACTAAAAGATAATTGATATAATCTTTTTGCTCTAAGAGGTCACTGTTTTAATACAGGAAAAATGGCATCTCTTTTGTGAGAATCAGGAATGGTAAACCAATGAAGTCTTTTTATTGATTGAGGATGTTGAAATTCATGATCTATCAGTTCTTATATGCAAGCATGAATTAATTGTCCTATGTTTACTTATACAAATACTTGAAAATGAGAAACAACAGAAGCTTTATTTGATCTTATTATTAGAGAAAAGAATAGTTGATGAAACTTAGGAACATTACTTTCAAGTGTGGCTAAGGCATCAAATCAAAAGGCTGAAAAATATCAACATTTAAAGACTATGAATATGCCAGATTCACCATATTCTCTTTACGCAATTTCAAGACTGAATGAATGAGGTAATGGGGAAGAAATGGCTTATATGTGAAGTTCACCAGAATATGATATGGCATCAATTGAAGATGATGGATCTATGCCTATACCTGATGAAGGACCAATACCTATGTCTGATGAATCACCTATAGAATAATTTATACATACCCCTAATATACTATGAAAAACACAAAAAGAGATATAGCTCTTTGAGCTCTGCTATCTACACAACTATTAACTGCAGAACCTGCAGTAGCACAAAATGTAGTAAATAGAAAAGAAGATTTAGTAGAGAATCTAAAAACAACAGAAGATTCAATGAATTCAAGTATTTTGAAAATTATTGAAAATAATAAAAACGAAATTGCTTATTTTACAAAGCTAGAAACAAAAGTATATAGTGATTCTACTACTAAACAAGAATTATGTACAATCCCTGTATGAACATATTTTCGCAAAGCTCAGATTAATCCAGAAAATTCAAATGAAAACTATACTTGTTTCTCTATTAAAGAGAAACAAGTTTGGATAAATAATAAATCATTAGAAGAGAGTACAGATAATTTATTACTGAAATACTTAAAACCTAAAACAGAAAAGTCAATAGTAGTAGATAAGGTAAATAGAAAAATGTCTGTATATGATCAATATGGTAAAAGATTATTAAAAGAATTTTCTATCGCATTATCTCCTATGGAAAAATGAGATAAAACAATTGAATGAGATGGTAATACACCAGAAGGTAAATATTATGTTTGTTATAAAAATCCAGCAAGTTCTTTTTGAACAAATCCTAACACTGGATGACGTTTATGATCGCTTCAAGTGTCATATCCTAACGCTCAAGATGCAGTAGAATGATTAATATCTTGAGATATCACAAAGGCACAATACCAATGAATAAAAAATAGTATCCAACAAAAGAAAATTCCAAGTCAGTGAACTAATCTAGGAAATTATATTATGGTCCATTGAGGAGGAAGTGAATATGACCGAACCTTAGGATGTATGGGATTAAATAACGGAGATATGTTATGGTTATATAACAATATAACCAGTTGAACAGATATGTTTATTTGGTAATAATATTAACAATATAAAAAAGGCTTTGTATAACAACAAAGCTTTTTTTTATTCCTCTTTACCTTTAATAACTCTTTTAATATCTCATAAACGATATCATTTTCTCATAAGCTTCTGAATAATATCGAATCCATCAACTCATTTCTTCTTATATTGTTTAATTTCTTTATCAATTCCCTGAAGAATTCAATCTTCTATATCTTCTCAAGCATCATGTACAACTTTAGTAATAATAGATTTATCAATTCCTCTCATTTCTAGTTTTTGAGTAATAACAATAAGAGGTCTTCCTTTTCTTATAACTTCAGAATTAATATAACTTTCAGCAAAAAGTTCATCATTAACAAAATTATCTTGTTTTAATTTTTCAAGAGTTCTAGATACAGTCTCAGAATCATATCCTTGTTGATACATTTTTATTCTTAATTCTTTTTCAGTTTTAGGATATTTCCCGATAACTCAAATTGCATATTCATAACAAGACTTAGCCATAAACTTTTTACACTATTTAATTAAAGTAATACTAGCTTTATCATCTCATGAAACAAATTCACTAGTAATATCTCAATTTCATTCTTTTTCTTCAATACTAAGAAGTAATGCTTCTCATTTTAAGAATTCTCAGAATTCAGATATGATATTTTTTAAATTCTCACTAGCATTAGAATAAATCATATTAACTTTATCTTCCACTGCAAAATCAGCATCCTTTCTCATCTGATTTAAGAATCTTGAAAGTTCTCTAGCTATCCCTTCTCTTTCTAATTCAGGAGTAATTTCAAGATTTAGTTTTGCAATCATATTCCCTTCTACTGCGATATTAGAATCATCTAATCCTTCATAAACAACTTCATAATCTTCAGGATTAAGAATCCAACTTCCTCATTGTGGAGAAAATACTTCAACTTGTCCATTATCTAATTCTTTAATATTTCATTGTTTACCATTAGCAATAATTTGACCAGTATCTTTTCAAAACTTAGCAGATAATTGAGATCCTAATGGTTTAAATATTTTAACAAGTGGCTTATCGCTAGAAAAAGAAGATATCTCTTTAACATTAACTTCTTCTTTGATGATATCTCAATATTTTTTTAATAATTCTTGTTCATTGATAGCCATAATATGCAATATAAGAAAATTAAATAACTCAATTATCTTAGTAAATCATATAGAAAATTCAAGATGGATTAAGTTATAAAAAGAAAAATTAAACAAGTTTTAAATTATGTAACAAAATCTAAAAAAGTAAAGTAGATTTTTTTAGGAGGGGGTGGTAAAATTTTACAAAAAAAGGTTTTCTGAATAGAATTATTGTAGAATTTTATATTCTACAGAAACTGTTTAAAATATGAGGAAAGTACTAGGAAGTTTGTCACTTCTGGTCTTGTTATTCAATGCATTAGTAACCCCAATAACGTATGCATGAGAATACGAGGAAATCCTAGAGACTAGCGGTGATAATGTAACAGAAGAAGTAGTAGAAGAGAATGGAGAGGAAGAAGTGACTCCAGAATTTTCTGTAGAAGAAGAAAATAATGATGAAGAAAACGAAGAAGAAAATGAAGAGGAAGAAGAGATAGAAACTGAGAAAACAGGAGAATCAGAAGGATTGGAATGAACAGAATGAACAGAAGAAAATGATGATACCGAAAATAATGAAGATGAAGGAACTACAAATCTTCAAGAATCTCAAACATGAGAAGAAACACAAGAACAAACAGATCCTTCTGATGATACAACAGTTGAAACCACAGAAACAGATGATAATGCAAGTGAAGATACGGAAGAAGATATAGAAGATGAAGAAGAATGAATTTTTACACCCATAACTAACGCTATAGAGGATTTCTTTAATAAAGATAATTTCACAAAATTTAGCATAAAAAGTGAAGAACAAAACGATAAATCCCTTGATGTAGAAGAAACTTTTACAGTAACTTTTGATGCTAATAGATGAACTTTTAAAAATTTACCAACTCCTAATCCACAAACTGTGGCTTCTTGAAGTTTAATAACAAATTTGCCTTCAGCAGATCCAGAATTACCTTGATATGATTTTGATGGATGGTTTACATCAACAGGTGATAGTGGAAGATTGCGGGATTTATCTAATGATGTTGTAACTGGTGATACAACTCTTTATGCACATTGGACATATAATTTAACGTATGGTGAATTGGATATTTATATGATAGAAACTGATGGTAGTTTGGTAAAATATGTTTTAATGGATAGAAATTTGTGAGCTACAGACGTATATAATAAAAATTTTGATGGTGAAAATTTTGATTCTTTTTGATATGCATATCAGTGGTGAAATAATTATGGATTCCCTAGAGTAAACGGTAATAATAATACATATCCTCGAAGTGATACAAGAAGTAGTAAAGTACCATATGATGATTGGAAGTATAGAATGCCATCAAAATATGCTAGTTCAACATGGGTTACCATTAATTATCCATATGATGCTACTACTTCTGATATTGTTAATGCATCATATGATTTGTGGTGAGGTGTTACAAATAATGATATAGCAAGACAATGACCATGTCCTGATGGTTACCATGTGCCAAAGAGTACTGAAATTGGTGATGATTCTTGATTTTTGAGAGTTTGGGCTCATATATATGATAAACCTATTGAATCGGCGGCTTTCCTTTTTGAATCAGCAGACCAAAAAATATTTACAAAGCAATTTTTGTTGCCTATGGCATGATCGCATAAAAAGTGAGGTTTAAAAGAGCAAGAACAAAGAAAATGTACAGATTATTGGGGATCTAATTGATCTAATTCTGAAAGATCAAAGAGTATATGGTTTTGTAAAGATGATGCTGGTAATGATTCATGGAATAAAGCTGGTCATAAAATACCTTTATCTAATAATTCACAGCGTCATAATTGATCTTCAGTACGTTGTTTTAAAAATTCAACAGATAGTGCAGAGTTAAAAATTAATTCTGATTGATGAAAGAAAGGATTGATATCAATACATGAGTTAAATGGAGTGAAAACTATAAATGAACTTAAAGTTCCAGAAAAAACACAATCAAGTTGAGATGAAACAATTACTTTAATTTTTTCTTGATGGTATACATCTCCAGATTTTACTGAAGGTACATATAAAACAGGAGGAGATACGTTGTCAGTTCAAGATACTAGTTTATATGCAAAATGGGATTGTCCATCTCCTTATGTATATAATTGAACGAATTGTGTGGAATCACATACAATCACTTTAGATGCAAAAGGTTGAGTTATTGATGTCGGTGGAGTAAGCCAATTAGCAACAACAAAAACAGTGTTTTACTGACTTACATATAATGATTTTCCTGTACCGATAAAAACTTGATACACTTTTAAAGGATGGTATTTAGATTTTAATGGTGTAGATGATTTTGTGAATTATTGACGTGATTATATGTTTAAAGATAAGATAAGTATCCATTTATCTGCGTATATGAATAATTGGAATGACTATAAAAGAAGTTGAAATAATATGAGACAAAATATGATTTCATGTACTCAATCAGCAGGATGGAATTTAGAACCTACTAGTAGTTCAAATATTAGGTTTAATAACTATGATAAAGGGAAAGGATGGAAACCTGCAGATTCAACAATATGATATTCAACATTGAGTTCATGATGGCACGATTTTGATTTAGTATTTGACTGACATTTTACATATTGATATCTTGATTGACAACTTATAGCTATTTCACAAGAATTTGTTTCTAATGAAATTGGATATCATTCCTCTAATTCTATAATGTTATGAGCGGAAGCTTCCGCTAGTTCAACAGTGCCTGAGGGATACTATTTTAAATGAAAAATAAAAAATGTTGTAATTGAACATTCTGATCAAAGAGTTACTGATATTAATGCTTTTTCAATTCCAAAATCTGAATCAAATATTACACTTTATGCTGACTGGGAAGAAAGAACTTGAAGTTATGAAGTAGAGGTAACTATTGATCCATCTACATGATGAAATGTAACATGAATAGGACTTTATGCTGAAGGAGCTGAAATTACTTTAACAGCAACACCAAACACATGATATCAATTCACATGATGGTATGATGAATCTGATAATCTAATTTCGCATAATAATCCATATGTTTTTACAGCAGATGCATCAGACTGAACATGATTAAAGGCTGTATTTGAACTTAAACAATACACGGTTTCTGCTGAAAGTAACGATGTATATAAAGGTACTATATCTTTCCCAGTAGGTCCATATACTCATTGAATGAGTATCCAATTTTCTCCTACAGTTACTAATCCATTATTATATAAATTCCTTAAATGGACTTTAAATGGAAATGAGGTATTAACCTGAAATAATAAGTATCTAACATGAAATTTGGTAGTAGAATTAACATGAAATGTAAATGTGGTTGGTTTCTTTACTTGATATGATACATGTTCATTTAATAATCAAATTATACAACATGGAGGAACGGTAACATGATATCAGTCTGCTACTGTACCATATAATGAAGAATGTGTATATGAAATAAGAACATGTAATGATAGTACCTTAGATGGAAATTATCAGTATGCATCTTGTTCAAAACAAGGTCCTGCTTCTTGTCAATTACCATGGTGAGGAGAACTAGCACATTGACAAAGTGTAACATGATATAAAGCATCTTCAGTAACGTGTCCTAATTCATGTGAATCACAACAGGCTACATGTAATAATGGAAGTTGGAATGTCGAGAATTTTGTAGCAAATTATAAAAGTTCAACTTGTACATATAATGAATATTCTTGTGGAGAAGAATTTACTTTAGATACTTGTCCAGCACATGGAATATGTAGTGAACCTTGTACTCCATATACAGTAAATGAAAATGCATGTGTACCATGAACACAAAAGGTTAAATTAATTAATTGTGATGAATGATACCAAGTAGATAATAATGAATGTACAGCGAATGAATATGCTGTAATTTTCGATGCAAACTGAGGTGAATGAACAATGGCTCAGGATACAGCAACATATGGAACAAATTATACAATAAAAAATAGTAGTTTTACAAAGGAATGATCAACTTTCTCATGATGGAATACAAAAGCAGATAAGAGTTGAATACGATATTATTCATGAGAAACTATTCTTTGGAGTTTAACAGGTGATCTTACATTATATGCACAGTGGAAATTAAATACATACACAGTAACATATAATGCACAAGCTCATAGTTGAACAATAAATAGTCAACCAACATCATGAGAATATGTAAAATATAATACTGTAATAACATTACCAACAAAAAACATAGTATCATTAAAATCATGATATCAATTTATTTGATGGACAACAACATTAAATTGAACAGAACCAATATCAGATACATATATAGTAACAGAGAATGTAACATTCTATCCAATCTTTAAGAAGGAATGAAAACAAAAAGATATAAAATTCCATGTAAACTATAACTCATG
>JAEEGG010007297.1_pt1 | contig 25547 bp, 12 predicted proteins | sample 9134161 | NCBI WGS metagenome assembly JAEEGG01 (sample SAMN16246543, study PRJNA631951) | gut metagenome | biome: gut microbiome; feature: rumen; material: CR-attached | host: Bos | place: Iran: Karaj | collected 2018-10 | reverse complement strand
GTAGAAGCTGTGAAGACCCAACTTGCAGAGCAGTTGTTCCTTCCTTTCTTTGACTACGACCCAGTGACGAAGGATGAGGACTGGGGTATCAACGACAAGCATAACGTGACCATCTCCTGGGACAGGCGTAACACCCCAATGAACACCTACGACTATGACGGTAATTTCATCATCCGCAGTCGTGAAGACTGGTCAAAATTCGCTATGCTGGTGAATAACGGTCAGACTCGGTTGAATGCGGTGATGTATGCAGATGTCAATCTGGGCGACAGGCAGGATATGGTGGGAACACCAGAGCATCCTTACCGCGGAGTTTTCGACGGTAACGGACACACCCTGACTTTCAAGTACGTGTTTGATGTCAGTAAAAATGTCTCTGATCCCAGCATAGAAAACCATCCGATAGCGCCTTTTGCCAATGTGGGAAAATACGCGACGGTCAAGAACCTGCGCACAGCGGGCAGTATCACGACCAATGCCAGGTATGCAGGTGGTATCATTGGCTGTGCTGTGGATGATAGCAATATGAATTACGACCAGCTTCTCACCCTTAATAATTGTCGCTCGTCTGTTAGCATCATCTCCACTTTAAAAGGTGATGCCAACCATGGTGGTATGGTCGGTAAGGTGGAAAATGTTGTACGTGTGACCATCTTGATTTCCGACTGTCTCTTCGATGGTGAATTCATCGGCAAGGAGTCCTCTTCATGGAGTGGTTTCTTCGGATATATTAGAAATGGAGATATCTTAGCTGAGCGTTGTTTGTTCGACCCTAAGACTGTGGATGTTCTCGATCGAAACAATTGCGTCTTCTACCACAGGCTTCAAGGTGCTGATAGGTGTACCAATGTATTTTACACTACAAATATCGGATCTGATAATGGTGTACGTGATGCCAATTTGTTGACGGTGAATCAACTTGTCAAGGCGCTCGGTAGCCAATGGATTAATTCTGGCGAAAAAGCGGTGCTTGCCATGACTTCGCAGGACTATGAAAAAGAAACGGAATATACCAGAGAAGGACGTTTCATCATCCGTAACGCCAAAGACTGGCAGAAATTCTGCCAGTTGGTTAACGGTGGTAATACGAAGCTCAATGCCATAATGGCCGATAACATCAACTTGGCATTCATCCAAGACCATGTTGGTATTTACGAGAAGGTGACTTACGAAGGTGATTTCGATGGCTTAGGTCACACACTGACCTACGCTTTTGTTGAGCTTGACCCCGAATCTGGTTCATGCGCTCCCTTCGAGCAAATAGGCGATGGTTGCAACATCCATGACCTTCATGTAAAAGGCACAATCACAACAGCAGGCCAGCGTCCCGCCAGTATCTTCTCTGTGGCTCAAACAGGAAAAGTAACACTGTCAAACATTCTCAGCGATGTTGATATCACATGTACTACTTACACCTCATTCAATGAGAGAATCGCAGGTATAGGAAGTCTTAATAATACAGCAGATTTGACCATTAACGATTGTGCTTTCTACGGTTCATTGAGTAGTAAAGCTCAGAAAGAGGTTTGTGTGAGTGGTATCTTGGGAGATTTTGGTACCTACTCCAAAACGACATTTAATAATGTGTATTTCTCCCCCTCATCCATTAATTTCGCAGTCATCGATGATTATCGTTCGAGGGTGTTTGTAGGATATGATACGAAAAATGTAAGCACGCTGAACAACTGTTACTATACTTCTGCAGGCAGGCTTACCGTTGATGAGGGAGGCATCGAAGCCAAGGACATTCTGCCTGAATTACTTGCGAGTGCTCTGGGTAAGAATTGGTCAATAATGGATGGCAGGGTTGTTCCCACAGCTTCTGTGAGCAACAGTTTGGACGAATCTGGAGCCGACATCGCCATTTGGGACGAACGCGCCAAAGTCATGCTTCATGCCAATATGATAGCCTCCTCGGGTGAGATTGTTCATACTTATCAGCGTGAGGTGACTCAAGATGAGATCAAAGCTCAGAAGTTGAATCAGCAACTTGTCAACACTTGCGTTGATTATGAGTTCTACCTCACCATCGAGCGCGACCACTCTCCGCTGTACATTGGTTTGAGGAGCCGTCAGGATACCTACAACGTCGGTGTAGTGAAGACAGAGTTTGGGGATGCCTCCAACTATGAGTTCAACCTCAATGGAGAGGTGACGGGCATAACCGCAGAAGAGCAGCAGTCGAGTGTGTTGTTGAAGTGGACGACCAACAGTCAGCTGGTTGACTACTACCGTGTGCTTCGTCGTGACCTCCTCGACGAAACGGGCAAGGTTGATACACTGGTGACCAATTATCTTCAGACGCAATACACCGACATCACCCCCCAGCCTCAGCACGAGTACAATTATCGTGTGGAGGCGGTTGTGGATTGCGAGGGTCAGCACCTCACCTATGCAGAAACCACAGGCCATTGCGCCTCAACGGGTATGATCCGTGGTTATGTCAGGTTGTCAGATGGAACAGCTATCTCAGGTGCTGAGGTAGTTGCCACGGCCGATCCTGCCTCGAAGATCAAGGATGCAGTAGTAGGTCGCGCCGTGACCGACGAAAATGGTTACTTCGAAATCGCCGGTCTCATCTATCAGATAAAAGGTTCCTACAATATCACCGTCACCCGCAAAGGCAACGAGGGTACCTTCGACGCCCAGTCAGTGGAATTCACTGAGTACAAGAACTTACACAACAACGTTGTCTTCTACTTGAATGAATTCTTCACTTATACAGGCAAGGTGATGTACGACGGTTCCAGCATTCCCGTCTTGGGTGCTCAGTTCAAAATCGACGGACAAATCATCACCAAGAGTTCTGGTCCCGACAAGGGCAAGCCCGTGACCACCAACAATTCCGGTGAGTTCTCGCTCAGCATCCCCAAAGGTCCCCATAGGGTGCAGGTGGTGAAGGAAGGTCATGTTTTCGATAACGATGGCTACCTCATTGACCATGATGCACGAGAAGACGAGGACTCCACTTACTTCAACTTCACGAGCAACGTCTATGATCGTTATCTTTGGGACTTGACCCGTGTGACTCTCCGTGGCCGTGTAGTAGGAGGTTTTGTTCAGGGCAGCAAACCCCTGGGTCACTCTTACTCAGTCAACAACCTCGGGGACAGCATCCGCATCGTCATGGAACTCGAGGGCGACAACTCCTCATGGATAGTCCGCGACCAACGTGACGAGACCATTCACTCCCGCGATTCATTATACGCACATGGTGTGAGCGACACCACGCGTGTCGTGTCGAAGCGATACTCCATCATCGTGTCTCCCGACAACAAGACAGGCGAGTTCCAGGCCCCATTCTATCCAGTGAAGTACAAGGTGACCGATATCTACTGCAACGGCTATGCCACGCTGTTCGAAGCCGGCAAGGTTGGCGAGACTCTCGATCTCTCTGGGAATGTACTTGGCGACACTATCGTCTTCAACCGCATCTACCACAAGCCAGCCACTCTGAACTACGAGCAGTTCACAGGCACCCTGGAAGGCTACTTTGGATTGAAGGAGTATCTGGCTCAGGACAACTTAGGCAATGACACGAAAGTGGAGTTGTGGAACAATGGCAAGTACAGTCTTGGCTATCCTGTCTTCATGGCAGGCAATCCCACCCTTCTCACCCTCTCCGCCCGTGAGGAATACTATTATAATAATGTGGTGAAAGATCAGCCCGACGACATAGTCCTTCTTAGTGGCGGTACGGTGTATTTACACAACGGTCTGATCAGCGCAGAGCATACAGACTCTGTCAAACTCAACGAGGAAGGCAAAGCCTCCTATTTGTTCACACCAGAGAACCTCACCTTCACCCAGGAAGGCGAGAACGCTCTCAAGTCCTTGACATTTACCCTGCTGTATGATGACACCTACTACGACATCAAACCGCTCAAAGGCTATGTTCTGGCCGCTCAGGCCAAGCCACAGGGTAGGAGAGTGATAGCATCCGGTATTCCGCACTTGATTGATGTTCTCCGCGACCCGCCAGGTGGCGAGAGCAGTGCTTACATCGAGTCTGGTTCTAAGTTGAAGTACGGTTATCATTACGACCTGAAGATTGAGGGTGGATTCGATATCACCTTGAAGGAAGGAAAGGGTTCCGACTACTACACAGGCCTTTGGGCAGGTGAGGGTTCTGGAACCGAAGCCGGCAATCTGAACAGCTCTGAGAGCAACCAGCTCTTCAACATGGGATTCATCATTGGTTATAATGGTGGATGGAACTACTCTTACGAATTAGAGACGACCCAGAAGATAGAGACAGCCTCAGGCATCAAGAGCGTGGGTGCAGTTGCCGACCTGTATATAGGTATGACCGACGAGACCGTCATCGAGGATGCCATCGCAGTTCGCGTTGTCCCCGAGTCGATGTACAAACTCCTGGTTCCCGCCACAGGGAATACTTTCCAGCATGGCGGAAAGGAATTTGAAGTTAAACTGGGTACGGTGAAGGTGCTTGCTGAAGGTGTTGGTTCCGACGGCAAGAAGGTTTATCTCATCCGCGACGAAGTGCTCAAGGCAACTCCCCGTGTCAGCACGACTTTCGCCCACTCCGAGGGCTATATAGAGAATGAGCTCCTTCCTCAGTTGCTTCGGATCAGGGAATCGATGATTTTGCCTAAGGGTACCACCGACGCAGAGGCCCAAGCCCAGGCCGACCTGCGCAACTACCCTGTTTATGTGAGCAAGGTGACAACCGATGACCCAGGTTACGCCCAAACCGATGAGAATGGTAATTACAACTATGTGCAGTTTGTTCCTTCAAGCAGCACCGCAGTATGGCCAGACTCCATCGCCGCCCTGAACAACCAGATTGTGACCTGGATTGGTTTCCTCGCAGTCAATGAGGAGGAGAAAATCAACGTCAGCGCCAGCGACAAAGTCAAGACCTTCAGTTTTGACGGCAGTGCCAAAGTGGAATATGGCGAGAGTTTCTCCTTCGGAGTGGAGAAAGAACGCTACATGAAACTTCCTTTCATCAACACACCTGCTACCATTCTTGGCGACGACTTCTTCGGTGCTTTGACCAAGAATGTCTCTGAGAAAAAAGGTGGAGATGATAAAGCTAAGGAAAATATTTGGACGAACGAGGTGGAATTCAGTGTTGCAGGTCAGAAGTTGCAACTGGTCTTTAAGCCCATTATCACTTTTGAACTCAATCAGAACAACACCATGGGTGAGGAGAACAGCAAGAAGACAGGTTTCACCTTGTCATGCGACCGCCAGTCTTATATCACGGTTGATGTTTATCGTTCTCGTGTCGATTTGAGCAACTACGAGGAGAAGATCAAGAACGGCGACCTGGATGTCATCTACAAATACTCCGAGGAAACGAAGAATGAGATTCGTGAAGGTCTTCCCACGTTCATGCCTTACAACGCCAAGTCCTACAGTAACTTTATCTTCCGCACCCGTGGTGGCGCAACGAAGAAGCCCTACGAGGACGAGCGTCTTACAGAATATTACAATGTTGGTCAGGTGCTCGATGCCAAGACTATTCCTATCGACAACCTGCGGATATGGACCGAGCAGGCCACAGTGAGCAATGTTCCTTACGGCGAGCCAGCCAAGTTCATTGTCCACCTGTCGAATGAGAGCGAGGTGCCCAACTTTACCTCTCCTGTGTTCAAGTTATGCCGTCTCGACAACGACGAGAACAGCAAGGGTGCGAAGATATATGTCGATGGTGTGCCTCTGACACCCGACGGCATCAGCGTCCTGATGGATGCCAACACCGTGGTCGATAAACTGGTGGAGGTTTATGCAGGAACAGAATTCGATTACGACGAGCTGACGCTTAGTTTCTGGGATCCTGAGGATCCCGACCGCTCGTGGAAGCAGAACCTCTCCGCCCACTTCCTCCCGTCAGCAGGGAAGATCAACATCGACTCTCCCGACGACAAATGGGTGCTCAACACCGAGTCTCCTTACAACAAGGACAAGCAAAGCTACTATATGCCCGTTCGCATCAACGGCTTTGATGTGAACGCCCGCGGCTTCGACCATATCGAACTGCAGTACAAACTGTCCACCGAGGGCGACAAGTCTTGGGTGAATGTATGCTCCTACTATAAGAGTGACTCTCTCATGCAACTCGCTTCAGGTGAGCGCAAACTTATCAAGAACGACGGTTACATAGATGACGCCATCTTCTATGGTGAGAAAGACCCAGTGGAGCAGTACTACGATCTCCGCGCAGTGGTTTATTGCCGTCATGCCGGTGGCTTCATCACCACTGACTCGAAGGTGATCAGCGGTGTGAAAGACACGCGCATACCTGTGCCGTTCGGCACACCTAAGCCAGTGAGCGGTATCCTCGACATCGGCGACGACATCATTATCTCGTTCTCCGAGCCGATAGCCGGCAACTACCTCACCGAAGTGAACAACTTCGAGGTGCTGGGTACCACCAACTCCACCAACATCGCGCTTTCCACAGCTTTGAGGTTCACGGGCAACAGTATAGCTTACAGTCAAGCCGACCGCAACCTCGGAGGCAAGAGCTTCACCTTCGATATGATGCTCAACCCCGACCATAACGGAAAGGCGATGACAGTGCTGACCCACGGCAACTATCTCGACTATATGACCCTTGGATTGACAGCCGACCGCCATCTCACAGCCACAATTGAAGACTATACAGTCACCAGCGACCAGGCTATTGATTTCAAAGGACTGAATCAAGTGCTCTATAGTTTCGAACTCACAGACGACATGAAGACCATCGTCAGGTTCTACGATGGTTCTACCCTCATCGGTGAGAAGACCGTCGACTGTGTTTACCAGGGTTATGGCAATTTATTCCTTGGTGGTAATATTTTCGACAACGCAGATGAGGATGATGGGAATGCAGAAGATGCTCCTGATGATTACCAAGGCACAATGCTTGAGATGCGTCTGTGGAACACTGCTTTGAGTGAAGCCTTCATCTCTAAGTATTCACAGAAGGTACTTACTGGTTACGAACTCCATTTGATTGATAACTATGCGTTGAACGAAGGTTCAGGCACCTACAGTTACGACAAGGCAGTTGGAGGCAACGACCTGATCTTGCTTGGTACATCATGGGTAGTACCCGAGGGTATCAGTCTGAAACTGGATGGCGAGAAGGGTGTCAAAATGACATCGAAGTTCTTCAACCGTCAAGATTTCGAGGACTACACCCTGATGTTCTGGTTCAATACCGCTGATTATAATGGTACCCTCATGGCCAACGGTCTTGGACAGGACGAGCCCAACAACGGCAATCACTTCAACATCGGTTTGAAAGATGGAGAGCTGTTCTTCCGTAGTGCAGGCAAGGAGTTTTCTACCAGCACCACCGTAAGTGATGGTATATGGCATCATTTCGCCATGACCATCAACCGCTCGCGCAATGTGGGTAACATCTATATCGACCAGGCTCTCAAGGCCACCTTCCCGACCGAAGGTTTGGGAGGCATCTCAGGAGAGGATCTCGCAGTAGGTGCAACATACACCGACATGAAGACAGCGACCGCTCCTTTGTCGGGCAACATCGACGAAATCGCCATGTATGAGATGGTGTTGCCTCCCAGTCTCATCGATACTTACGCTAAATCCACGCCATCGGGTACAGAGATGGGTACCCTGGTCTATCTGCCGTTTAGCAGTTCGACAGTCTTGAAGGACAACCATATTCAATTGGTTCCTTCAGGTATCAGTCTCCGCCGCTACAAGGAGGGCCAATCGATTTCCGAGACACGCCGCGACACGATTGTCGATCAAAGCATTGCATACGCCTTGGGCGATAAGGAGAATTACGCGAGGATGCGTGAGAAGACGAATCTGGAACACCTTGAGTTCAGTTACGTGGTCGATAATCAAGACCTCTTGCTCAACCTCGACGTTCCCGATGCCGAAATCGAGAAGACCAATGTCTATATCACGGTGAAGGATGTGGCCGACCTCAATGGTAATCTCACAGCCAGTCCTGTGCTCCTCAATCTCTACGTTTATCGTAACCCTCTGCGTTGGGATGTCAAACGTTTGAATATCACCACGCATTATGGTAACGACACTACAGTGGAAGTGAAACTGAAGAACCTCGGTGGCAAGAAGCAGAACTACACGATGGAAGGTCTTCCTATTTGGATTACCGCATCTAAGAGCGCAGGAGTCATCGACGCCCTTGATGAGGAGAGCATCATGCTTACCATCTCGCCTTACATCAATATCGGTGATTACGACGAGAAGATTTATGTGAAGGGAGAGAACGGCATGTCGGAGCCTCTGCCTATTAACATCACCGTGCGTGGTGATGAACCGCAATGGGTAGTGAGTGATGCCCTGAAGGAACGTAACATCTCGATGAACATGGTGGCTCGCGTCTATCTCGACGAACATTTATCCAGTGATCCTGCCGATATCCTTGCGGTATTTGGAGAGGGACACCAGTTGCTCGGTGTGACCCACATCGATGTGGATCAGACAGCCAATGCCAACGAAGCCTTGGCGTTCGTCACCATCTACAACATGGAGGATAAACCGGTACCATTGAGTTTCGAGTTCTTCAATGCTTCGACAGGAAAGATTCATGAGCTTTTGCCCTATGTAAATGATTATCCTGATGGCATCAAGTTCAAAGCCAATACCATCCTTGGCACAAGTGCCAATCCAGTGATGCTGTATGAGGACTATGATGAGGTGCAGACACTCCACATGAATAGAGGATGGAACTGGCTCTCGTTCTACGTGATGCCCAAAAAACAGACCGTTGCAGATTTGCTCTATGATGGTGCAGAATGGTTGGTAGGTGATGGATTCGAGGTCATCACAAGCAAGGGCAAGCCATATCAGTACTCTTACAAGAGCAAGAAGGATTCCAACAATGACGTCTACTTCTGGGATCATGGCACCGACAGCATTTCCATCGACCCAACGCTGATGTACCGCTTCTACTCGATGAATGATAAGACGGCCTATATCTCAGGTGCCCAATGGTTTGGTGGTATACAAGTGAAACATGGATGGAACCGTGTCGGCTTTATGTCGTCCATCAACCTGCCGTTGTCTGTAGCTCTTTCCGATTACACAGACTTCGCTTCCGACGGCGATATCATCAAGTCGCAAGACGAGTTTGCCGTATTGAATGTGATTGGTGAGAACAGGATATGGAAGGGTACACTCAAGTACCTGAGCACAGGTAAAGGTTATATGATTAAGCGTAATGCCAACGACGAACGCACCTTCTACTATCCTCGTTATGGCTCATCGTCTCGCTACTCTGGCACCAAGACACCTACCCGTGCCGCAGCCACACCACCACTCTTCTCCAACAACACAGCCAGCAACATGAATGTAATAGCCGTGACTGAGGGCGTGGAACTGCAGGAGGGTGACCGTCTGGTAGCCTACCATGGCGCTGACATCTGTGGTATCGCCGAAGCCGATGAGGATGGACTCTTCTTCCTCACTGTAGGCGAGGCCGAGAATAGTGCAGCCGAAGATGTTCAGTTCACCATCGAACGCGACGGTGAGACAGTGGCCATCACGCCGAAGACGATGAAATATACGGCCGACGCGCTCCATGGCAGCATCAACGAACCAACCGTTATCCGCTTCATTGAAGCAGGACGCTTTGCCGACGGCGAGTGGTACACCATCCAGGGTATCCGTCTGCCAGCACGTCCTACTGAGAAGGGAGTGTATATCTTCAACGGCAACAAGGTGCTTGTGAAATGACAGGATGATGTGGAGGCGGGAAACGCCCGCCTCCGCATCCCTTTCATTCATCCGAGATAAGCCTATTCAACCCATTAGACTTCAAGAACAAATAAAACCCATCATAATGAAAAGATTCGAATATCTTCAACTCGTTGATAGGAAGACATGGCTGAACGCTTTCCTTATCAACCACGCAAAATTAGTGATACTCCTATCGGTCGTTACTTTTTTCTGGGGATGTGGCAGCGATGACGACGATGCAGAACCGATTGACCCGAAGAATAAGAGTGAATTGCTGACGCCAGGCAATGCTGTTCGCCCGACATGGAATGAACCCGATTACCATTCTTTTGAACTCACCATGGCCGTGCAATTCCGTTTGCAGGAAGTGCTTGAGAGCTACGTGAGCGAAAATGACCTCCTCTGCGCTATCATCAACGATGAAGTGCGTGCGGTCAGCAGCCCAGAGAACAGCGAGGGACAGATTTACTTCCCCTTGGTGATTGCAGCCAATTCCAATGACTCTATGGTGAGCATCGCATACTATTGCGACCAGCTCAAACGTATCTATACCATCGACAGCTGGCGACAATTCGACGCCAGCCTGCCACCGCTCAACAACGAACAACCCTATCTACTTGAATTTATCCCAACAGAACATCAAGAATAATGAAAAAGACTTTTTTAGCATTGTGTGCCTTCATGCTCACGGGTATGATTATGGCACAGGAGGGTTCACAGGACACTCCACAGGACACTCCAGAGGACACTCCACAGGACACTCCACAGGAGGGTTCAACTGTAATCAAAATCAGCACTGTGGCTCAACTCTTGGCCATAACTGATTTGAATGCCAATTATATCCTTACAGACAACATCACCCTTATTGATGATTGGGTGCCTATCGGAGTTCCTCCTATTGGAACAGCTGATGATGAACTTGATGATTATTCCTTCAATGGCACATTCGACGGCAACGGAAAATACATCTATGGACTGACTTTTACAATTTCGGATCCAGATGCCATTTACATGGGACTCTTTGGTAGAATAGGTTCTAAAGGTGTTGTGAAGAACCTTAATGTCGAATCAGGTAATGGCATTTATGCTACTGCCGGTGCATATCAAAATGGTTCTCGCAACATTGGCACCATAGCAGGTGTTAACCATGGCAAGATTCTCAATTGCAGCAGTAATGTAGATGTGTATTGTCACGCTAATTTGTTAGATGGTGGTGGCATTGCAGGTGAGAACCAAGGTCTTATTAAAAACTGTGCTTATAGCGGCACCATTCATCGCGATGATGATCCCCGGAATAATCCCTATAATACTTTTCATATAGGTGGCATTGTCGGTGATAACGAATCTGGTGGCACACTCCAGAACTGTTTTACCCAGGCCACTATACAAAACACACCCGGTCATGAACTCTATGGGCAAAATGCTGAAAATGGTCATATCCTAGATTGTGCCTATTATTCTACAGATTCTGATTTAGGGGGTTATGGGGGCGTAAAGCTTGAAGGACGCACTTTCTACAGGTCTGATTGTAATTGGAATACCCTCTGCCTGCCGTTTGATGTCACCATCCAAGGGTCAGTGTTTTCCGATGCTATTGTCATGGAATTGGATACTGATTCTGAAGGCAGCTCCTATGCCCATCCTACGGGTATTGTTGAAGGTGAAGATGAAGCTGGCGAACCCATCAATACTCTCTATTTGAACTTCAAGGCTGCCGATCGCATTATTGCTGGCCAGCCTTATCTCGTCAGATGGAATAATCATGATGAGACAAACGAGCTTGTTGACCCCAGTTTTCCTGGTGCTGACCTCGAAGATATACTTTTGAGTAATCAAACCCCAGAAGGTGTTACCAGCGCTGATGGCAACGTGACTTTTATGGGCACTTATTTTTCCAAGGACATAGAGGAGACTGGTGGCGACAATACTGTTCTCTTCCTCAAGGCTGACGCAGACGGTGGCTTTACCAACACCCTTTATTATCCCGATGCCCCCATGAGCATCAATTCCCTCCGTGCTTACTTCCAGCTCAATAATGGCTATGTAGGAGGCATCTATATGCCAGGCGGTGGCAGTAGTATCAACGTATTCAACCTCAATTTCGGTGAAGGCTCCACAGGACTGAATAAGGTGGAACTGAACATACCTTCTGATTCTGAAGAAGTTTACGACTTGAGTGGCCGCCGTGTGGATAACGAGAACTTGCGCCCAGGCATTTACATCAAGAATGGCAAGAAGTATTTGATTCGGAAATAACAAACTTAAAAATCTATTATTAGCAAACCTATTATTAACCAATGAAAAAGTGTATGATTGTTATCGCCGCTATGGCGATGTTGATGTTGACGGGTTGCAGACAAACCCAGGAGAACAAGACGAAGGCTGCCGACAACGGCATTGCCTGGTATGAGAACGACTCAGCCCTCCAGGCTGACCTTGCAGCGGCTATTGAAGACGCCAAGGTCATCGACAGTGTGGAAGTGGTCAACGACCTGACACCTGTCAAGAAAGACTATCCAGGTGAGGAGTGGGCTAATTTCGATGGCCGCGACATGGTGTTGGTTGTTACCCTTGTGGATTCCAGCCGCCTGCAGCGTTTCTTCTCTGGCGAGGGTGTCTATCGCATCGACCGTGAGATGGGTACATGGGTGTCGCTTCCTGTTGACTGGGTGAACCGCAGCGCCGCCTTCGAGGGCCTCGACAGTGTGGCAGCCCACATGCGTCTGATTCAGATGTACGGACTCGACCCCACTTGCGACTACGACATCATGGTCAGCTTCTATGCCGACCCGGCTACGATGTTCCGTCCAACACCTGACCCCGACATCACCACTACTACGGCTACGACTGAGTTCCCCAAGCATGTGGATGAGAACTTCAAGATTGGCGAGACCAACTTCCGCGAGTGGTACCGCTACAGCGTGGAGGCCGCCTACGAGGACGACAGCCCACTGCCTTGGACCCGTTTGGGTTACACTTACGACTGGCATAACGGTGCCGACCACAGAGGTGTTTCGGAGTACATCGTAGGCCATCAGTCACTCATCAAGGTGAAGGGCTACGAAACAGCCTGGCAGTTCGTCAAGAACCTCTCCAAGTAATAGTAAGGAACATTCGAACGACTTTCGCACAATGAAAAACCGTGGGTGCACTGCAGTAGCGCACCCACGGTTTTTATTTGATGTTTGGAAATTGAATGATTTCCAAACACTACAATTTTGAGTCCCCGAATTGCTGTTGCAGTTGAGGTGGTAGGTCGCGCACATGTATGTCGCGCTGTGGGAACGGAATCTCGATGTTGTTCTCATTGAGGGTTTTGTAGATGCACTCTCGCACTCTCCACAGCCAGTCAATCTCGTCCTTTACGAGCATCCAGAACAGCACTACCATGTCCACAGAACTGTCGCCGAACTGCTTCATGACCACTTTCACCCCGTAATTCTGTCTGATTAGCGGGTCGCCCTTCCTGTCCTTCTCGTTGATGAGCAAGTCGGTGATGGCCTTGGTCAGCAAGTCTCTCACCAGGGGCACGTTCGTGCCATATGAAACGCCGATGGGCACATATACCTTCTCGTACTTGTCGCTCTTGGTCAGGTTCTGGAAGTTCTTGGTAAAGAGCTGGCTGTTGGGGAAGGAGATGACGGCACCGTCGAAGGTGTGCACCTGGGTGCTCTGGTAGGTGATGCTCTCCACAGTTCCTCGTGTGCCCTCGCACTGGATGACGTCGCCCACACGGATGCGTCCTGTCATCAGCGACATACCGTAGAAGAAGTTCTCCAGCAAGTCCTTCATGGCGAAACCTACACCGGTGGAGAGGCCTGCGGTGATGATGGCGATGCCCGACTGGTTGACCTTGAGCAATGTCATGGCGACGATGACATACACAGCCCATACACCGATGGCGATGAGGTTGCGTCCAAGGGTCGTCTGCACCTTGCTCTCACGGCTGCGACGACGGTCGTGGTCGAGATAAAGGTATTTCAGCAAGTAGTGGATGTACTTGAACACAAAGAAGAGACAGACGACGAGGAGGATGGTCTGGAACGAGGCCGTGGCCAGATTGCGTGCTTCAAGGAAAGGCTTGGTCAGTGTTTGGGTGACCCAGTTCGAGAAATCGAACACCTCGGCTGCCAGCAACAAGGAGAAGGGGATGGAGAGCACGATGAGGATGGGGGAGAGACACTTCGTGAGGAAATCAAAGAGCCATGTCTGCCGAATGTTGTATCCTTTCTGATTGTCTGCTGCATTGGCCTCGTTGAGGGTCAATTTATTATCATGATAATCTTTGTCTGATATGATATCGAGGATGTCAAAGAATGAAATGAAGAATTTATGGCGAGGTTTCTGTTCGCCGGAGTTGGCGTCGCCGACATTCGCGGTTTTATTTTTCAGATAGCCTTGTTCTATAATCTCGAAGATGTCGGAGATAGCGGTGAACGTCTGGATGAAGGTAAGCATGAAGAGCCACCAGATGAGCACCTGCACAGCCATGAGCACAAATCCCATCCACGACATGACGGATGCCACCACCATGATGATGGCGGATACCCAGGAGCAGATATAGTCATAGCGAGGCAAGTTTTTCACATTGTGGAACAAGGCGATGAGTTGCCATAACGTGGTGGAGATGATGATGGGCGTGAAGATGAGGTTCACGATTTCGTTAGGCACAAAGAGGATGCGGGTGATGATGATGATGAATCCTATGGTGAGGATGGGGGTGTAAAGGCGGAAAGCATTGCGGATGTAGTCGCCCCTGACCCTGACGATGAGCGAGATGAGGATAGCTGCCATCAGCCAGTGGTACTCAATGAGCAGTCCTGAGGCCATGATGAAGAAATTGTGGTCGGCAAAACGCCGGATAATCATCACGACGATGGCGAAGGTGGCGGCCGCAAAAGCCTGGATGAGCGATATGCGTTTCTTCTTGAATTCATCTTTGACCCTTATCCTCTTGGGAATGAAGAACCGGATGACCAAGGCGCTGATGATGCTGGCGATGATAAGCCACGAAACGAGGAAGGAGAAGAGGAAAAAGTAGATGGGTCCATTCCATTGCGACTTGATGTTTTTGTGGCGAACATACTTCATTTCTATGGTGTTACGTGCATTCTGGTATTGGTATTTCCACATCGACACTATCTGTGGATAGGAATAGTCGCCGTTGCGGAAGATATCGTTTTTGATGCTTTGGTAGCGTTTCTTGGCATAGTCGTTCATCTTGGCGAGCCGCTCTTTGGTGTTGTCGTAGCGTTTCTCTGCCTCCACCATATTGGCTTTCTGCATGATGCAGATGTCGAGGATGGCTCTGGCGGTGCGCAGGCATTCGTTACGGTCGGCCTTCTGGACATCAGTCTCGAGGATGAACTCGGGGATGTTCTCAAGGCTGGAGATAAGCTCCTTGTAGCGCTCGATGTCGGAGTCCAGATTGGTTTCGAACTTCGTGAAAGGCCTCGTCAGTTCGTTGAAGTTTCGGTAGAGTTCCATGGCCTCGCTGCAGGCGTAGGTGATGTCGAACACATAGTCGCGTTTCTGGCTGTAGAGCATCAGCGCGATTTGGCTGCTCGTCTTGGCTGATTCAGCCACGCGGTGGTTCATCATCTGCGCGTTGTTGCGGAAACGTTCCTCTTGTTCGAGTTTGTCATCGTAGTTCTTCTGCAGTTCCACTCGCAGGTTGGCCAATGTCTGCGGCAAGTCCTTTTCCTTGAGCACCGCTTTCAGACTGACGCTGTAGAGGGTCAGCAGAATCAGCGACAATATGAGCTTCTTTACCATGATTATCGTGTTTTTAAATGATTTACTGTGCAAAATTAATTCTTTATCTCCGATTATTGAGTATGATTAAAAATCTTTTGCTAAATTCGCATAAGAATTCAACAATTTAAACGATGAGAATCATTGCAGACAGTGGCAGCACCAAGACTGCCTGGGCACTGATTGACGGTGCCACCATTGAATTTGCGGAAGGTCAGGGCATCAATCCCTTTCATCTCAGTGAGGATGAGATTATCGGCATATTGCAAGCCGACCTTCTTCCCATTGTCGGCGACAGGAAAGTGGAAAAGGTGTGGTTCTTTGGTGCAGGATGCACTGCGGAGAAAATCCCTGTCATGGCAAACTGCCTCCTGAAATCAATTGCCGGTGAGTGCGACATCACTGTAGGCAGTGATATGCTCGGCGCGGCCAAGGCTTTGTGTGGCGACCAACCAGGAGTGGTGTGCATTTTGGGTACAGGAGCCAACTCCTGCTACTATGACGGGGAGAAGATTACCGACAATGTGCCGCCTCTGGGTTATATCCTCGGTGATGAGGGCAGTGGTGCCTATATCGGCAAACGGCTCGTGGGGGATATGTTCAAGCGTCAGTTCTCTGCTGAGCTCTACGACCTTTTTGTTAAGGAAACGGGTTTGACAGCGGTGTCTGTGGTGGAGAAAGTCTACCGGCAGCCCTTGCCCAACCGTTTTCTCGCTTCGTTGACCACTTTCTGCTCAGCCCATAGGGAGCATCCCCAGATGAAGGCTTTCCTGGTGGATTGCTTCAGTGAGTTTGTCCGTAGGAACGTGGTGAGATACAGCCAACTGCGTAGAGGCGACAGCGTGAGTTTTGTCGGGTCAGTCGCATTGTACTTCCGTGAGGAGATTGAGGAGGCATTGCAACGCCACGGCTACGAGATGGGTAAGGTGCTGAGGTCGCCCATTGAGGGTTTGGTAAGGTATTATCTCGTCAAAGCCGTTTCCTAAGGTTTCTTTGGGTTGAGCGTCTTTTCAACCCCGTTTTTTCACATATCACTTGATGCCTCTTTCATTGAGGGCTTTGACGTAGCGGCGAGCGTTGGCCTGATGCTCGGCGTAGGTCACGGCGAAGTTGTGGCTTCCCGAGAAGTCTTCCTTGGCGCACATGTATAGATAGTTGTTGTTCTCGTGGTTGAGGACAGCATCGAGCCCTGCTATCGATGGGATGCGGATAGGACCGGGAGGAAGACCTTTGTATTTATAAGTGTTATAAGGCGAATCGACCTCAAGGTGACGGTTGAGCACACGTCGTATGGTGAAGTCACCCAAGGCAAAGATGACTGTGGGGTCGCTCTGAAGCAGCATCCCTTTCTTCATGCGGTTGAGATAAAGACCCGCTATGCGTGGCTTCTCGGGATTGTAGGCCGACTCCGAGTCTACAATGCTGGCCAGTGTGGCCACCTGATTGGCATCAAGACCCATAGCTTTGGCTTTTGCCTGTCGTTCTTTGTTCCAGAAATTTTCGTTCTCCTTCTTCAAGCGCTTCAACAGATTGTCTGCGCTTACGTCCCAGTACATCTCGTAGGTGTTGGGGATAATCATGCCGGGAAATGTCTGCTGGTCGTAGCCAAGACTTGTCATCACACTATCACTTGTCAGTAACTGCACCACCTCGGTGGAGTCAATCATCAGTTGCTTGGCTAAGCGTCCTGCAAGGTCGCCCATGGTTCTGACACTTGGCACCACGACATTGAGGGGCGACTGTGTATGGTTGCGCACCAAGCGCAGCACCGACAACATCGATGCGTCGGGGTCTACAGCGTAACGGCCTTTGTAGTTGCCCTCCATTCGCAGCAGTTTGGCACTGGCGTCGAAGCCGAGGGTCGTTTTGGGATTGGTCAGGGCAAAGAGTTTCGACTTCAGTGAGTCGATGTCGTCGTCGCGGTCGAGATAGAGATAGGCGGTCGATTCATGCCGCATCACGCAACCGCTCATGCAGTAGGCGAGATAGCCTACAGCGCATATTGCGACGGCCAGGAGTATCAGTAGTGCTTTTTTCATTTGGAAAGGGCTTTTCGCTGATTATTTTTCGTTTAATCGTTTAATCGTTTTCTCGTTTTCTCGTTTAATCGATTAATCGTTATTACGAGAAAAAAAGGATTATTCTTTTGATTTGTTGAGGGCGTCGTAGTGCTCTTGGGCTTTTTTGTGGCCTTGTGCTGCGGCTTTGGCGAACCATTCTTTGGCTTTTTCTGTGTCGCGTTCCAGATATTTGCCTTCTTCGTAGATGAGTCCGAGGAAATACTGGGCGTAAGGGTCGCCTTTCTCCGCTTCTTTTCTGACGATGGCCACGGCATTGGCGTTCATCTGTTTCTGTTGCGGAGTAAGCTCTTCATCGATGGAAACGGCTTGGTCAATCCATCTTTTAGCCTCAACGGTGTCACTTTCCACTCCCTCGCCACGGGCATAGCAACGTCCCACATAGTACATGGCCGACTGGTGGCCTTGTCCTGCTGCCTTGCGAAACCACGACAAGGCGGTCGAGAAGTCCTGTTCCACTCCTTTGCCGTCGTAATAACACAGGCCTAACTTATACTGGGCTGAGTCGAAGTTCTGCTCTGCCGACTTCGTGAACCACTCTATGCATTTTTTCATGTTCTCAGGTTCCAGACCTCTGTTCTGATAGATGCATGCCAGTTTGTACTGGGCGTGGGCATTGCCGCTGCGGGCTATCTCTATCAGTGCTTCCAGACCCTCGTCGGACGATGGCTGCATGAACTGATAGACACTGTTCTTGTTGTTCTGTGCCGACACTGCTGTCATCAAGAAAAAGAATGTCAGCAGGACTGGCAGTTTGAATTGAGTTTGTTTCATCATGTCGTACGAATTATGACGACACACTGCGATAGTGTGCCATTTACGCTGCAAAATTACACAAAAAAAGCCCCATTCCCAAATCAGAACGTCTTTTTCATGAACGTTGCTCCCCTCCCTTTATGGGGAGGGGTAGGGGTGGGGTGGTGAAATCACGTAGGGGTGTTGGGATTACGACTTGTTTATCCAAATGTGATGGGCTGCCATTTCAATTCAGGCTCTTCAACGGGCTCACCCAATTTCTCGACGAACTTTTCGCATTCTTCCGAGGTGGCGCTCTTTCCGTTGATGTCGTACATTTCATCGGTCACTTCCTGTTCTTCGCTGAAGATATTCCAGTGAACTTCAGAAAAATAGTACTCCGTCAGTTTGCTGTCCTTCAGCATTTGCGCGCCCTGACACGACCGTCCAGGTGAGTAATAGGCATTATATGCCACGGCATTCTTGTAGAATGTCAGTTCAGTGGCACCGTCGGCGTAGGCTATCAACTGGACAGAATCGCCTTCAACGGCGTATATGGCTTCGTAGTTCATTGTTGTGTCGCGTACCCATACTTCGTTTTTGTTGTCGCCATCAATGTCTGCCAATGCGTACTCTTTCAATTGGTACTCGCCAATGCCATAGCGGAGTTCTGGATTGTCTTCCATCTGTTCCACATACTTGCCGATGTCGAAATCTTCGCCAGCGGACATGAGGCTATCGACTTGATTGGTGCTTTGTTCTTTTTTCTGGCCACAACTGGTCGTCATGAATGCCATGGCGAGGACAATGATCATGTTTGAGTTGATGAAATTCTTCATAATTCTATAGGATTGATATTACTCATATTATTACAATATTGCAAAAATAAACATAAATAATGAGAATCTAATCCCCATTGCAGTTTTTTTAGCTGATTTCTTTTTCAATGGTGTTTTATTCATTCAATGGCGTTTTTTTCATTTATAGAAATAATTGTTTACGATTTGTTGATGCTCTTTAGAATATTTTTATATTTTTGCAGAATAATAATTAATTGTTTACTATTGATTAAAACCCAATAGTTATTCTATGATAAATATACACAAACAAATGATGAGAATACATTTAACTCTTATTGCTGCCTTATCATTGATTGGTTCATTGATGACGAGTGCGGCTTTCGCTCAATCTGATTCGCCATCCGATTTGGCGTCGAGCAACTATCCACCGATTGACCCCACGGTGAAGTTGAACCCTACTAATCTTCCCTTGGTATGGATTACCACTACTGGTCCGCTGAGCCGTACAGAGCGTTCTTTGGGACACATGAAAGTCATCAACAACGCTGACGGCACGAATTACGCCAACCTCAAACTACACCCCGACCAGACGGTTGAGTTCGACGGACCTATAGCCATCAAGTGGCGTGGTACCACTTCTTTTGGCTACGACAATACACAGACCAAGAAACCTATGTCGGTCAAGCTACTGAAGACTGAAGATTTAGATGGCAAGAAGGATAAGGTCGCGCTCTTGGGAATGGGCAAGGACAGTGACTGGTGTTTTCTCGCTCCATGGGACGACAAGAGTTATCTTCGCGATGTGCTGACCATGCAGCTTGCACGTGGTGGATACGTCTTCGCACCTCAGATGAAATACTGCGAGGTGTTCATGGACGGCATCTATTATGGCATCTTCATTCTCTGTGAACGTGCGACGAAGGGCAGTAAGCGACTTGACCTCTGGGACTTTGGAGAGGATGACGATGGCAACGAAATTGATGACACGACAGGCGACTTCAGTGTGGAGTTAGACCGTCCGGAACACATTATGACACATGAGGTGGAACCACATTACACATCGAAGTATCATCCTGTTTATTCCGATGGTACAGAAGTGACGGACAGGTACATCGTCTATCAGTACAAGGAACCTGAGGAGGAGGACTTTGCCGACCTTCCAGGAGCTCGCGAGGCACTCCACCAAGCCATTGACGACATGGAAGATGCCTTTGCATCAGATGATTACATGGATTTGTATGCAGACTATATTGATGTGGAATCATGGATGGACTACGAGATTGCTGCCGAAGTGGCTAATAACATTGACGCTTACCGCCTTAGTACTCCCCTTTGGAAACATAGTCATACTCATGCCCTTTCCACTGGTGGCAGCGATAGATGGAAATTGGCGCTATGGGACTTCAATCTGGCTTACGGAAATGCCAATCATTACGAGCCCAATCTCAATGATTGGAGATACAGCTATAATGACCGGATGATTGCAGGAAATGAAATGCAACTCATTCCGTTCTACTGGCAGAAACTCATGGAAGACGAGGAATATGTCACCAAACTCAAGGCCCGTTACACCCAACGTCGCATGACTGCATATAGCGACGCTCGTATCGATGCGATTTGCGATTCATTACAAACTGTACTCAGTCCTGACGGACGAATGGGTCCCCAATATCGTGACTCTAAAGCGTGGGGATTCAGGTTCGAGGATTGGAAAACGCAAATCAGAAACGTGAAGAAATTCGCAAAGGAGCGTTTGGCTTGGATGGATGAGCGTTGGTACGACCCGTCCCTATTGACGGACGTCACGCTCACAGGAACCACGTTGTGGAAAGATGGAGGATGGAACACCATTTGTCTTCCTTTCCGCCTTAACGGTATAGAGGGAACGCCACTTGCAGGCGCGACAGTGAAATCACTCGTCAGTTCAGACTTCAGCAATGGTACACTGACACTCAACTTCACAAAGAAGTCAGTTACCTCGTTGGAGGCAGGTAGGCCATACATAGTCAAGTGGGACGAAGGTGACAACATAGAGGAACCTGTTTTTGTGAAAACCATCACTACGGAACATCTATCGCCAGTTGAGACAGACTACGTTGACTTCGTTGGAAGCTTCTCGCCCGTTGAACTTGTGGCTGATGATAAGAGTGTGCTTTACCTGGGCGCGGACAACACGCTTTATTACCCAGAATCCAACTTGACACTTGCTGCCTGCCACGCTTATTTCAAACTTAAAGGCATTACTGCTGGCGATATTCCTGCTGCGGGGGTTAACATTGTCCTGAACTTCGACGGTGAGGCCTCAGCCATTGACCATTCACCATTGAGCATTGACCATTCACCATTGAACATTGACCATTCAGATGATGCGTGGTATTCCATTGATGGACGAAAACTCACTGGCAAGCCCACCCAGAAGGGAGTCTATATCCATTCTGGCAGAAAGATTGTCTTCTATTGAAACGAAAAGAGATGTTCACATTAAAAGGGTCACCCATCATGGAAGACGGGTGACCCTTTCAATGTCTTGGGTTTTCCTTTCACTTCATCACGACCTTGCGTCCGTTGTGGATGTAGATGCCCTTCGCGCTTGGCTTGGCATTGAGTTTACGTCCACTCAGGTCATACCATGCATCATGATGAATGTTAAGGTTGATATGAATAATGAAATTGTAGGTTGGTGGATTGATAGCCTTTGCAGGTTAGAATAGTGTTTTGCATAGAATAGCTGTTAGGATTTGTCGTTGTGATTCGATTTCTCAGGCGTAGGTATCAAAATTCAAACGATTTGACAAATAAATCACATTTTATTTTCGTCGATTTCTCGTTTATTCTATATTTTTTTCTATTTTTGCATTGTTCTAACCCAATGTTTTTAACCCCTTTTACCAATATGACAAATATGGATATCCAGAGTATTTTGAAACAGACCGAAGAATTGACTCTTGACGAGGATAAACTCTCTTTGTTGTCAGATTTTATTGGTAATCACTTCAATGATCTGACTACTAAGGATTTTATCCAATTGCTAATTCCACTTGTGGATATTACCCAACGGATCTGGGAGCAGAATCCTGTTCTTGATACGCTAAGCGATTATACAATCGCTCTGACGAAACTGGCCGAGAACTACATCAAGGAAGAGCAGGGCTGGCTGGCTACACCACTGCTTGTAAAGACTGAAGAAATCCTTCGTCAACAACCTGATACGGAAGATAATGCACAATGGAAATACAACACCTATTATAATATAGGTACTTGCTTCTACACCAATGAACGACGAATGCAGGCAAAAGATGCCTTCCAACAAGCACTCCGCTATGCTACTGCGGCCGGACAGGATACAGAAGACTGTGAGAATTATTTGCACCGAATAGATCATCCCACTCTTAAGTACGACCCTGTTGAGGACAGCGAGGCCTATCTCTCTGTGATTGATGAGGTGGAGCGTAAACTTTACGATGAGTTGAAGGATGAGTCCCGTCCCATGGGGTTCTGCTTCCGCTACTGGGCTGCCAAGCGGGCCATTCTTGAACAATACGGCATAACATGGCGATCGCCTAAAATGATGAATCCAAGAGTAATGTTTGATTGATAATTGACAATGGGAATAGATATTCAACTGACATATCATGACGGTGAACTACCCTTGGGAAGCAGTTACTTTTGGGACGCGCCACAACTGCCGTCGCCAGATCTGTATCCTCTGACCACTGACGATGAAGGCAATGAGTATCCCATGCAGTTTATCTGCCAGATTAATTGTCGGGAACTGCCAAGCAACGAGTGGTTGCCCAAGAAGGGAATGCTATATTTCTTTGGTGAGATAGACTATTACCTCGGTTATGATGTGAAACAGCCTTATGGCCTGGGGGAATGGCCTGAAGACGCCGTCAAAGTCATTTATGCAGATGTGGAGCCAGAACAGCTCAAACGATTCAACCCCTTTGAAGAGGAGGATATGACACCACCTCATACCATCACTTTCTCCAAAGGACCTGATCGGGATATGGGCTTCCGTCTGTTAGGCAAGCCTTACGAGGAAGAAGTGGAAGACGCATTCCAAGAAGACTGGATTCAGCTGTTGCAATTGGATAGCGATACCAACGACTATTTCGACCTCCGTTTCTACGACATGGGACTTCTTTACCTGATGATAGAGGGGAACCGATTAAAGCAGTGTGATTTTTCCCACGTACGGCCTTTCATGACATCGCTTTAGCTATAATACTTAACTCTGCCGGGAACAGAAAAAACGAGATATTTTCGCATTCGGAAAATAATAAAACGAAAAAATGCGGAGGTCTCGTTTTTTTTCGTAATATTGCATATTCAATTAGATGACTAATTCAATTAGATGACTAACCTTTTTATGATACGTATGAAAAAAACGTTTTCGTTAAGACAAATGAGCAGAGCCAAGCTGGTTTGGACTATGCCATGGCGAGAAAACGTCGAATGAAATCCAACGTTTCCATTATGTCCTACAAGTTACCAATGACCTGTAAAGCAATGATGATGACTGTTCTGTTCTGTATGTTGACTTTATCAGCATTGGGACAGAACACACTTGAATCGGGAGACTTCAGCGTAAGATAAATGATGGAGCGATTGAAATTGGAATCCTGTCTATTTCGTTTATTATTTTAATATCAGTAAATATATTATCTTTTATCTAAAATATTTTGCAATAACAGAAAATATATTTATCTTTGCATCATGATTCGAGAAAAAGAAATATCACAGATGTTTGCGATAGAGATTGTGGCGATGCTTGGCAGGCGCTTCAAGGACTATCGCATAGGTAGTGATTTGACACAAAAGCAGGTATCGGAGAAATCTGGTGTCAGCATCATCACCATTCGGAATTTCGAGAATGGCAAGTTGCGGAATATCAGCATGGGCACTTTCATTGAACTGCTACGCGCCATTGGCTTCATGCAGGGTTTGGACGATGTCCTTCCCGAAATACCTGTGTCACCCTACGAGTTGGAGAAGATACAACAAGGAAAGAGAAAAAGAGTAAGACATGCAAAATAACATTGTAAGAGTCATTCTCTGGGGCAAAGAGGTGGGCAGTCTCTATTGGGATGACAGGCGGAAAAGAGCCGTATTCACATACCATCCTGACTTCTTGAAGGCTGGAACTGACATAGCTCCATTGTCAGCATCCATCAAGGATCCACGCAATCGGCTGCCCATCTATGGACTGGCCAATGACGACATTTTCTGCGGACTGCCTGCCTTCATTGCAGACTCTCTGCCAGGCAGATGGGGCAATGCCGTGTTCGACGCATGGGCGGCAGAGAATAAAATCCGTACGTCGGAGATTAATTCTGTCGATAAACTGCTGTTTATCGGCAAACGGGGCATGGGGGCTTTAGAGTTCGAACCTGCGAGACAGATAGGTCAAGAACGGAGTTTTCAACTATCAGAACTATACAAAAAGGCATTGGAGATTCTTCAGGGACGTGAAGATGTTTCCGTTGCAGGAGAAGACTTGTCGCTTGATGCCCTCTACGAAGTAGGAACGTCTGCAGGCGGCAACCACTCGAAAGCCGTGATTGCCATCAACCATGAGACAGGCGAGATACGTAGCGGACAGGTGATACAGCCAGAAGGGTTCACCTACTACCTTTTGAAGTTTGCCGAGAGCAAATATTATCCCCTGACGAAGGTGGAGATGGCGTATGCGGACATGGCCAAGGAGGCTGGGATCACGATGATGCCATCGAAATTGATTGACATTGACGGCGAGAGTCATTTCCTGACAGAGCGTTACGATAGAAAAGGACAACAGAAGATACATACGTTGTCTTTAGCGGCCATGAATCCGGAAGCCACGTCATACGAACAACTGATGGAGGTTTGCGTCAAATTAGGGCTACCTTATAAAGAGCGGGAAGAAACGTTCAGAAGGGCCGTGTTCAACATCCTCACCTGCAATGTAGATGCCCACATCCGCAATTTTGAGTTCATGATGGAACAAGGCGGTGAATGGCATATCACCCCTGCCTTCGACTTGACTTTCTCATGCTTCAATCCTAAGAACAGGCTAGACGAGTACCACTATCTCAGCATGAATGGCAAACGTACAGCTATTACCAGGGATGACATGCTCGCCTTTGCGCACATTTCAAAGGTTGACAGGCCAGACAGCATTGTCAGAGAATGTGTGGAAGCCATTCTGAACTTCCGTTCATACGCAAGCAAATATGGAGTCGGCGAATACTGGCAGGATATCATCGAACGTCACTTCGCCGAAATGTCGCCCAACCTATTGTCCAAATTGCATGGCTATAAGCCAAATGTGTTCAACTTCATGTTGGAGGATGTTCACGTGGAGGAAGCCCAGTGGAAGGAGATGAGCAACGGTGCCATGCGGCTGACGGCTCATCTCAACGGACAGGAGTACAAAGTGACGTTCAGCGCTAAGTCGCCCAAAGGTCGCCAAGTACTCGAACAGGGTGGCGCGAAAATG
>JAEEGG010007295.1_pt1 | contig 25551 bp, 18 predicted proteins | sample 9134161 | NCBI WGS metagenome assembly JAEEGG01 (sample SAMN16246543, study PRJNA631951) | gut metagenome | biome: gut microbiome; feature: rumen; material: CR-attached | host: Bos | place: Iran: Karaj | collected 2018-10 | reverse complement strand
CCCGTTTTGATGAAGGGTGCTTGAAGGCTGTGTTCAGGGTCTATCAGATGGACTATCCTGACTACCGCTTTTACGATACCCTCGCAGCAGCCCGCCGACAGTTCGGTCATTCGCTGCCTAATCACCAGCTTCACACAGTTGCCGCCGCCTGTGGTTATGACCTCCATAACCATCACCACGCCTTGGCCGATGCCGAGGCGTGCGCCGCGATAGCCCTGTATATTATATGAGCTTCTGCAACTTTTCGCTTCGATTCTACGTCTAATAGACAGAGATTGAAAGAGAACGAACATGAAGATATTAGGTAACATCATCTGGTTAATCTTTGGTGGACTGCATACTGCCATTGAGTATTTCATCGCAGGACTGGTACTGATGATAACCATCATCGGCATCCCATTCGGCTTGCAGAGCATGAAGTTGGGCGTGCTGGCCATCTGGCCGTTCGGCTCGAAGGTGAAGTGGAAGGAGTCGCAGCCGGGCTGTCTGAGCATGTTCATGAATGTGCTGTGGTTCTTCGTTGGCGGCATCTGGATTTGTCTTACCCACATTTTCTACGGCCTGCTGCTCTGCATCACCATCATCGGCATTCCTTGGGGGAAGATGCATTTCCGCTTGGCAAAGCTGGCCCTATTACCGTTCGGAATGAAGGTTGTATAACAGTTCTTAGTCTCTCTTCTGGACTGCCAATGTTTAAACGAGTTTAAGAAATTGGCAGCAATGTTTATCGTAGTTTAAATTCCGTGCCATTCTGGCCTTCGTCGATTGACATTTTGTCATTCGGCACGTATATTGCTTTTAGGAGAGTGAGAGCCGGAGCCACAAAGGCAAAAGCACTCAGAACATACGTTAAATTAAAAGTATAATTAGGAGGTATTGATTATGTTACCAGTAATGTTTAAAAACAGTTGGTTTCCAACAGTATTTGACGATTTCCTGAACACTGATTTTATGCCTCGTGCCAACAGTACAGCACCCGCAGTCAATGTCAAGGAGGATGAGAAAGCCTACACGATGGAGCTTGCAGCCCCTGGCATTAAGAAAGAATATTGCCGTGTGGCCATCAACGACGAGGGCAACCTCACCATCGCCATCGAGAACAAACAGGAGCACAAGCATGAGGACAAGCACCATCACTATCTGCGCCGCGAGTTCAGCTACTCGAACTACGAGCAGAGCTACACGCTGCCTGATGATGTGGTGAAGGATCAGATTTCTGCCAAGGTCGAGGACGGCATTCTGACCGTCACCATGCCGAAGACCGAGCCGAAGCAGAAGGTCACCAAGGCCATCGAGGTCTCATAAGCCTTTCATGGCTTTGTCTACAAAGGATTGAAACATCTAAAAACAGTTGGGAGCAGCATCCATCGCGGTGTTGCTCCCTTATTACATTTTGTAGTGGTTGAACATTAAATGTCAGGCCAAGGCTCGAACTCCAGTTCCAACTCTACCCATTCCGGTTCCTCCTGTGGTGTTACGCTCTTTTGATTTGACACTCCCAAGCCCAACAAACGGATGGGGTGGGAGTGGAACTCTACACTTTGCATTAGCTGTTTGGCCAACGGCAGGATCTCATCTTTGGTGCGAAGAATATGGTCAACAGTGATGCTGCGTGTGATTTGCTGGAAGTCCAGGAATTTCACCTTCAGCGTCAGTGTACGTCCCTCAAAGTCGTTCTTCTCGATGCGTCTGACCAGCTCCAGCACCGTGTGATACAGATGGATGGTGACAGCAGCATTCTCGCTGATGTCCGAATCAAAGGTCTGCTCACAGCTGACACTCTTCCGCTCCCACTCGCTGATAACAGGCCGGTTGTCAATGCCTCGCGAGAAGTCATAGAACACCTGGCCCATCTTGCCGAACTCCTGAGTCAGTCGGCTTAGCGACATGTTTCTCAGGTCAAGGCCCGTGAAGATACCCATGTAGTGCATCTTCTCAGCGGTCTTCTGCCCTACGCCCCAAATCTTCTCTATCTTCAGTTGTGCGATGAAGTCCAATGCCCTGTCCGGATGAATCACTGTCAGCCCGTCGGGTTTGCGCCAGTCGGAAGCAATCTTCGCCAGGAACTTACAGTAACTCACGCCAGCCGATGCCGTCAGCCCTGTCGTATTACGGATGCGTTGCTTGATTTCTCGCGCTATATCCACACCCAACTCAATGCCTTTCTTATTCTCTGTCACATCGAGGAAGGCTTCGTCGAGTGAGATAGGCTCTATCAGCTCAGTATAGTCGTGGAATATCTTGTGCAACTGTGCCGACACCTCCTTATACTTTTGGAAGTGCGGCTCCACGATGATCAACTGTGGACACAGACGCTTGGCCACCTGAATGGACTGAGCCGAATGCACACCAAACCGCCTTGCCTCGTAGCTGGCTGTTGAAACCACACCCCGTTCAGCATCATGGCCAACCGCTATCGGCTTGCCACGAAGCTCTGGATTGTCGCGTTGTTCCACAGAGCTGAAGAAACTGTCCATATCCACGTGAATAACCTTCATGCGTACAAAGATACGAAGAAAATATGTAAAACGCGATATTTTACATGATAACGCTGCAATTAGATAGTGTATTTTTGACATTTATCATTGAAAAGTGTAGTTTTTGGAGGCAAAAAGTTATTGAAAAGTGTAGTTTTTGGGCCCCAAAACTACTCCGAGAAGATTTTTTCAATTGAAATGAGCTTTTTTCTTTGCTAAGAAAAAAGGTTTCATTTGGCTATTGTACCTTTGCGGCAGCAGGAAGAAAACCTGCGAAAACCTGAAAGCCGCTTATCCTGATGTAAGCAGGAAAGCTGGCAAGTTGTTGAATAGAGCAAAGAAAGATTTGGAGGATTGGGAGAAGAAATAACAGTTTTATCTCAAACCATCGCAAAATCCCAAAGCACAATCATCATACTTTGGGATTTTTCTCTCTTTTTGCCCGAACCTCGTATCTTTGCTGGGAAATTCGAGCCTGATGGTCTATCGGCGTGACTTCGGCTTCTTCTTTCTGCGTTCCAAGTACGCCGCCAATTCATTGATGGCCCAGATGGCTGACAAGACAAAGATCGGCATAAAGGCCATCGCCCACAGGAATGTCATGGTGTCGTTCAGATGGTACTTGCCTGTGTAATAGGCAAGGACTGGAAAGACGACCAGTGCCACCTTGTCGGCAAGATGATAGGCAATAGGGAACCACTCCATGCGCGAGGTCAGGCCGATGAGATGACCCTCTGCCTTGTCGCGGATGATCTCACAGGCCTTTTCAGCACCATTCGCCATAGCCTTGTCAACCTCTGACAATTGCCATTTCTCGCGGTCGGCCTTGGCCAGATCGTTGACGTAACGCTTCATGAGGCTGGAATCATGGATGTTCCTAGCCACCTGATGAAGAATATCCTCCGCAAACTGGTTCATCTCTTCCAACGGCACGACGTCCATGTCCTGATTGAGGAGTTTGTTGCTGTTGTTCCTCATCACATCGAGGGGAATATTGCCCAGAAACGTCTGCTGCACTTTGAGCATTTCAATAGCCTCGTTGGTTGACTTCACAAGGAACTTACCTTTCAGCACGGCCTTTACGCCACGCTCAAACTCCTTCTGTTCATAGAGCGTCGCACGTTTATGATCGCCATGAAAAAAAGCCTTCAGCTTGTTAACAACTTGCAGGATGGTATGCGGCTTCTCCTGCTTACGGGGGCTTTCCTGCCGTCCCCCAGTCTCACTGTTGCCTCCCTGCATCTGACTATCGCCAGAGGGAAGCATGCTGTCGTATTTATTTTTCATTTTCATAAAGAAGTTATCTCTTTCGTCCTCTATTATAATGCTGTCTGATGAAGCCGTTCTTCTTCCACCAATACCATTCCTCGTCCTTCTTTTTCGGCAGGTCGTTATTGCTCTGACCGTCTCCAAGGGACGGCTGCGTTTCTGGCAGGGCAAGATTAGCAACGACGTCAAGCATAGCTTCGGCAGCATCACCCGCACGCTCGGCACTGCATTCAAACTGATCAAGCAGTTCCATTGCAGCACTCTTCAGGCTGTCATCGTTGAATGATGAACCTTCACGCTCTCCTATATCGATAGCGTTTGCTACGATGCCTTCTGGCAGGATGTCCTCCTTGTCAAGCGGGCTAAACTCCGTCCTGAACGGACTCTTCACAAAACGTTTGATAGCATTCAGCGCAAGCCAGATGGCTGTCCGACGGTCTCTCTCGGCCTCCGTGGACTTACGGGGAGCAGGCTCTGTCTGCTTCGCGGGTGTCGGAACCGCTGGTTTCTCAGCGTTCTTCCTCTCTGCCGCCTCCTTAATCCTCAATAGTCGCAGATATGCATCGTCATCATCCGACTGCATCGATCTCATCGGTTTCTGTGGAATCACCTCTTCCTGCCGATTCTGCTGCCAGCGATAGCTCTCCGTCCGCGCCTGTTCCATCTCAGGATGCAGCTTCTGCCAAGTGCCATATAACTTCGAAACCGTCAGGTCGCGCCCATGCCCGAAACCTTTGGCCGAAGCCTTGTACATTACAGTACTTGAGTAGTTGCCGTCGAGGTCGTACAGCCTCTCGCCGATGGAGTAGCCACGGCAAACGCCCCTTGAGTCGTATGTAGGCTCCACTTCGAAGCCGTTCCTGCGCATCCCGGCAAAGTACGCCTCGATATCCCAAGCGTCCATTCCCTTCAGCACGTTCATCGCAGCCGAGTGAATCCGCTCCATCCGCTTGTTCTTCCTCTCCTCGGCCTTCGTCCAGCCGTACTTTTCGGCAATGATGTTCGCAGCCATCTTCGCACGCTCCTTGCATTTGTGCGTGTCCTGCATCTGCCCGTCCATCGTCAGGCGGTTGGCTACAATGTGTACATGCGGCTTGCCCGTATCAAAGTGTACAGTGGCTACATATTGGCTGTTTGCCAATTGTGTGTGCCTGCCGCTTACCTTCACCTTGGGTTTTCCTGTCCGTTTGTCGATGACAGACCTGCCGTCCTTGTCCTTCAACGCCTCCCGCTTATAGTCGGTAGCGTCCAGCACCTGAACGCAGTCCTTGCAGAATCTGTCCCATTGTGCCATCGTCCAGTTCTGGCAGACCTCCTGCGGCGGACACAGTTCGATGCGCCAAAATGGCTCATCTGCCTTGTGCCTGGAGGTTGCCAGTAGGAGTTGCATGTCCATCAGCACAGCCACGGGCGAGTACGGCTTACCCGTCATCGGGTTCAATTCGATGTTGTTGGCGGCGAGGAAGACAGGCTTGTCCTCCTTCCTCGCCTTCTCCTTGTCGAGCACATAGTTGATGGCGTTGGCGGCATGCGCCCCGTCTATCGTTGACATCTTGATCACCATAGGCTAACCCACATTGTCAGAGACCTTATCCTTTATATTGTCCAAGAACTCCAGAGCAGTAATGAGATATTCTCGCCACCACTCGTAGCTCTTGCCGCTGATGACGGCCTTCATGCGCTCTTCGGGCGACTTGTTCTTGAACTCCGCCACCATCGCAATGAACTGAAACTCTACATCGCCACGTGACTTTTTCAGGTTTCTTAGCAGGTCCAGTTCTTCTTCGGTAAATGCTGCACGGGGATGCTTGCCACTCAGGAGCGTCGTACAATACTGCGAAAGATTCTGTCCGCATTTTTCCGCATTACCGCGAAGTTCATCCAGCAGTCGTTTCGTCACTTTCAGGTGCAGCATCTCTGTGGCAGTCCACTTGCGGATGCGCAGTCCTGTACGATTCTCACGCAGCACCTTGTCGATCAGGTCTACGCGATGGGCATCCAGCTTGTAACTGCCGAACAACGCGTAACGCTGTCGGCTGATGGGCTGGTCAACCTGGAACATGGTGTCGTCAGCCATCCGTACCCTGAAGTGCATCTGGCACTTGCCGTCGTTCTCATCTACCCACAGGTCGCCGACCGTCACGGGTTCCCATGAGAACTTGGTGTGCCACTTGTCGTCCTTCTGTGAAAAGCACCGCTTCTTCGACTTGATGAAGAAGCCCTTCACAGGTCTCGCCTTCTCTATGAGCTGCGAGCCTTGGAATATCATCATAACATTACTATCAAACTTCATAATCATACAGATTAAAAAGGTGTGAGCCAGCGAACGCCTCCCCAATGAGAGCCTGCGAGCATTGCCAGTTCGTTCGTCTGCCAAAAGAGCCATAGCGATTTTGGTAGCACGAAACTCCAACTGGCATATCTTTAGGCAAGTTTCGGTTTCTTCAGGCATTGTCTGTACGACAAGAGTGTCTCGGACCGCCGAGAACGCCCTACTTCCTTGGCCGTGATTACAGGATGTCATCGATGTTCCTCCGCTGTTTAGTGACTGCGCCGTGCTTCTGTTCGTAGCGGGCAATACCGTCCTTCAGATACTTCTCCACGACGGCACGAATTGAGAAACCTTCCTTGTGTGCGATGGCCTTCACCTTACACACAATCTCTATGCTACAGATGAACGTGAAATGCATCCAGTCTCGCTTGCTGGCATCGGTCTCCTGGGGAATCAGCTGCTCCTGAGGTCTCACCTGCTGCTTCTGGGGCTTCGATTGCTGGGTGATGCTCCTGACACTGCTTTCGAGGTCATTGAAATCACTAAGGGGAAACGTCTGCTCGCTCATATCCGTTACAGTTTAATATGTTCGATAATAGCGTTAAAGGCATGTTCAACTGCAGCCTTTTGGTACTTGTCAAGTGCGGAAACGGTTGAATAACGCTTGATGACTACACTCTGCTTGATCCTCGGTGTGACCCTGCCGATCCTGCCAAGAATTTTTACCGTTTCCTCGCGCTGCTTCATATCGTCGGCACGGTTCTCGGTCGTGTTGATGCGGTTGGGCAGAAATACAAGTTGGATGTCCTTCACTCGCTTGATAACCTTGATGAAGATACCAGTGGCATCGATGGTGTCGAAGTCGTAGGAGATAGGCACCACGGCGAGGTCTGTCGCCTTGTACAGCAGGTCGAGGTTGGAGGCATTGAGGGTTCCCGGCATGTCGAAGAGGACAAAACCGTCGAACTGCATCGCCTCCTCAATAGAGGACTGCAGACTCTGGCGGTCCGTCGTATCAACGGTACTCACTTCCCATGGGATAACCGCATCCGGGTTGGCAGCAAGCTCCCTCTCCCTGTGACGGGACAAGGATGCCTGAATGTCTGCATCCAGAACCTTCACGGGATAACCATTCTCACAAAGATACTGCGCAAAGAGCGCACAACAGGAGGTCTTTCCTACGCCTCCCTTGATATTTGTAAATAATACAATTTTACACATAAGGATAAAATTTTAAATAAATGCATTGTTTTCAATATGCCCTTTATAGACTTTGTGTACTCTGTATATCGTGAATACAGTTTGTACGCTATAGACATTGTATTTCCTGTGTTCATTGTATTCATTGAATACTCTGTAAACATTGTCTTCATTGCAGACAATATACACATTGCAGACATTGTAATCGTTGTATATACTGTAGCCATTGTAAACGCTGTATACACATACACTGTAGCCATTGCTGCAACCAGATACGTTGTGGACATTGTTGCCATTGTCTTCAGTGCATACAGCTGATACACCCTATACATTGTACACTCAGTCATGTCAGACATATTACCAGTCACGCTTGTTGGGTTTACGACGATGAGACGAAAGGATGGCATCATTCTCTTCCTCGGTGGTCAGGGGTACGGCATTCTTGCGTTTCACCTCCAACCACTTGTCGAGTTCATCATTGAACAAGACCCAACGCTTGCCGGGCTTCGATCCTGGCACCTCGCCCTTCTGCAACTTCATGTAGAGGGTGTTGAGAGGCATACGCAAGTAGTCTGCCGCTTCCTCCACGTTCATCGTGCGACGCACACGTTCCAACTTCTGCTTGGTTTGGCTTTTCTGAAGGTCAAGCAGTACCACCTTCATGCCGACGACTTCATCCCGAAGCTCGGCAACGACCTGCGGAAGGTCGTTGAATGTCAATTCGACGTTCTTCATATGATACGATGAGACCTTTGTGTCTCGGCTGCAAAGGAACTGCATTATCATTGCGTTATGAAGTTTATGATGCACCATGCATAGATAATAATGGTATAATGTGGATGGCGCTGGTTTTTTATGGTCGCCTCTGGTTATGGATGGTTGTTTATTGCAGTGGGAGGGACGGGTATGCTAATAGTCAGGTTCACTTATAGGCATAGAAAATCGCCGCACAGATCCAGCAAAGAATTTGTACGGCGATGCAGAGTCAGTATTGTAAGATGATCAGACAGCCTGTTTCATTTCCATATTACGGAAGTGGAAAGCTATTGAATGTGGTTCAGGCTTGTCAATCTTGATAAGGTCATTGGGCTTTTCCTCCAGTAGGTTCTGCGACAGGTAGCTGTCCGTACAAGGTGAACCGTCACGCTTGACGCACAGGTCTGGGAACATGGCTTTCACGAAACGGCCACAAGTCTCGCTCTTATATCCGTTCTCCATGCCCATGCGCTTGGCTATGTTCCATGTCAGATGGCGCACGTCGCGGCTGGTTACCTTTTCCTTCCACTTGCAGAGTCTGGGCTTGGGCTGATAGGTACTGCTGCTTATCCAACCCTCATATTCAAGCCATACGGCAAGAATGTCCTGTTCGTCCAGCAGAGGGCCGAGCGAGTAATAGATATACTCCTGCATGATTTCCTTTCGGTCTTGGGCGAACTTCTCTCTTTTCTTCTGTTGCTCTTCTGCACTGAGACTCATGAGCTCAACAATTTTCCTGTTCGTTTCTTCTGACTGGGCAGGATTTGGAACTGTGACATCGGTGGATGCAGACTCATGACCGGTTGAGATAGCACGTTCCTCACTTGTTGGGTCTGGAGCCTGCAACTCTTCCGTTTGTTCCTCATTGACTGGCTGTGTTTGGCCCATGTTGTCAGGATCTGGCGGGACAGGACTTGCCTGCACATCTATCAGTTGTGCAGGAACGGCTTGCACAATATCGACCTGGTCCAGAACAGGAATGTCTTTCTTCTTGCCAAAGATGCTGCTGCAGAACTCTGAAAGCAATGAGAAATAGACCACAATCATAAGTTCGAGCAGAATGAACGACAAGGCAAGAAGTACGCCATATGGAATGAGCGTGCTTCTTGCGTAGAGATATGACGCAGCCATGAATGACACGACCAAGGCCACGGCACTGATGGCTGCGAAGAATGCCGCAGGCAGAACGGTCGAAGTTGAAATACTAACTGTTTTGTGATACATAATTACTTGAATTTAATTGTTGTCCTGAAATTTGCGGGCAAAGGTAATCAAAAACCACAAATAACCATGCCTTTGAAAATTATTCTTCAAAATTTAACACTCCTGTAAAGCCTTTTTAACCTCTCCGACCTTCATTTGGGCTATTTTCGCGGACTTCAACGTGATTTTGTCAACGGACTCGCGCTTACTGGAGTCGGCCATGGCGGCATAGATCTGCGTCGTGGCGACGTTCTTGTGGCCAAGGATATGCTGGACGGTATAGACGCTGGTGCCTGCCTCAACCTGTAGCGAGCCCAGTGTATGGCGGCTGCAATGATAGGTTATATGCTTGGTGATGCCGGCCTCCTTCAGCCAGTTCTTCAAAGGGGCCTGGGTCAGACTGTCGTTGAAACCCACAAAAACCTTGTCAGTCGGTTTGCGGTTCTCATCGCCATCATTAAAGCCAATCAGTTCCAGAGCCTCATTGCTGATGGGGTTGTTCACCAGCTCCTTCGTCTTCTGCATGCGGAGGGTGATGTACATGCCACCATCACCATAGGGTTGGATCTTGTTCCAGGTCAGCTGCTTGATGTCGCTCTTGCGGAGGCCTGTCAGACAAGAGAAGAGGAATGCCTTCTTCAGCACCTCAGATGAACAGGGGGTGTTGGCGAGGTTCACAAGTTCTTGACGAGAAAGATGCTCCTTCTCCGTGGGGATGGTATCTATACGCTCCAAGAATCCGTTGGGATTCTCCATAATCTTGTGCTCGCGGTAGGCAGTGTGAAGCACGGCGCGGAAGGTTGACCAGTAGCCTGCTATACTATTTATATGTAAGGTGTACTCCGTGTGTTTGAGCTGGTGGGCGGTCATCAGGTACTCCTTAAACTTGTTGCAGAAATCGACATTAATCTCGTCGAAGCGGCACTTGCCGTTGCAGAACTGCTTGAAGTGGAGATAGACATTCTCCCACTTCGTGTTCTTCTTGTACGCCTTTTCTTTGAAGTAATCGAGGAAACTCCCCTTCATCTTCTCCTTGTCGAAGAAGTCGTAGCGTTCGTTGACAATTGACTCGTAGCGACGGCAGCGCAGGGCTTCGGCCTTCTCGCGCATGCGGTCGTTGTAGTCCTTCTCGCGCTGCGACTTCGGCTTGGTATAGATATAGATGCCCAACGATTCGTGTCGCATTACCTTCATTGTTGACTCGTCGCGATAACCTGGATAATAGTCCAGATAGAACGATAGTTGTTCTCCGCCTTTGATTTTCCGTGTTCGGAGGGTCACGGTCTTGCAAATGTTACTCATATACATTATTATATTTTAGTGAATATTCGTCGGTGAAGCGTCTCTTCATGGTGCAAAAGTACTACCAATACAATGAAATATTGGTGGATATGACGCATCATGTAGCCGTCATGTTGAAATAATGCTGGTTGTTCGTGCATAATGTACAGATACTTACAGCCATATTGCCCGTCATAACTGGTTCCATTTGGTTGTTCATACTATGCTATAACTACCATACTGGGCCAGTCTCTCAGCCATAATCCTGTCGAAGTCCACCTTTAGTATCAAGTTCTTCACACCAACCTTGACCGTGGCAATATTACCCTTCTTGGCAATAATGCCGACATTGGCAGTGCTCATCCCGTACTTCTCAGCGGCTTCTCTGGCTGTGTAATAACTGTCATCATTCACGATGTCGGTGCGTCTCAACTGTTCAAAATGGTCTTTTGAGTAATAGGTCTGGCCATACTCCCGCTTTGTCGGAATATGATGGCGATAGGCGTTGGAACGGACAGACGCAGCACTCATCTCGAACAGTTCCTGAGTCTCCTTCATCGTCAGCCACTCACTGACTGCCTCCACATCAGCCGACTTGCCAAACAATGCATCCATGTGCTTCCGACTGTAGTAGTTCATTCCAGCAATCCTACATACAGGCACTTGGTTCCGCTTCGCAGAGGTATAGAGCCATGACTTCTTGACTTTGTATATTCTCATGACTTCCTCGCCGGAAATGTAATCAAGCACCTCCGACTCTTGGACATTACTCTCCACATTCAAGGCACCTGCCTTTTCTTTCTTTGTCATTGACACGGCGGACTTCTTTGGCCTGTTCGTTGGCAGCACACGATGATACGGATTCCCCGCTAGCATCTTCTCAATATCAGCTTTGCGGATAAAAGCCATCCTGCTGCTAATTCTTGAAGCCGTCAGCTTTCCCTCATTCACCAACTTATACACATACTGCCGAGAGCATCCCATCAGTAACGCAGCCTTGGCAAACGTCAGGTACTCCTGTTGCTGGAGGTCTATCACAGGTCCCACGGCATTCATGAAATCCTGCTGTCGCTTCTTCCGCGCCTCCTTTGCCTTCGTCTGACACTCCTCGCAGCAATACTTCTGCATACCGCTCTTCGTCACGAACTCCTTCCCACAATACTTGCACTTTCTAATTGCTTTCATTTTCAACACTCTTTTGATGGTTTTATGTTCATTTTCTCTTTCCCTACCGTTGAGTCAACCATGCTTTACGTTCGTCACCCTATGTCAACTCTGTCCGCATCGTGACTCTCTCCGAATCCGTCTGTCCTGTTTTGTCACCCTTTGCACCTCGTCGTAACCCGTTGTCAACTGAGTCCGCAGAATGACGATTTTCAGCCCCCGTAAATTCCTCGCGGTAGAAATACGTTGCAAAAATAAACTGAAATTCGGTTACTACCAAATTCCAGCCATCAAGTGTTAAAAATCAAAAGTTATTGAAAATGAGCGCTTTATGCGCAGTTAGTATTAGATATTCCTGGTTGTTTATACCCGTTTAGATACATCCAGAAAATGCAGATCTACCGATAGAGGTTATACTGTTAGGAATACTGACAGATGTTAAACTTGAACAGTTATAGAATGTATTTTCTCCAATGGAATTAACACCATAAGGAATGATGATACTTGTTAAACTATTACAACCATTGAACGCATTATTACCAATGGATGTTACACTATTGGGAATTGTAATGTCAGACAATTCTTTTAGCGAAGAGAAAGCATATGCACCAATGCTTGTTACACTGATAGGAATAATTGTATTCTTGGTTCCTCTGACAAGCGAATTGGTAGCCGTTTCGATTAAAGCATTGCAATTATCTCGTGAGTCATAAATGACATTACCTTCTTCAACTACAAAAGAATCCAGACCTCCACAATAAGAGAAGGCCCCACTTCCAATTGAGGTGACACTACTGGGAATTCTGATAGATGATAATCCTGAGCAATTAGCAAAAGCACCACCTCCAATCGATGTTACGCTATTAGGAATTATGACATTTGTTAATTTTGTACAATAGGTGAAAGCACTATTGCCAATAGTTGTTAGACCATCTGGTAAAGAAACGCTTGATAGGCTTGAACAGCTAGAAAACGCATGATCGCCTATTTTCTCGATACCTTGGGGTAATGTTAAAGCCTCAATTTTGCATCCAGAAAACGCATTATCACCTATTACTTTCAAACCTGTAAAGAACCGCAATTCATTGAATGAGGAAATGCTCGTATAACTAAAAACCTCACCCAAGTCTGTAACGGCTGCAGCTTCAGCTACGCTAAGTTCACCATCGCCATTAGAATCCCAATTGGTACTTGTTATGCATATTTCCTTAACACTTGGGTCGGCAAAGGCAATATATGTTGAAACTGCATCGACCTCAACTATAGACTTAAATTCATGCCAATAGTCAGCAGCCTCGTATGCAGTCTTACAACCAATTGGGACATAAAGTGTAGCATTCGCTCTGTTTGGGAAAGAATTCTGGTATAATTTACAAGGCGTAAAGTTTTCTACTGTAACCGAAGTCAATTTGTTACAACCATAGAAGGCATTATTGCCAATTGTTGTGACATGACTAGGAATTATGATAGAAGTAAGATTACCGCAATCGTAGAATTCGTCACTATGAATCTCCGTTATTCCAGTAAAATATTTCAACTCATTGAACGAAGTGATCCCTGTGTTTCTGAAAGCTCCCTCTAGACTCTTTATTGAGACAGCCTCCAAATAATCCATTTCACAATCTCCATTAGTATCCCATTGAGAAACACAACGATTTTTTACGTTGGCATCGGCAAATATCACCGGTTCCAACTCTACAATAGTTTTAAACTTGCTCCAATAACTATCTGCTAAGTACGCTTCTTTCGCTCCGTTTGGAACATACAAAGTTGCCTTGGTATAGAAATCGTCAAAAGAAGTATGAACAGAAATTGGATTCATATTCTCTACGATAACCTTTCCCACATTATAACAACTAGAAAAGGTATTATTGCCTAATACAGAGACGCCCTTCTTCAGAATAATTGTTTGTAGTCCACTACACCCTGAGAACGCCCAACAATTATCCCATGTTTCCATTTTATTGACGGTACCAGGAATAGTGATTTCTTTTAAACTCCTACAACCAGTGAAAGCATTGATACCAATGGAAGTTACCCCTTCTGGTATATTTATAGCTGATAGTGAAGAACAATTTTCAAACGTTCCTTGGCCAATGCTTGTAGTACCCACTGGAATGCAAATGCTTGTAAGTTTTGAGCAGCCATAAAAAGCATAGCTTCCAATCGATTTAACATTCTCTGTATTGATACTTTCTAAATTGGTACAACCGTTAAACGCATAAGAACCTATGGAAGTAACGGTAGGAGGGAGAGTAATATTTACAAGCAACTTCCACCCCGCGAACATACCTTCGCTAATATATGTCAAATCAGAAGGAAGTTCAAAAGGTTCCAGATTATTACAATCATAGAAAGCATTTTTTCCGAACGCTTTTATAGAAGATGGTAAATTCACCTTGGTAAGATTCTTGCATCTATAAAAGGCATAGTCACCAATTTTCTTAACAGTGTAACCATTCACAACATCAGGAATAGTAATATCTCCAGAGGTTGATTCATTAATTGCAATCCTCGTTCCTTTTTTCTTCTCGTATGTATAGCCAACTTGACACTCACGCAAATCACTATTGGTAACCTGGTAAGTAACCACCACCCCTTCAACTGTGGTAGCTGTGAAAGTGTCACCATTAGTCAACGGAGTACGAATCTCCTTAAACTCCTTCCAGTAGTCGGCAGCCTCGTACGCAGTTTTGCTGTCCGTGGGAACATAAAGTGTCGCATTTGCTCTATTGGAGAAAACGTAAGAAGTGATAGCGATTGGTTCTGTCGCTTCTACTATTACAGCGGTTAAGCTGCTACAGCCAGAGAAAGCATAATTGCCAATGGCGGTTACACTACTTGGTATGACTATAGATTCTAAACTCTCGCATCCATAAAACGCAGAATAGTTTATTGTGGCGATATCGTCAGGAATAACTAAGTGCTTGATTGAAGAAATGGTATTATCTGAAGTCTGCAATAACAAACTCTTTGTCACATATGCAGGATTAGAGCCTGCATAAGAAAAAGTGGATTTACACCATGCACTGATATCTGTTATGATAACTGATGTCAATGCACCACAATCGCGAAATGCATCTTCGCCATTAAAATGACATTCTGTGCCATCAAAAGTGATAGAAGATAAGCTCGAACAGGACCTGAAAACATTCTTTCCGAATGAAACGGAATTATTTCCTATCTTCACACTCTCCAAGGATGTACAACCGCGGACTGCGCTATTTCCTATGGAAGTCACATTGTCAGGAAATACTAAGTTCTTGAAACCAGAGTTATATAAAGCATATCTTGCGATGGTAGTCAAACTTGAGGGGAATTCGATTGTTGACAAATTAGTACATCCAGATAATGCATATTCACCAATAGTCGTCACGCCTGTAAAGTATTTGAACTCACTGAAACTTGTAATCTCTGTATTGTTTTGAAATACGGTCCCAATACTTATTACGGCTGCCGCTTCCTCTTCGCTCAATTGCCCATCACCGTCAGAGTCCCAATTGGCAACACAGATATTCTTCACCGCTTCATCCTCGAAATCGATGCATGGAACGATTTCTTTGATTGCGCCAAAGTCTTTCCATCCATTTGCATTGGCATATTTATCAATGGTTCCCTCTGGGACATATAATACAGCATTTGCCGCATTACTGAACGTACCTGAATTCAGGTTTATCGGATTATCCCAGTGAACAATGACAGATTTGAGATTGTCACACCCTTCATAACTACCATATCCATAACCCTCATGATTAATCTGAGCACCTCCAAACGCTCCAGAGCCTATGGTCGTAACACTTGCAGGAATATCAACAGACTTTAGAGATTTACAACCAAGAAAAGCATTGTATTCAATCTTTTTAATCCCTTCTTGTAGTATCAGTTTTGTCAAATTATGACAACACATAAATGCATATTGATCAATTATCGAAACAGAACCAGGTATTAATACTTGAGTTAAAGAGGTACACCCGTTGAAAGCATTCACATCTATATATGTAATAGAGTTTGGTATAGACACTGCGGTAATGCCCTGACATTTATAAAATGCTTTATAGCCAATTTCTGTAACTCGATAGGCCTGATCGCTCAACATTGATGGTATAACAAAAGAACCTTGATAATCAGTAGAAATACCAGCTCCTAATTCTGTGGGATTTGAAGATGAGGTACGCAACGTGGAATTCCACGCTATACCTATTGCACATTTATAATCCGATGAAAGCGCAGTAAACGCAGTGCTTACACCATTAGTCGTCGTGTAAAAAGTATAGCCAATTGGCATAGCACTCCACACATCTATGGACATAACCATAGTAAGGAAAATAAATACTAATCTTTTCATTGCACTCATATTTATATATCGTTTTCTTTCTACAAATAGTTCGTTAAAAATTCAATATACGGGCTAACGGCTTTGCCGCTCAGCCAAAGAGTGTACTATTCCACTCTGTTTCTTTTTTCAACCACTGGACTGTACCATCGCTCGCTGTCACTTTTGCATAATAGTACATCTTCTCAGCATACATACTGCCTACTGACAGAAGTATGCATATGTTCAACAAAACAAAACCTCATTTATGTTAAAATTCTTTATTATTTTGAGTTAGAGTATACAAAGTATATGGCTTGTCATAGCCGACATAATGTCGCTGCAAATTTAGAAAAAAAAGTCCGAACCGCCAAACGATTCGGACTTTTTTTGTATTTCAGTGTCATGATTCTTCTACTCCGGCTCTGGTAGGTTCCAGTCAAAGCGTGGTGCCAATGCCGGAATCTTACCCACTACATAATTCACGATGTGTACAGCATCGGCAATATCGATATCACCGTCATTATTTGCATCGGCAGCAGCCTCAATGAATGTGGTATTCGGCTTGCCTACCACATGGTTTACGATACACACCGCATCAGCAATGTCCACATCCCCGTCACCATTGACATCGCCAAGAATGTAAGAAGGAGTCTGATAGGTGAAGCGGTCTGTATAGAATGCTGCGTTGAAGCGTACATATTGTTCCATTTGATACGTGGTATAATACCAGGGATCAAAACTATATTCGTTACCATCCGCAAGTCCTTCGAACGTAAAGCTGAAAGTAGCCGTCTCGCCTGGTTCAATGATTTTGTCAGACGAACTTTGAGATGCCGTTGCAGACCAATAGTTTCCTTCTCCGGTAGGAGCCCATAGGTAGACAAAGACACGACGGTAATTAGTAACGTTGCCCGTGTTCTTTACCGTTATCTCGTATGTGACTTTTCCATTTGGTCTATAGGTTGTTTTCTTGTCTGTCAATTGCAACGTGACAGTACTTGTAGGTGCTTCTTCTACGACTACAGAGCCTTGTCCTATCAGATTCTCATCAGTGGGCGACGAAGCCGTCGACACCCAGAAATACCATGTACCGGCAGTCTCAGGCTTAAAGTAGAACCTGACAATGTCACTACGTCCTCCCTCAATACCTGTTCCAGCAACATATACAGCAGAGCCCTTGCTATCGGGATTGTTAGAAGCAAAGAGATAGAGCGGCTGGATGTAATCGCCTGCATGGTTCTCAATGGTGACGTCCACAGGCAGTGAAGAACCTGTGAATTTTGGGGTTGCAGGAACATCAAAATTGGTGGCGGCCAAGTCAACCTTGATGTCTACATTTATCTGTGCTATCACATCACCAGCATAGCCTTTCAGCAATCTCATCACATGGGTGCCTGCTGCCAGATTACCTGTTGATATGCGGAACTCCTTGGTATTGCCAGCCTTAATCTTTAAGTACTTGCGGCCTGCCCAGCTACCATTGTCGTCTTCCGTACCGTCATACAGATACAGAGTCCCGTCAAAGTTGTCACCGTTGTTGGTAACCTGAATGATAAACGCCTGTGAACTTCCAGTGGTTCCGCCTGATGCCATTGTAAAACGGTCAATCTGCAAATCATCTATAGGATGTTTCACCACTGTCTTTTGTCCGTCAGCCACTTTCACTTCAAACCAGACATTGGCGGGATGGCAGCGTTTCCACTCCGTTTCGCCATTGAGCAGACTGATAGGCACCAGTTTATGAGTACCCTCGGACAGGGAGTAAGACGAGAAGTCAAAGGAAACAGTTGGGAATCCCCATCCTTGGTTAAGTTCTGTGTTTTTGTAATATTCTTTACTCGTATCAATGGGTGTGACGGTACCATCGCTGTTCAGTTCACCTATACCAAATCCAAATCCATATGTGGTCTCGTTATCATTGTCTAAACGCATCGTCACTGCAGTGCCGTTTACGCTTACGTTGCTGGCCGTTGCCACGATTCCCTCGATGACTGGTTCTTCCCACTCATCATCACCGTTGGGGTCATCAGGCATGACGCCCGTGTTGGGTTGCAAGCCGATGATAGCATCATGGTTTTTTATGTAGTCATTAGCGGCATACAGCTTATATGGGCCGTTGCTGCTACCGCCCCATCCGAAGTTGAAGTGATAGAATCCGTTACCGTCATAGCCGTCGCAGATGAAGGCATGTCCTCCACCTGTCTTGCTGTCGCCACAATATATAATTGGCCGTGATTGTGCCAGCTCGTTGTACATCAGTTCGTCCCACTCAGAGATAGAATAACTGGATGCATAGACGCTTTTCCACGTATTTGGGTCGTAGTCGAAGTATTCCACCATCCCTTGAGCCAGTGTATATGTAGAGGCACTGGAGCCGTCAACACCATAGTTCATATGGGCGGCATAGCCGCAATAGAGCATCAGATCAGCCACCGCATCAACGGCCTCCGTATTGGGATCATTATAAGTATAGTTGGTCTGCATCTTGTTCCACTGGAACTGGATGGAAGGCAGGTCGGCGCTGGTGTTGGCACCATGGGAATAATTCTGGCCGTAATTGTCTATCAGCTGGTAGCCAGGTACTATCTTTGTTGCTGTCTGTGGGTATTTATAATAGTACATCAATTGAGCACCAGCCGTAGCGACACAACCCGTACAGGTGAACTGACCATTAATCATCGGACATTTTATGTTATAGACACCATCTGTATTGATTCCATTGCTGGAATTACCTTGATTCCACGTCGTGATAATCAGCGGTTCGATAGTCCTGTGGTTCTGCATCGCACGTTGAACGGGCAACGGTGCGACCGACGAGGCACGGGATAGCATAGGAGCGTCAGCGACATCCTTAATCTGTGCAGATATCCGGTCTAGCCATTCGAGCATATTCTCCGGCAGGTTGCTGTTATCGAAGTAGCCTTCGGTAGCATAACCGATAACAGGCTCGACGACATCGTCGCCAGCGATGATGACAAAGCCGCCATTGTTCTCGACGTTGAACACGTAGTAAGCGTTGTCAGCCTTTGTATCCTGTGGAGCGCGACGTATGTTTTTTGAACCAGAAAAATGTTGGAAATCTTTCCCTTGCATGAAAGCCTGAGCCTTCTGCAAAGCCTCCTTCTCTGTAATAGGAAGGGCATAAGTATAGAGACTAAAAAGCGAAACTACGATGCAAATGATAATTCTATTCATATTCTTCAAGTTTTTTAGTTGTAATCATTGTTACGACCTGAATAACTCAGAGTTGCTGCAAATTTACAAAATAAAGTCCGAACCGCCAAACGATTCGAACTTTTTTTTGTATTTCAGAGTCATGATTCTTCTACTCCGGTTCTGGTAGGTTCCATTCAAAGCGTGGAGCCAATGACGGAATCTTACCCACTACATAATTCACAATGTGTACAGCATCGGCAATATCGATATCACCATCATTATTTGCATCAGCAGCAGCCTCAATGAATGTGGTATTCGGCTTGCCTACCACATAGTTTACGATACACACCGCATCAGCAATGTCCACATCGCCATCGCCATTGACGTCACCTTTGGTAACAGCAGGTCCAGCCTCTTCAATAGAGATAGAAAAAAATACATCATCCCATTTCACTTGGTTACCATCGGTTTCCGTAAACACCTGCGACTTGATTTGACCCACTTTCGCATCAGTACTTGCATTTTCGTCAGCTCGTAAGGTCATATTCACTAAGGCGCCACTCGTTCCTGAGAATTCAGCATTTGACATAGAAAAACATAATAGACGATATCTGCCAGAGCCCAAATCCTGTACTGTCAGCGTATGGTCATCTATACGATCTGCATTCAGGCTGGCCATCAGCTTTCCTTTATCATTCTTCGCAATGCTGATACCTTCTGGTAGCACCAAGTCAAACTGGAATGCAGCATACTTATGAGTGGGGTTATTCAGTACAATAGCTATCTGCTTTGTCTCCCCTGCACTCATACTGACAGCCTCAACACTGAGCTTATCATCACCAACCACTGGAGGGTCAGGCTCATCAGAGCCACCACCTCCACTGATTTCCACTGTGAACGTCGTGTCGCCCCATTTGTATTGTTCGCCACTGACCTCCGTGAATACCTGCGACTGAATGGTGGCAGTCTTGTTGCCCCCAACAATGCCCTCACCAGCCTGTAATGTGATATATACTAACGCCCCATCATTACCATAGAACTCAGTATTTGTCATGGAGAACGCCAGGAAACGATACGTGTTCGCCCCCATCTCCGACACATTCAACGTATGGTCGTCCTTGCGATCCTCATCCAGACTCGCAACGAACTTTCCCTTATCGTTCTTGGCAATGCTGAAACCTTTAGGCAGCACCAGGTCGAACTGGAATGCCGCATACTGATGAGTGGGGTTGTTTAGCACAATCGCTACCTGCTTCGTTTCCCCTGCATTCATCTTGACAGTTTCCACCGTCAGGTTATCGGCCATAGTTCTGCTCACCAATGTGAGCAGAACCGCCAATATCATCATTCTGTAGTGTTTCATCTTACAACGAACTTTTTACCATTCTTGATAAAGAAACCCTTCTTCGTTGGCTGACTATCCAACTTCCGTCCATCAAGCGTGTACCAGCTTTCCAAGCTCTTATCTGTAGTCACCTTACCAATGCCTGTTGTATTACTATTTGCAGTGACCAATATCACGTTTTCAACAGCAATTCTTCCATTCATGCCTTTTAGGCTAATGCTCATCAGTTCACTATCATTGACATCAAAGACAGAATTTGTCAGCGAATAGACTACTACACGATAGGTTCCTTCCTTCGTCATCTTCCAGGTTAGACTGTGGTCGCTATTGCTATTCAAACTGATACCCTCAATCTCCTGGCCATCACCCAGAATGATGTCAAACTGTGCTGCTGTGAATTGTTCTGCATGCTGCACCATTGCCGTCATCACCTGTCCCTTGCCGTTCAGCGTCAGATTACCGTTCAAGGCCGAACGGTGCATGGCCGCACTACTGCTATTGGTATCCATAATGATAGATACCACTTTCACAATATCCGTCACATTTATCTCACCATCACCATTCAGGTCAGCAGCAGCCTGCACGAAGTTAACAGATGGCTTGCCCATGATATAGTTCACTATCTCTACGATATCCGATACGTTTACTTCACCATCACCATTGGCATCACCTTTGATGACGTTGGTTACAATGATGCTGAACTTCGAATCATTCAGCTTCATCTGCGTGCCGTCCTGCTTTGTAACAACAATATTGGTAATCGTAGCCTCATAGCTGCCAGTATTAACGCTTGCACCAATAGTCAGCGAAGCATTCAGGATAGCACCACTCGTTCCTGTGATGATTTCATTCGACATCGAGAAGCAAACGAAGCGATAGGTATTTCCCTCCAACTTTGAAACGTTCAATGTCTGGCTGTCATCTCCATAGCGACTGGTCTTAGTCACCAGGAACTTACCCTTGTCGTTCAGGCTCAGCGATACACCGTCGGGCAGCGTCAAGTCAAACTGATAGGCAGTCAAATCCGTTGTCTTGTTTTCCAAGTCTATACCAATAGTGGCTTGCTGACCCTTAGAAGCTGTAACCTCTGCTACCACTATTTTGTCGTCATCAGAGAGTATCGGTTCTGGGTCTGGATTAGGATTCTCACCAGGCTTGACACTTGCGCCTGTATTGTTCTTCAGCAACGGATAGTTTTCATTCTCATTGATGGTCCATGTATCCATAAAGTTCCATCCCAATTCCTGATAAGTGCTAGCCTGCAACAAGTCAGAGGCGTTTTTACCGACACCATTCATGATGTCATCATAAACCTTTTTCGGCTGATTGTTCAAAGACACCTGCATCGTCTTCAACGCATAGTTGTTCAGCTCTGGTGCAGGGGCACCATTCTTAATACCACCAATAATACGCTGACCATAGCCGCCACCTTGCTGCTGTTGCTGCGACTCGTAGGTTACGTCTATCTTGTTGTTCATAGCCACGCAGTTCTTAACGACAGCATTTGCACCGTCGTTATAGCCAATGACACCTGCTGCATAATTGCTGCTGAACAGATTGCCTGTAGCATAGCATTTATCGACCACACTATAGTTATAAGCCACAATACCTGCTGCACAATAAGGCGAAGTAATGGTGGCATTGCTATAGCAGTTTGTCATGGTTGCTGAGTTCTTACCAACCAATCCTGCAATATATGTCTCCTTGCCTGTAGCCGTCAATGTACCAAGTGTGAAACACTGATCTATCTCGCCACCAGTGATTTCACCAACCAGTCCACCAACGTACGACTGCTCGCCTGTCGTGTTGATGGTGACATTTGCCTGACAGAGGGAAATCTTTCCGCCATCAAAAAGACCTACCATACCACCAACAGGTGTCCCATCAGTCACTTTACCAGATACATGGCAGTTCTCTATCGTACCATTCATCATCTTACCTATCAGGATACCCGTATTGGCACCGCCCTTCACCTGCTTTCCGCTGGCAACCTCTACTGTCAGGTTCTTGATGGTACCATTAGCAAAGCAAGAGAACAATCCCGTGTTGTCTCGTGTGGAGTTACACCATAGTCCTGTTATCTTATGTCCGTTTCCATCAAAGTGAATTGTCTCACTACCCTCACGACCTATCGACTCCCAGCCTTCCGTAGGACTGAACTGATTGATATAATCAGTCAGGTCAATATCGTTCATCAGCTTGAAATAGCCCTTGCGATAGACACCTGTCAGGTCAGATGCAGTATATACTTGATAGGGATCGTTCTCCTTTCCACTGCCAAGATAGGCTACAGTCTCTGTCGTATAATAAGACTGCTCCTTACCTTCGGCTTTCGCACTAATGCGCACTTCATGACCAGCTTGCAACGGACTTACTGTAAACGAGAACTCATGACCAGAGCTGACCTTCTGCTGCTTTACCCCGTCAACCTCTAATGTCACCGTACCACCATCTATACATTTTCCGCTAATAGTGGTTGCTCCAGATACAGCATTCGATGTGATTACCGGTGGAGCCGTCTGAGCCTTCATATAGGGGAAACATTCCGTTTCTTGTATTTCCCAATTATCGTTGAAGTCCCAACCCATGGCTACATAAGTACCCTTTAGTTTTAGGGTTGTAGCACTAACACCCGTTCCATTCTGTTGATCGTCAAAGATTTCTTGAGCAACGCCCTGACTAATAACAATAGTTCGATTATATGATTTGTTTTCGTCTGTAGCGCCAACTTCTGGAATAGTTCCAGTTCCTTTATTATAACCAACTACTCTGCCTACTTCGCCTTCGATAGCTGTAACACGGGTATTGATAGCGACAGAAGTCTTGATGGTTGTATAGCTCTCGTTATATCCAACTAATCCACCAACATATTTTGTACCTGCAACAGAAGCTGAAGAATAGCAATTCGAGACTTTTCCATATTTTTTGTATCCTATCAACCCTGCAGTAAAATTATTTCCTGATACTGTTCCGCTGAAGTAACTATTAGAGATATTATTATGATGAGAATCAGAACTTGCACCATTATCATATCCAATAAGACCACCTGCATAATCACCTAAAGAGGAAACTGAACCTATTGCAAAACAATTGTCTTGAGTATCACTTTTTCGCCAGCCAACATATCCTTTACTAATGAAACCAATTAAGCCACCAACATAAGTTGTACCATTTACGTTTCCGACATATCCACAATTGTTCAAATTTACTGTGTGAACATTGCTCTCACTGAATCCACAAATACCACCAACACGTTCCTTTCCTGTAACGTCTGCATAAATATAGCTAGAGGATATTGAATTTGTATCGGAATGGTAACCGACATTACCACCACAAGCGCCTCCAACATAATTATTTCCAGATATGGTACTATTATTAACATGACACCCCAAAATAGAAAAGTTGTTTCCTGCTTCATTTTTACCAACCAAACCTCCCACATAGTCACTAGTTGCACTTATCTCTGTGGTGACTGAAACATCTGTCATGGTCAAATTTTGACCGCTACCACCAATGGCGCCTCCAACATTCGATGATCCTTGTATCTTACCAGAAAAAGAAACTCCACTAAAAATTGAGTAATCACTATAACCAGATATCCCGCCTACATTTTCTTTTCCTGCAATGGTGTTAGCAACAATTGTCAGATTCTTCACTGTAGCTTTTGAGGTATAGCCAAATAATCCAACATAGTCGTTGCTGCTTCTATTAACCCAGAGTCCAGAAATCGTTTTGCCATTGCCATCTAAGATTCCTTTAAAGGCTGATGATGACGAACTACCTACAGGCTGCCATCCCTGTGAAGGACTTTCATCTTCCAAATACTCCGAAAGATCAACATTTGCCATCATCTTAAAATACACGCCCTCTGTATTGAGGAAATTACGCAACTGATTCAAATGAATCGGATTCAAAATCAGATAAGGGTCGTTTTCTGTTCCAGACCCTGATCCGCTAAACTGTGCAAACGTAGTTGCCATGCAGCATAGGAACGTTGCTGCTAAAGTTAATAGTCGTTTCATATTATTATTTATTGAGTATTGCTGAAATCAAAGTAAATAGTTCAACCATAACATCAAATACCAACAATATTGCCCATATTTGAAGTAGAAAAGTCACATACAGAAGAGTTTGAACAGGAATAATAGCACACATTACAAAAAACACTATAGCCATAAGTTGTACCACCGCATTAAATAGGAACACGCCACATTGTTCTTTAAATGCCTTTTTGGCTTCATCTTCCAATTTTTTATCTTGAAACAAAGCAAACAATATGGCTAATGCTGCCAAATCAACACCCATAATAGACAAATTTGCATTAAATAAATTGTTTTCTATCTCATGGATGCATTTCAACGATAAGGAATTGTTATATAATAGATTTAGCAATATAAGACTTATAAATAGTGCAAACCAAACTATACAATTTCTCCATGGAAAGATACCAAACAAATCAGAAAGAACTTTGCAACTTTTTTGTTTACGAGCATCTATCATAATATCAGTGTTCAATAGACCAACAAACACCCCAGAGTCGGCAGTTTACAACTAGTTATCGGTTAGCTTATGATATAAAAAAGGCGTAGGTGTCTGCTTCTCTGCCCATCCTGGAGCTGTAGGCCTTCGCATTGCCCCCGTCACACAGGATAGACAACGCTTATCAGCCCACGCCAGAACGAACTATATATAAAGAGGTATATAGAAACGCTCTACGTGACGCTTCGGTTGTCATCTGCCTGTTGTGACGGTTGAGTTTGCGAAGTTCACAGCTCACAACGACAGACGTTCGAAAACGTCTTTCTCATAAAATAAGACCGCCCGCTTTGCCCCTTAGGACTAACAAGCGATGCCGCAAAGATAAGAAATAATTTCGAAAGTTCCAAATAATTAGGCGAAAATTTACTCTTCGAGTAACAACATACAGGAGATAGCCAGAGGGGAGTCGGTAACTCTGTTCAATACTTTCGGAATAATCGGAAATACTCCGAGAGTATTCAAAATTTCTTTCGGAGTAATAATTCAAGTAGGCATCGTCAAGCGACAAGCTGAAGATTGTCAACCAAAACAGGAATAACGAACGATTATTCCCTGCCTGGGAATGTTTTGTTCC
>JAEEGG010007291.1_pt1 | contig 25556 bp, 22 predicted proteins | sample 9134161 | NCBI WGS metagenome assembly JAEEGG01 (sample SAMN16246543, study PRJNA631951) | gut metagenome | biome: gut microbiome; feature: rumen; material: CR-attached | host: Bos | place: Iran: Karaj | collected 2018-10 | reverse complement strand
AGCAGCATCTTAAGATTAAGTCCTTTTGGGGTACGACAGAGACTGCTGTCAGGATCCAGATATACTCTGCCATCACCGCATATTGCATGGTGGCTATCGTTGAGCATGACCTCAAGCTGCACAGGAGCACCTACGAAGTGTTGAGAATTTTGAGCGCTTCGCTGTTGGATAAGACTCCTATAAAGGAACTCTTTACCAAGGAACCTGAATATGTTGCTGATGATGGTCAATTGACTCTTAATTTTATTTAGTGGACACTAGTGTTAATTAATAATTATTCCGTCACGGCAAAGTTACGAAACGACTAAGAACAATTGGCGGTTTATGGTGGTCTTCCGACCCACAAATTACGAAAATATAACATTTTTAACTTTCATATACGCGAAAATCGAAAAAAATGCGTAACTTTGCAGCATCAAATTAGAAACAGATGAAGCATTACATCCAGCTCCTCCGTCCGCTGCAATGGATCAAAAACGGATTCGTATTTGCACCGGCATTTTTCAGCACTAACCTGCTGAAACCGGAGTTCTTTTGGCCTACGTTGGTTGTGTTTGCATCGTTTTGTCTTATCTCGAGTGCCATTTATTGCTTCAATGACCTGCGCGACGTTGAGGCAGATCGGCTGCACCCCAAGAAGTGCAAACGCCCTATCGCCTCAGGAGTCGTTTCTATTAAAGGCGGTTACGTGATGATGCTGCTCTGCACCATTGGAGCCCTGTTATTGATTCCGCTCGCGCAAAGTCCGAATACACCTTATTTATATATAATAATAGGTGGCTACTGGTTAATGAACATCGCCTACTGCATACGGCTCAAGCAGATTGCTATCCTGGATGTGACGATTATTGCGATTGGATTTGTGATGCGAGTGCTTGCGGGAGGTGCCACTACAGATATATGGATTTCGCATTGGCTAGTGCTGATGACCTTCCTCATTACGCTCTTTCTGGCCTTTACGAAACGTAACGACGACTATCGGCTCTATGAACAGACAGGTACGAAGCCACGCGTCTCCATCACAGGCTACAACAAAACCTTCATCAACGAGGCGACCGCCATCATTGCCTCCGTCACGATGGTATGCTATATCATGTACACCATGTCACCGGAAGTTATCGATAGGATGGGCACCCGCTATGTCTATCTCACGAGCGGCTGGGTACTGGCAGGACTGCTCCGCTATCTGCAGAACATGATAGTCTACGGCCTCAGCGGCAGTCCCACAAAATCATTGGTAAAGGATCATTTCATCCAGATCTGCATCATCGGCTGGATTGCCTCATTTTTTGCCATTATCTACCTTTGAGACTTCATCGGTAAAATCATACATAATGGTATAGCCTTCGAAAACGACGGGATTCGTATAGCCCAATTCATTGAAGAAACCCTGGATGTGCTCTTGTTGCTCGGGCGTCAGCAGTTTATCGCCATGCATATAACCATAGCAGGCCACGGGACCACCCAAGTAGTTGATGACCCTGGCCTTCAATATCTGAGCATCAGTCTTCGCCACATCCTTATAAAGGTTACGGAATCCCCACGCACCATGGATGACTCGCGTCTGCTTAAAAAACGGGCAGATGTCATCCGTCAAGGCATTGGGATAGACTGCGGGGCCGCTCATCACCGTCGCTAGCACATGCTGGCCAGCCAGGAAGCGGATACAATCATCCCGCTTCGGACATTGCTCGTTAAAACAGAGCTGATAGCCGATAGGGACCTCGCGAAAGTTGAACTTTTTAGCCATGGTTGTTTTATTTGTGGGCAAAGATACAAAATAAAAACGAAAAAACAATGTATCTGGGGAAAAAAACATTGAAAACAGTAATAATAATAGGATTATTCGTAATAATTGAGTACCTTTGCAAAAAATCAACGAAAAGTGAAGAAAATAGTGCTTATTTTGATATGTGTCTTTTTAATCGCCATTATACTATGGTGGCGTGCTCCTATTATTGGTAATGATTGGAGTAAACAGACCATTTATGTAGGCCTGTTGGATGCATGGTATGGACATTCTAAAGATAACAAGGCTTATGCTATGTGGATTGATGATGACAGTTCTATAGGCGTGTTTAAGGTTAAGGAGATTGCTGATGCAGTTGGTGTTCCACTTCATTTTGCTGTAATTGCGGATATGATGGAGCCTCAAATAGCAGATTCTCTGGCGTCATGGCAACATCAAGGATATGGTATTCTACTTCATGGTCTTCACCACGAACGCTGGCAAGAATGGGATGCTGAACAAATAGAATACGATATTCAGCAGAGCAAGCAAAGACTTCACGAACAAGGGTTTGATACAACAAAATTATTAAAAATCATCATTCCTCCTCATGGTTGCAATACTAGAACCATACGAAAGGTAATTGCACAACAAGGGTGTAAGATGATGTCTGGTGCGTCATTAGTAAATCCAGACAGACACGTATATCAATATGGCCGTTTAAGAATAGATACTGATACAGACCTCAACACTATGCAAGAGTTATTACAGGATGCTTATGACAAAAAAGCATTCGTTATTTTTGGAACACACTCCTCCATTCCAGAGGACTTTTCTGAGGAAAAAGCAAAGGATGTATTACGTATTGCAAAGGAAATGGGTTTCTGCTTTAATATCTATGAATAGAAAGACCATCTATCAACTTTTATTATCAAGTCATCAATACCAAATAAAGTAAAAAGTTTCTTTCTAACAATATCCAGTATAGCACATACTATAAATATCGCCATACATAAACCTATTACAATAAGCGGGAAAAACATATTATCACAATATGACTGCAAAGATACTGTAGTCCATAGCCACTGACGAATTGTAAGATGGTCATGTATCAAATAGACACCAAATGTGTATGGCGCAAATTTAACAAATAGATTCCAATATCTATTTTGAGGAACTCGCAATTGTCTTATCAACATAAAAAGTGCTACGGATAGTATAATTGGTAGACTATTATAATTCAACCAATATAGACAAATACGATTCTCATTATAACCACATATGACTTCATAAGCAAATATTAATAATGTCACTAAGACTATTGTCCATAATAGATGAATCATCGGTATCCTTATGAGATGATGTTTTATAAAGCCTGCAATTAGAAATAAATAGGCAAAAGACCATACAGAATTACCATGGGCAACATAAAACCTCTTTCCCAAAGGAAAGTCTGGGATAATTGACAGGCATATAAATGCACCAGCTATTAAAAGAAAAATATATTGGCGACATGAGAGTTGACGAACCATAAGAGCCAAGAAAGGAGAAAGAATAAGCAAACCTAAATATTGCGTTACAAACCAATAGGCATCTGTGCTTATTGGGAAAAAACTCTTCCCAAGGCTTATTATGTCATAGTCAGTTATCTGCAATACCATAAAAAATGCTGTTATAACACATGAATAGAAGCACGCATATGTCCATGTTCTAACTATTCTGCTTAACTTGAAATTCAAATCTACAAGGAAATAACCAGAAATCATCACATATAGATTCACAGATACACTGCTAAATACAAGCATGAAATCTGAGAATAATGCATTTGAAAGAAGAATTGGTAGGGAAGTAGAAAAAGCATACTCTCCACCTATACCATGTGTGAGACAATGATATACAACAATGAAGAACATAGCTAGAGTCCTCAAAACCTCAAAATTACTCTCTCTCTTCATAAAAACCTACTATTTTTATGCAAAAGTAGGAAAAATAAGTGATAAAGCAAAATAAAAACAACACTTTTTGCTTGTTAGGATTTGGAGATATGATTTTTTTTTCATAATTTTGCATGATGAAAGCTTAATATCATAATAACAATATGGAAAGAAGTGAGATTTTAGCAAAAGTAGAAGAAATATTTCGTGAAGAGCTGGAACTTGACGATTTAGTATTAACCGACGAGACAACTGCTGAAGATGTGGAAGGGTGGGACTCACTCAGCCATATCCAGTTGGTGGCTGCAATGGAAGAGCCCTTTGGCATTGAGTTCAGCTCACGTGAAATCCTTTCATGGGACAATGTCGGTGATCTGATTGACAGTATCCAAAAGAAAGTATAACTACTCATGGTTGTCAACTCCCTTGCGTTTCTGTGGTTCTTCCTGATTGTACTGGTCATATACTATTTATGCCAGAAACAGAAAGAAGTACAGAATATCTTCTTGTTAGGTAGTTCCTACTGGTTTTATTCCCAAGTAGATATCAAGATGACAGGACTTCTTGTCGTTTTGACATTGGTATTTTGGCTGCTTGGCAAAGGTGTACACCTCTATCTTGAAAAGGAAGATGAACGGAAAGCTGCCATAGTAACGAACGTTGGAGTTGTCATAGGCATAGGTGCCTTATTTTATTTCAAATATCTCAATTTCTTTGCAGAGTCGGTATCTGCTTTTGCAAATTTGATTGGCATTCATTTAAGTTGGACGGCCTTGAATCTAGTTGTTCCCATTGGTTTGAGTTTCTTTACATTTAAACTGATGAGTTATGTGCTTGATATCTACCATGGGAAGATAGAACCAGAGAAGAATATTGTCAGTTTTGCTAATTTCATTGCCTTCTTCCCAACCATCTTATCAGGACCAATCGATAGACCAAAGCCGTTTTTGAAGCAAGTCAATCAAGTTCGCCTGTTTATCTCAGACAATGTATTGACAGGCATCAGACGTATTCTTTGGGGTATGTTCCTGAAGATGTGCATCGCTGACCGCTTGGATATCTATGTGAGTGCTATTTGGAATAATTATGAGCATCACTCTGCCATTTCCATCATTTTTGCCTCTCTCCTCTATCCGTTCCAGATGTATGCTGACTTCGGTGGATATAGCGAAATGGCTATTGGTGTAGCTCTAATATTGGGATTCAAAGTGGCAGAGAACTTCAAACGTCCGTTCTTTGTCATTGATATTGCAGGCTATTGGAGCAGATGGCACATGTCACTCACTAGTTGGTTAACGGATTATGTATTTCTTCCTTTAAACATTAAATTTAGGAAGTTAGGTGTCAATGGTACCGTCATAGCTATTATGCTGAATATGGCCTTTATCGGTATGTGGCATGGTGCTAATTGGACATTCCTGCTCTTTGGTATTTACCATGGATTATGGTATATTCCACTGATGGTTAGTGGACAATTCTTTAAAAAGAGGAAGATCTTGGTCAATGCAAAAGGGTGGCCTACTCAACCCTATGTATTGAAAATGATAGGCATCTATTTTGTCGTGACATTCGGATTGATGCTGTTCCACTCATCATCTATGACAGAATTCTTCCAAGTATGGGGAAGCATTTTCTCGCATTGGAATGGAGGATTATTCTTTGATATGAACACAATGGTCAACGCTGCTATTTGTTCTATTGCTCTTATTTATGTAGATATTCAGGAAGAGTGGTTCCCGAAAAAGAAGCTCTATCTACCAACCTTTGCAGAACGTTGGCGTTGGGAATTGACAGTAGCTGTCGAAATCATCTGCATTCTGCTGTTCGGTGTGTTTGACAATAACCAATTTATCTATTTCCAGTTCTAAGATGAAGAAGCTTTTACTACATATTATTATTGTTGCCTGTCTGTTTTTTGTAATAGATAGGATTCTAGGATTGGGATTAGGTTACCTTTATAGAATCTCGAATGTTACCGACGAGTATAAGATTAGCTATTCCAACGAAAGTACAGAGGATTCCTTGTTATTCATGGGAAGTTCAAGATGCCTGCATCACTACAATCCGCTGATCTTTGAGAAAGAATTGGGAGTAAGTTGTTTCAATGCAGCAGATTGGGGCATCAAAAATATCTTTTTCCATTATGGCACATTAGGCAATATCCTGTCTCGATACACGCCAAAGGAGATTGTTTTTGAGATTCATCCTTGTGATTTCCAAGAAACGCCATACTCAGGAAAAGAAAGAGCTGGATCTCTTGCTCCATTTTGTGGTATGAGTAAAGAATGTGACGAAATGTTGAAGCTCTCAGGCAATTATTGGCCATACCAATTGTCATGGGTGTATAGATATACAGGGAGTCTTCCAAGTTTGTTGACAGGCAAACTTGGTTCAATGGACAGAAATCTTAAAGGATGGAAACCTCTCGATGGTGTTTTGGATACTGTAGGTGTTAAAGCTGAAGAATATCCCTTCCCTGCAGATCAAGAACGAATTGGTTTGTTGGAACGCTTTATCAAGGATTGTAAAGAAAAGAATATCCAACTCTCTCTGATTGTGTCCCCTATGTATGTCTGTTCTAAGAATGATGTTTATAAGATTCCAAGAGAATTAGCAGCTAGACATCAGATACCGTTTATAGACCACTATAGAGACTCAACATTTGTAGGGCATCCAGAACTCTTCTATGACTTTGGTCATCTTAACAGAAAAGGAGCGGAAATGTATTCTGAAATGATTGCAAAGGAGTTGAGAACTTTATGTCTCCAAAGGTTCTGTTCATCTCAAAAATAATACACTATTGCCTGCTATCTGTATGACAGAGATTATGTGCAGCGCCTGTCACACGTGTGACTTCAAACTATGATGCGTGAGATGGTCTCGGCAAAGTTGAGTCAGGATTGACCATATACTGGTTGAGTTGTCGGTGGCGTATAGGGTTTATTTATGATCGTTCATTGAAGCTATCCAAGTTAGTTTGCGCCATAAGTTTTCCAAGGGGCCTCGTGTGTGTGTGCTAAACCAATAGTGACAAAAGAGGTATTGGACGGCGACCATTGTCAAGCCTATCAGTACGGCATAGGTGGTGCCCACGAGGCGATAGCATCCGAGACCGTAGCCGCAAAAGATAAAACTTCCGATGATGGACTGGAGTAAATAGTTGGTAAGGCTCATGCGGCCATAGATACAGAAATGGTAAAGCACATTGCGGACAGGTTCGAAGGCATACCAGACAGATACTACTGTTGAGACAACCATCAGAAGGATAAAGAGGTTGTTGACTGGGTGGAGCCACTGAAACATATTGTTCATGCCGATGAAATGTATGATAATGATCATGACCAATGATCCCCCTAGGATAACATGCCATATTTTCAGATTTTTACCCTCATTATAGAACATTCGCTGACGTCCTAACTGCATACCCAGGACAAAGAGACAGAGCAACTGTGTCAGGCGTCCGCTATAGATGTTGCCCCTCAGGTTCTGTTCAAAACCATATCTCAGATTATTGATAGCATTCTCCATAAATGTACCGTGCTCATGTAAGGCAACCGTATTGTTATATATATCATGAAGTCTCGAATGATCAATTGTGATGCCAGTTAGTAGACAGAATAATTCCACGGGCTGGATGGCAAGTAGTATGATAATACACCAAACACCCCATGATGGCAGATAACTGATAGGGATGAGCAACAATCCATAAACAGCATAGAGCATCAGAATATCGCCATCGTAGAATGCCACGTTGATTAGTCCAAAGATGAATAACAGACACATACGCCAGGCAAAGCGGCCAGAGAAGATATTACCTTTCTGTTGCTGGTTATCATTCATAATGAAAAAACTCAGTCCGAATAGCATGGCGAAGATTCCGTACATCTTGTCCGACAAAAGCCAAGTCAAAGTATGGGCTACTTGCTGATCATAGACCAATGTGTATACTATCGGATCTTTTGTGAAAATGTCGAAACGCCTAACAGAGTGAATAAGAATGATGCCAGCCACAGCAATACCTCGCAAGGCATCGGCCACGTCGATACGGGTGTTGGGGAGATTGCAGGTTTTATACATCGATCTTAAATTGAGTTTGCAAAGATACAAAGTTTATTTGATTTCTGCAAATTTAGTTGCTATTAATGTTCTTCTCATTCTCTTATGTCTTTATATTTGGTTTTCGAAATGTAGAAGAAACAGGATTTCAAACATCCCCTTTTCAATGAAACAAATATAGAGATAATACTCACCTTTATTATGGCGTTTTTAGAATTGTAACTATTCTTCGAGTTCTTCCAATGCTGCGAAGAAATTTTTAGCATAAGTTTCTTTATCAAACAACTTCGAGCGCTCAAGTGAAGCTGCAGACATTTGCCTACACTTCTCTGGATGCTGATAGAGGTCAAGGATTGCTGCAGCAAGATTGTTGACAAACTGTTCATCGGTATTGAGAAGGATTGCATTGTCTTCTGTAACCTCTTCTGGAATTCCTCCACGACAGGTCGTGATAATAGGCAGTCCCATAGCTTGTGCCTCGAGGACAGTTGTTGGGAAAGGGTCGTCCCAAACAGATGGAATTATTGCCAGGTCAGCCATTCTCAGATACTCCGGCATTTTAGAGTAGGGGATGAAACCGGTAAAGATAATTCGTCCTTCCAATGATTCTGCTTTAGCCTTTAAATCTGTTGTAAAAGCATCATCATTTTTTGCATTGGCAAAGAAAGTACTACCAATAGCCATAAGTTTGATATGGTTATATTCTTTCAAATGTAACATTGCCTCTATAAGTTCCATGATGCCTTTGTCTCGATTCACCCTTCCGCTGAACACAAGAATAAAATCGTCTTCATTGAACCCTATTGCAGAACGAGTCTTCTTGTCTTTGTTACTAAAAGCTGAAAGATCGATTCCATTATAGATGGTCTTGGTCTTGTTGTCATTTGGTTTTATTGTTTGTACACACCTCTTTATATAGTCTGATACGGTTAAGATCAGAGATGCAGCATCATAGATTTCTTGTGCTTTAGCAGCTCGTTTATTCAACTTTTCATTATGAAGATGGTACACCAACTTAGCAGTGGTGATGTTCTTGAGTTTCAGTACATATCCAGGTCGATTCTCCATAAGAATAATATCGTTTTGTTGATGACGGATGTCTTTTAACGCTTCTTGAAGATAATATTCAATTGTATAGTGATAATATTCATCTCCATGTTTTTTGTAATAAAGCCATTTTTTGGTTTTAGCCCACCAGTTATTAACTTTAATATATCTATAGTGATTTACTCTTGAACTCAAAGCCGGATGCTTCTTTACATCAGGATGCCAGATACTATAAACAGTGATATCGTGCAATCTATGTTGATTATTATATTCCAAATAATAGTCGGTAAGGTTTTCCACAGCTCCTCCTAATATGGCAGGAATGGGAAGGATTCCTGAAGTCAAAATAGCGATTTTCATTATTACCAATCCAAGATTTCTTTACCGTTTTCAAAGTGGAAATAGTCAACAATCTTCGAGAAACTGTTCTCTGTAAACTGTTGATTCTTTTCTTCAAGGAAGCAGAGAGGCACTTCGCCTATGAAGGAAGCCCATCTGGAATAGCTACTAAAGGGGCCAATGATGCGATCACAAACAGAGAGAGTATAAAGATCAAGTATAGCACCAGAAGGTTCATTCACAAAGCGTCGACATTCACATCCTTTAAAGATATTAAGAGAGAAATTCTCATTACTGCTTATAAAGAAAGCAACTCGTTTGTCACAATAGAGCCGTTGGATACGGCACATGAATCTGTGATAATCTTCTAATTCATAGAAGAAACGACCATCGTTCCATGTGGCATAGTCACCTCTACGGATATGTATACCGATAACCATATCTGCATATCGTTTCATCTCAGAGACTAATCCCTCTGCCTTATTCATTATTTCATCTTTGGGACGGAAGATACGCTGTAATTCTTTTTTTGTCTGACTTAAATAACGATTGTCGGATCGGGTTGACCATCCTTTGGTACATCCCCAAAATTTGAATATCTTGTCCCATGTTTCATTGTGAGTGATTTTCCATGTCAAACCTTTATAGTTGTTCCAACCATTTCCCATTTCAAGATACCATTTATTCCAAAGTGGGAAATAGATAAATGGACAATGTAGCAGGTAGGGGAAATCCTCTATCGTCCAATCGAAAAAGAGAATGGTCATTTTCTTTTTTTCGGCTATACATAGAGCAACAGAGGCTAAGTAAGTCCATAATCTGTTGCAGGTTTGTCCTGGAGCATCGCAGATGATTCGCATGGCAATTTTCTTGCAAAGATAATAATAATCTCTATAATTTGCAAATTTGAAGTGTGTTTTTATTGATATTTGCAATTTGTTTAATAAAAAATAAGAATAAAATATTGCATTATTGAGAATAATGATTATCTTTGCATAATAAAAACTATATCATATGATTTTATTGAGCTTTGATACTGAAGAATTTGATGTCCCACGTGAACATGGTGTGAGTTTTACTTTAGAGCAGGGAATGGCCGTCTCTAAAGTTGGTACAAATCGTATTCTAGATTGTCTGAAAGATAATGAGATTAAGGCAACATTCTTTTGCACATCAAATTTTGTTCAGAATGCCCCCAATATAATGCAACGTATTATCGATGAGGGACATGAAGTAGCTTGTCACGGATGTGACCATTGGCGTCCTCAAGCAACGGATGTCTTTGTTGCAAAGGAAATAATAGAACGTCAGACGGGATTGACATTACAAGGTTATAGACAACCGAGAATGTTCCCGGTTTCTGATGAAGATATTGAGTCGGCTGGCTACAGTTATAATTCATCACTTAATCCAGCTTTTATTCCGGGAAGGTATATGCATCTAACGGAACCGCGAACTTGGTTTATGAGAGGTAAGGTGATGGAAATACCCGCCTCTGTAACGCCATGGATTAGATTCCCTTTATTTTGGCTTTCTTTACATAATTTGCCTGAGGCTCTTTATCACTGGCTGGTGCGTCGTGTATTATCCCATGATGGATATTTTGTTACATATTTCCATCCGTGGGAATTTTATGAATTAAAAGATCACCCTGAGTTTAATATGCCATTTATAATTAAAAACCATAGTGGTAAACAAATGGTTGAACGTCTTGACCGTTTGGTGAAAATGTTGAAGAAATATCAATATGCTTTTGTGACTTACTCGGAATTTGTTGAAAGTAGAATAAAACAATAAAGTACAAATAGGAAGTGTTAATAAAGCACTCCCTATTTGTGTTATAAAATCTCCAATATGTTATAAAGAGGACGTGCCTTGACTTCTTGATATATTTTACCAATATATGTACCTACAATTCCGATAGATATAAGAATAAAACCTCCCACTAGCCATATGCTTAAAATGAGAGATGACCAACCTGATACTGCAGTACCAGTGATAATAGCATGAAATACATAGATAGCAATAATAATACTAATCAAAATAAATAGTAAACCGAGATAGAAAATACAATATAATGGTTTAACAGAGAATGAGGTGATCCCATTTAATGCTAATCCCATCATTTTGTTAAATGTGTATTTTGATACACCTGCGGTACGCTCATTAATAATATCGTCTACTCTTGACGATTTCATTCCCATCATAGGTATAAGACCACGAAGATAGAGATTTTTTTCTGGATAAGTTGATAGTACTTCTAATGCTTTACGACTCATCAGTCTAAAATCTGCATGATTCATAACGCACTCTACACCCATGGTTTCTTGTAATTTATAAAATGCTTCTGCTGTTAAACGTTTAAGTAGGGGATCTGCTTTCCGTTGAACTTTTACACCATAGACAATTTCATTACCTTCTTTATATGCATCAATCATTTTTTCAATGGCATTTAGATCATCTTGAAGATCTGCATCAATAGTGATAGCGACATCAACCCAATCTTTTACAGTCATCATACCTGCCATAATTGCATTTTGATGTCCTACATTACGAGTTAAATTAATACCTCGTACATGTTTATTCTGTTCGTGTAATTTACAAATAATATCCCAGGTTTGATCTCTACTACCATCGTTAACAAAGACCATTAAACTATCTGGGCTTATCTTTTGTCTTGATATTAGTTCTTGAAATAAATCAGTTAATCTCTTTACAGATAATTCGAGAACTTGTTCTTCATTATAACAAGGTGAAACAGTTGCTAGACGTATCATATATTATCTTTTTTTGATAAATAATTGTTTCCAATTTTTTGAACGTGGTGAGTATTAATGATTAAAGACATTTTTTCTAAATAAAATATCTAATCGTCCCACATGAAAATCGTTAGGTGGAGGTAATAACTGGTGTTTGGTGTAGAATTTATAATCATTTTTACCTAGACTACCGTGATAGATCTCGGTGTATCCAGAAGCGCATATCACACTGTCATTCTCAAATAATGATTTCTCGTGATTGTTTGTATATATAAAGTCTGCAGTGCATTTCTCTACTGCTTTCTTTTGTTGTTGGGCCATTGCTTCTGATGCACCACCTTGATATGCCCAATAACGTGTGCCAGGCAGGCCGCCTGACAGAATACCAAGACCAATATCAGAACTTTTGTAATAAATGATTGTTGGTTTATTTACTTGTGACATATACCATGCCATCGTGTATCGATCTTGACGCATCTTTGTATCTTTAAACCATCTGTTTCCATCTATATATCCAAATGTAATATAATTCCCTAACAGTGTGAAACAGAGAATGATTGTCGTAACTAATTTTATTACCTTCTGTTCTTTGATTCTCATGGTCATAGCAATACAAAACCATATGGGAAAGAAAAGACATATGCATAGGTAATAGTGTACTATCGTGTTGCAATTATGAATTGCAATCGCATAGAAGCCTAAAAAAGATATCAAAAAGAACCATTTGTCTTTTTTTACTTGCTTTGACATTAGCACAGAGCCTATTATACAGATAATAAAAAGGATAATAAAATGTGTATCCCATACAAGGAATAACCATTCCTGAATGTATTGACTAAGATTGTTATGATCATCTTGAGTGTGAAGAGTATTAATAAAATATTCTTGAATAAATGTTCCAAAGTCGGCTTGAGTTAGCATGTATAAAGTAAATGGTAATAATATTATGGCCATCCCACTAATAATAAAAATAAAAAAGGAGAGAATATTTCTCTTATCACGTATTAAAACAAATAATACATATATGACGCTTATTCCTAACATGATGGTTATATTATATTTTATCATCATTGTTCCAGCAAGACTTATTCCCAATATAAAACACGTCATATTGATATTCTTATTAGACTTACCATCTTCGGTATACAGAAGCATACATATTCTGTAGAAACTTGCTGCCAAGAACAATTGGCACCAATCTTCTGCACGTGTTTCGTTATAATAGAACATGCAAAAATAGGATGCGGCCATCATTAATACTATAATTAGTGACAGTGAATTGTCCTTAAAGAAAATAAAAGCGATACGATATATAAAATAGAATACGCCAGTATATAGTAAAACACTCATCCAGAAAATTCCGATATAACTATGTGGGGTAATAAGGTATCCAATACCATAAATAAGCCATAAAAGAGGCCCTTTACTATCAGCGAAGTCCACATAAGGTGTCATTCCGTTCATCCAGGCTTTTCCGCAAGTGAAGAACCATGATACATCCCAGTGTTCTACCAGTGGGTCGCATAAATATGAATCTGGGGACACAATAAGTAATACAAAAAATGATATTAGAAATAGTTTCCCAATTAGTTTAATGATATCGTATTTCATTTTTTTGAGTTTAAACATTACTTATGATATTTTTTTGTATTCTCCAGCGTAGTTTGTCATTCGCACAATAGAAGCAGAGAGGAGGTAATAGGGCAATAAGGAATAGAAATCTGTACCATGTTATCTTATTTAGACATCTTAATGCAATTTTACATATTTTTAGCCAATATAAGAACCATTGTCTAGGTGATTTGATGATATGAAGTTCAACAAGACAACTAAGAAGGTTAATTGCTATATACTGTCTTTGGTATTTGCTTTGACATTGCAGCATTACATCTGCAAGATATACATTACTTGTCCACAATCTTGATGTTAACCATTTCATGCGATTTTGTTTTGATGGGAGAGTCATCATGCTGCCTTCATTAATATAATAGACGTATAGTCCTTTGTGGGTGAAAGCTATAGCTTCAGCATGTTTTGCAATAAAATATCCCCAATACATGTCTTCTGTGAAGTAGCCTTCAGGGAAGTATAAATTAAACTCTGATACGAAATCTTTCTTTATAAGTCGATTCCATGCAACAGTCGTTATTTCACTAAGCATAATCTTGAAGATTTCATCATGATTACAGGTATATTCTGGAATAGTTTCTTTCAATCCATAGGAACTTATACTTCCATCCTCTGCCAAAATGTTACCTTGTGCAAAGTTAATATCCGGATACTTTTCAAATAGATTTAAAAGGCTTTCTATTGCATCTGGAACAATCGTGTCATCGCTGTCAAGAAAAAAAAGATAATCCCCGTTTGCAGCCTCAATGCCAGTATTTCTCGCAGCAGAAAGCCCTCGATTTCGTTCATGATGCAATAACTTAAACGATATAGGCCCTTGGTAACATTTAATGAATTCTTTAGCAATATCGACACTGCTATCCTTCCCACAGTCATCAACAAGAATGCACTCAATATCTTGGAAAGATTGAGATACAACTGAATCCAGACAGCGTACAAGGTACTTAGAAACGTTATACACTGGTATGATAATACTTACTTTCATAGTCGATGTGTAATAATATTATAAATCCGAATGGTAAATTGACGCATACCTTTTGTAAGAATATAGAGTGATGAAAAAGTAATAAATGCATATAAAACGGAAACGATAATAATCCATAAAATAATGGATATAAGATTCTGCCAATTGATAGGTTGATTCAATTGATAAGAAAATAGTCTAATAATAAAAAAAGCAAATCCTGCCAGAATGCATAGATGTAATATATATTGTATATAATAATGAATGGAAGACGATTTGAATCCTTCTTTGAACGTGTAATAAGGCTTCCAAAGAAGAACTATGATAATCTGGGCAAGGATTCCACCTAAAATGATACCATTTAGCCCCCACCAGTAGCCAAAAAGAATAGAACAACCAAGGTGAATAGCTGCTTCCGCAATAGGCGCCCAGACATCTGCAAACAACTGAAATGCATTTTTGAAAGAGTCTAATACAGAGCGTGTTAGGCGGATGAACATACTTATTACGAGTAGTATAAGGGTATTATCGTTAAGTAGATATTTGTTACCAATCCATAGGGAGATGAAAGGACTGATTGAGAGATATAGACCGAAACAAGCCAATGCGGAAATCCATAATCTTGAAGTGAATAATTCCCAAAATACTTCGAGTGTATGTTGTTTGTTGTTTTCAGCAACTAAATTCCCAATAGATGCCCCCATGCCCTCGAACAATACATTCATTAATGTTGCCACATAGCCTATTAGCATTGTGTAGTTACTATAGAATGTGACCATAGAAAGAGAAACAAATGCATATATGATAAGCGGACTCGTCTGCTCAATTACAAAGAGAGCAATCTTATGAACAAATACCTGTTTCGTTTTTATTATCAGGATTTTATAATTATCTAATAGTGTTGAAGCGGACTTGTTTGAGGTTTTAAGCCAAGGATATTCCTTGCGAATCACATAATTAATTGCGAATACTGTTGCGATGTTACCAAATAAATCAACCGTTAGCCAACTCCAAAGTCCCCATTTTAGCACAATTAGAAAAAAGATTTGCAGAAAGATCTTCCCATATTTAATGGCGTGGATCCATGGCATTAGTTTATAATTCTTTTGATCAGCCTGGATAAGTATTTGTCTATAGTTCCATAGGTAGCTAAAAATTGAGCCGCTAAAAAAAACTATGTATGCAAAATATACATATAATAATCCACATTCTGTATTTGGAAAAATGAAAGGTAGAGCTATTAAAACTGGAATACTCAATCCGCATAGAATCCAAGCGATTCTCTTATACAGCCAGCCTTGTACGCTCAAAATGTTACATATTTCCGTGTAATCATCATCGTGGATTGGTTTGTATAGTGAGGTCGCCATGGCTATACCTATACCTAATTCTGCCAAATTAAGGAAACTAAGTATATTGCAAAGCGTTGTATTTAAACCAATGACTTCATCTCCAAGATATTCAAGAAATACCTTTCGTGAATAGAATCCCACGAAAATCTGTATTAGAAACAGAATTAGTGACATCCGACCATTTTGTATAGTCCTTTTAGTGCGGTTTCCTGTCATGGGTTTATGTGTTGTGTTCTGTATGGATAAAATCCGTATTCTTATGATCCATGTGAAAAATGTTCTTCATCATCTTGAATACCAATTTAGGTATAGCTAAGACTTTTTTGAAAGATTGCAAACGCAATGGGGAAGGAATCGCAATGAATAATGATATTGCCAACATAGTAAAAAGTATCCACCATTTCTCGCACCAGTCTGGCACGACAATCGTAACGAAAACAGAAATGACTCCTAATAATACAATTAGAATAGAGCGGGGAATGAGTGCTTGTTGAATAGTTTTATCAACGAAATTGATATTACCATGAATAAGGGCTTGGGGGACTTTAGGCAAGTTGCTTAGAAGACTTTGAACTTGTGCTGTCATCCAGCGCATGCGCTGACGTTGGAAATTGTCTTGGTTGCTAACTTTTTCATCAAATACGTGGATTTCGGATGCATATTTGATATAAACGCCTTGCTGGAGTAAGAGAGCTTCCATTTCACGGTCTTCACCTGCAGTCGTTAGTTTGAATACATTCTCTTTAAAGAGATCGTATTTAAAGCACATGCCAGAACCTATTAGTGCGGAAGAAAGACCGAGGCGGTTATGGGCTTTACGGAAAATAGTATTGTTGATTTCCTCGCTAGCGCCATCCAATACGGCTACATCGTTGTTTGCATTCTTGGCGCATCGGTGACATTGGATGGCGTCGTAGACACTGCATAGTATATTTATTTGTGAGAGAAATTCAGGGCGAACGACATTATCTGCGTCTAGAATGACCACATTGTCATAATTGGTATTGACATTCTCAATCGCATACTGCATGGCCTTGGCCTTAGAGCTCCTCTCAAATGCAGGCTGGAGTAGGGTGATGGGCAGTTTGCTTAACTGATCATTGGTCTCTGGCTTCATATGGTCAGAAATTACTACAACGGTATATAAATCTTTTGGATAATTCTGTAGTAGAAATTGCTCTACAGCATTGATGATCACCTTATCTTCTTTGTATGCAGGATATAGAATCAGGAACTTGTTTAACCGATTGCTAAGGGCTGCTGCATGGATGGCGATACGGTCTTCTTTTTCATAAAAGAGAGAGATAATAGCAAAGAATACGACATAGATAACCGATCCTGCTATGATGAACCAGAGGATGATTTCGAGAATATGTATAATCTCCCAGATATTCATTGTCTTTATTTGTTCCTTTTTTTTAAGAAGAATTTGGCTAGTTTTGTCTTTCCTAAGAATTTTAAATTGAATAGGGCCCAGAAACTAACTAATGGTGATCGCAGGAAAGTTTTATCCCACATCTCGTCAACCAAATAGTCTGGAGTGGCTAGGGCAAAGAAGAATAGGCTTGCTGCCCCTAATATCCACCATTTAATTACTAATGTGAAATAGATAAACGGTAATACCAAACTCATAATCATAATGATACCCACCATGACAGTTCTAGGAACCAGTATCCATTGGATGATTTTATCGGCTAGATCGCGCTGTTTGTTAAAGATAGCCCCTGGTAAATATTTGATATTCCAGAACAAGTTCTTTAATTGTTTTATTGCCCAGTGTCCATGTTGAAGGTTGAGTTTCTCTGTTGTTCGTGGCTTCTCGCCGTAAATGAGAATATCATGAAAATAATCGATGTAGATTTGATTGCGTAGCAACATGGATTCTAATTCTTTGACTTCTGCAGAAGTCTTTGTCCTCATGACATTCTCTTTGAACCATTTAAAGTCAAATGCAGTACCGGCATCTGCTAATGAGGCAGATAGTCCAAGGTTAATGTGCCCCTTTCGGAAGATGGCATTGTTGATTTCTTCAAATATGGCTCCCATACGAGCTGCTGCTGTATCTCTGTTTCGAGAAACGGTATGTGCCTGAATGGCTTTGGTGGCAGCTGATTCGTATGCGTTATTCATTTGTGTTAAGAATTCTTGTTCCACAATATTATCGGCATCCAGAATCATGGCAATATCATAAATCTTGAATTCTGGTAGATTAAGGATAGCATATTGAAGGGATTTTGCTTTGGAACTTTCTGCAAAATTGGGTGTCAACAATGTGATTGGGTATTGCGCCAAGCGCATATTGGTTATTTCACTCTGATGGTCAGAGATGACTGTTACATCAAAGAGACGTTGAGGATAGGATTGTGCCAAAATAGACAAGACGGTCTGTTCAATGACATGATCCTGCTTGTAGGAAGGAATAAAGATAATGAAACGGCGTTTGATTTTTGCTTCGTTGATGTTGGTCGTTCTTGAAAATAAGGATGCAATAGAGAATATACCCAGATATAGCACCGTACCTGCGACAAAGATAAAGAATAACCCATCAACTATATATAAAAATGACCAAAAATCCATACTAAATAAATTGAGAGTTGAGAGTTGAAATATGAGAATTGAAATGTGACTTGTTGAAATCTCGCAGGCCTTGAGTTGTCGCTTTGAGGAGATCCTTTCGACCTTTGATAATATACTTAATAATGTCTCGAGTCGCTACAACCATTTGTAAGTAGGCGTATGCTAAATATTTCTTTATTCCGGTGAAATTCCGTTTAACAAGCAAAAGCCGATTTCGAGTGATATAGTAGGTTCGTAGGGGGCTATTCTGTCCTGTGCTCTGACTTTCTTTATGATAGATGGTGCAGGCGGGTTCATACCATATTTCATATTTTGCGCGTGTCATCATCATAGACCAATCTAATTCCTCGTAATAGAGAAAATAACATTCTGGCATGAGGCCGACTTTATTGATTAATTCTCGTTTGAGCATCATGGCTGCACCATGAGCGTAGGGCGTTTGGTGGGGTATGTCATATTGTCCCTTATCTTCCTCACCAAAACCTATGGATCGGTTGCGGATGGTTATAGGGGATAGTGGGGTATAACCTGCAAATTGAATATGATTATTACCCCATGCGAAACGAATCTTAGGACATACCATTCCAATCTTGGGAGAAGATTCAAGTCGGTGAATTAAGGTATTGGAATCGTAATCCTTGAAAACAGTATCGTTATTAATGAGGTATAAGTATTTGCCTTTTGCAGCTTTTATACCAACATTGTTTCCCCCTGCGAAACCTAAATTATTGTCACAACGAATGGTTATAATATAGGGATACCGCTCTTTAAGAACACTTGCTTCATTTCCTTTCGAACCATTGTCTACCACAATCACCTCCATGTCTTCATTGAAGGGGATACTATCAATCAATGCGCATGTATCGTTCAGCCCATTATAATTGACTGTAATGATTGACAATTCACACTCTTGAGGCAAGTTTCTTTTCTAATTTTATTCGTTTCCTTTCTGCAAGCATGGCAATTCGCTCGTTCTCATATTCAACCCATGCAGGTTCAATATAAGGTAATATATATACAATTGAAAGACCTCCATAGAAAATTAAGCAATTCGGAAACTGCATTAATATTTGATTGGCGTATCCCCCTAATTGGATGGATACAAAAGCTGCACAGAAACCGGCACCAACACCGCTTAACGATCTGCTTCTCAATTTGAATAACACAATATAACACGCACCAAAAAACATTAATGCTGTCGTTATTAAAAAAACCGTGATACCAATTCTTCCTGTGTGTACCCAAATGAACACATATTCAGAATCAGGTGGGATTTTCGATAGCCTGTTAAATTTATTATTAGCAGGTACGTTTCCATAATTTACACTTAGACCGATTCCCCATGGAGCATCTGCTAAATACTTACTCATAGCAGTTTGATTGATGTCACGTACATTTGCAGAGGCATCACTTTTATCAAATGCAGAACGCATTCGACGAATTTGTTGATTCCCATTCCCAATATTAGTAAAGATTAAAATAAATGCAAAAAAGACAAAAACGATGGAAAAAGGAACGGCAATTTTAACAGATTTTGAGAGTATAATATAAACCATTAATCCTGCAGCCAAACAAAAGATTGCCGTTCTTGTTCCAGATTGGAACATACCCCATATTACAAGAACTGATACAATTAAGAAGAAAAGACGATGCTTCTTGAATTTGGATGTAATAGCAAATATGATAAACGCTGCAGCGCTTCCAGCAGCATTACAACCATAATTAGCTGCATCGCTGAATGTAGAAAAATATCGAATTAAAGTTCCTGCATTTAGAATATGAGTATCTGCACCTAAGTAATGTATCCAGAAGTTTTCTACAGAGGTGAAACCAAATGTTTTTTGTTTCCAAGTCCATATTGCTGAAAACAAAGCAAAAACTGCCCATATTTTTATGTACTTTAAGAGTATCTGGGGAGATGATATATAAAGACTAAAAACTAAAAAAATATAGAGTAATTGAAAAGCCATCAAACGAGCACCTGTGTACCACGCTCCAATATTTATACCTAGACCACATGTGTCGTTTAGAACCTCAATCGTACAGAAGCCACACCAAATAATAAGTGCAAATAGCATTAAATTCGCAGTTTTTTCAAAATGAGGATTCTCCCTAATATCTATAATCGCGATGGCCAATAGTATTATTTGGAGCATTTCATTTGGAAGTGACATCGGTATTGGTAAAGAATTAGCGATGTCTTTCATTTGAATGAAATAATTTACAAATATCAATACCCAAAATGTTAACATTCTCCACTTGAATGCGCAATAGACAGCAAGGATAAGAGATGGTATTATGCAAATAACTGCAAATGCAGAAAATCCTGATGTCGCAAATTCATATAATGCAAGCAAAAACAAGAGAAAGAGTAACAATACCCTTCCTCCGTTTTCGCGGGAATATGTCTTAAATGAATTTATCATTTATTTGGCATGACTATTTTCTACGGCAGTCAGACCCATTTGGGAGATTCTATACACAAAGTTGTTAAATTTGGTATAAGGCGGCAACTGACCAACAAACTCTTCAACAGCGTAACGCTGAGCCTCGGTAAGGTACATGAATAGTGTGTCTTGGTCTTCCAATTGTGACTGCAGTTCCTTTAATGCTTTCTGGTCAACATCCTTCCAAGTACGATTGGCACGGGTGACTAAGAGGTTGATAGTACCCATGTTCAGCAATGCCGGTGGAACAGAATTGTCATCCAAATTCGGATACTCAATGATGGCAATTTCATTCGGAAGAATGTCTGGGCAGATATCTTTAATGTCCTTAGCCATGATGAAACGGCTGTCCTCTGCCAAGTAGTCTTCATCGTAAGTCAAACGACGAACTTGGAGACCGATAGAGATCCAATAGTTTTCTAACTCTTGTGCAATATAGCTCTTACCATTACCAGCATCGGTAGAAATCAGGTTGAGAACATTCTGCTGACCTTCCTTGAAATGGGGAAGGAGTGATTTGCTTAACTGACGCAATGCCATGTCTGCTATTGTTTTATTGAAACGACGATAGCGGAGAGTACTTTCCTTGGGGAAACAACCCATGACAGGCACCTTGGTAATACGTTCCGAACGCATGCGATCACGAAGTGTGCGATCAAGTAGTTCAATAATGAAGAAATAAAGAGCAGTTAGCATGAAAGTAAGTAAGAATGCACCTAGCAAAATCATCAAACGATTTGTGGGCTGGGCATTCATGGGGAACATGGGTGGATTCAGCACACGGAGTTTGGCTGTTGTCATTTGCAAATTACGTTGACGCAGACGTGCTGAATTCAACGCTCTTAACATTTCCATATAATTACCTTCAATAAAACCAATATGTCTATCCTTACGTGCCAACGTGGCGCCGATTGGGGCATAGTATAGAAACTGTTTGTCAATTTTCTCTCTCATGATATCCCGAGCACTCATCTCGGCTTTTGTTTTCTCTAGCAAAAGAACCTGTTCCAACCATCGAGAAATCATAGTGTTGGCCTTAACTCCTGTCTCTGTACTGTATGTTCCCGCTTCAATGTCACGTGTCAGTTCTTTAACGCGATTTGTTCTGTCTTGAAGCATTCTCTCTGCTTTGGCCAATTCTAATTGTGACTCAACATTGTCTTCCCCCCCCTCACTATTCATCAGGCGGAGATTTGAAATGCGAGATTGTATTCTTGAAATATCCGTAATTTGGTCTGTGAAATCTCTATTTGCACGAATTACTTTAGCACGATCACCAAGTTGGCGCTCAAGATAGTCCATTAAAGATTTTGCTGTTGTATAGTTTAATAAATGCTCATTATCTGAGATTTGTTGATCGGCATCTAATCCTGCCACAACTTTTGTTTGTTCGCCATAATTTATGATTCGTTTTGCGACATTGTATCGAATTAAATCATCTTCAGCGCCTGTTAATATTTTATATAGACGAGCAACCTCACGTTCAAAGAACTTGATGACATCGTTAGTTTCTCCAAAACGTAACTGTTGGTATTGACGTGCAAATACTTCATTCAAAATATCTAATGTATTAAATGTTATGCCTGCATCGTTGCATGAATAAGCAATATCTATAATGTCACTCTTTTGGAGTTGCATAACCTTTAAACGGCTTGTAATGCTATTGATACCAAACCATGGATGATAATTTAACAATCCAAAAATATAGTTGTCTTGAGAGGGCCTTTCATACGCTTTTAAATTTGCATACGTTGCTTGCTCACTATTGTGATTAATTAATGCTTTGACATCTGTAGGCACCGTTGCACTTAACTGACGGAAATGTTCTGACGATATGTAATTATTATCCTTGCTAGGATTACCATACATCATACAGCGTGCAAACAAACGGAGGGATACTTCATGTATGGTGACATCCGTTGTCATTAACAACATTAAGTTTGTGATGTTTGCTTGAGAATTACCACCTGCAGCGCCTGTACCACCTTCCAAATTATAGCCTGTAATCATACCAGTATAAATAGTCGTATTGGCATCATAAACACGATCCATATTACGTGTAAAGAACCATGCAACAATCAAAGCAATTAGTGGTAAAATGATCAAATACCAACGAATTTTGTATAAAAACCTAACTATATATCTGAACAAATCCATAGTTTTCTTTGTTTTTTTGTTAATACTTATTTTTTTGTGGCTTTTTTAGCAGCTTTTTGGGCTTTTGCCTCTGCTTTTTCTAATGCTCTTAGCTTTTTTTCCTCATCATGAGCCGCCTTTTTAATACGCTTCTCAACAGCTTTGTTTTCTTTGGAAAGTTGCTTTTCTGTTTTTTGTACGGCTTCATCCAAAGTTATTTCTGTAGTAGAATTAGTTAAGATGGGAGTATGTGTGATTATTTCTAAAGTCAAAATATCCGTAATAATTTCTGCCTGTTTCCCCTGATAAGAATTTACAGCGTCATCCTCTCTTCCTTTAGTAAATGCAAAATCTTCAATTGACATATTTCCATTATGAAACTCTTCCATATTTAATGCGCCTGCACCTTGATAGATTGCCGCATTTTCACTGGCGGTTTTTAATTGTATCAAACCTGTCGTGATTTTCGTATATAGACTGGCTATATGTAATTTGAGTTGATCAAATTGATAATCTTTATTGTAAATAGCTTGATCAACTAACAGCCTTTTACGCTTTACAGCAGCGCCTAAATCTAATATGTCTTCAACTGGAACAGCCAAATTGACACCAACATTCCAGTAACTCTGCTCAGATCCTGAGAATTGCATCATTTGAAGCGTATAATAGCTAGATGAGCTTTGCCCCCACATATCTGATACACCATAACTGTAGCTTGCATGGCCAGTCAAATAAGAAAAAATATGCCTTTTTTGTTTAGCGACTTCAGCCTCGGCAATTTCCTGAGCTTTTTGAAGTGACATCACTTGTGGGGTGGACTTGGCATTTTCAAACAATACTGCGAGTGGCGGCAGATGGAACTCTGAGAAATTGATATTCATCTCCTTACTTGAGTCAAAAAAACCTGCCGCTATTCCACTGTCATCAAACGACTGTGCATACGAAACGCTGCTTACACCTGCTATGGCTACGCAGAATAACAAACGTCTGAACCTGTTCATTTTTTTATAATTCATATTATACATTTCCTTTTTGTATCATTGAGGTAAAGGTACGGAGCAGAATCTTCATGTCGAGCATGAAATTATAGGTCTGTCCGTAGGTGATATCCAATTGCTTACGCTCCTCAGCCGACATCATGCCGCCCTTGCCACGTTCCTCGACTTGCCAAAGACCCGTGAGGCCGGCAGGTGCCATGAAACGGTCGATGCTGGCATCGGCTGTGAGCTTTTCTGCTTCGTAGAGTGGGAGAGGACGATTGCCGACCACCGACATGTCGCCCTTGAGAATATTGAATAGCTGCGGAAGCTCGTCGATGCTGGTCTTGCGGATGAACTTACCCACCTTGGTGACACGGGGATCGTTCTCGATCTTGACAAACGCATTTTCGATTTCTTCCTGCTTTTCCTTGTTAAAGTCGCTTTCTGCTACGACGAAATCATCGCCGACGAGCATAACCTCATCGTCGCTGATCATCATGTCGGACTCCATGCCCATGTCCATCATCATCATTTCAGCTTCCAGACCAAGGGGAGCCGTGATAACGGCCTTATCCTTTTCCTCATCCTTATTTTGCTCGGCATATTGGTTGCCGGCTTCCTTGGCGACTTCCTTCAGACGATCTTCCGCATCAACATACATCGAACGGAACTTCAGGAAATTGAAGATGGTATAGTTGGTACCCACACGCTTTGACTTGAACAAAACGGGACCTTTGCTCTCCATACGGATGGCAATGGCCGTGATGATAAAGACGGGTGAGAGAATAATAATGGCGATGAAAGAAACAACGATGTCGAACAGACGCTTCCACACAGGAATCTTGAACTTCAAGATGCGGTGCTTGGCTGTCTGCTCATCGAACAACATGCCCTCGCGGTCAGAGATGAACTGGATCTTCTTGTTCAGCTCCGTCACGGAAGCATCCACAGAAATGGTATCATTGATTCCGCATTTCTGATAGACCTGGCGATCTTCTGCCGTCAGTTCGTGGGTGAGCAGGATGACATAGATGTTCTTACATTTCTTCTTGAGATAGGTGATAGCCGTAATGTCCTCATTACGGATGGTCTGTTCGAAGAAGAGGATGAAATGCTCATTGCGGACGTGGGAAACACAGACAGAGGCTGCCTCCTTGTAGTTCTTAGCGAACTGTACAAGACGTCCGGGGATGTATTTTAACCGCTCTTCGGTTTCTTTGTGGTTACCTAAATATACTACACCTATCATATAATATATATATATTAGGGAACGATCTTCTTGACTCGGATTTTCAACTCCATCGGGTTGAAAGGCTTAACAATATAGTCTTCAGCACCTATCTCGAGCAGACGAATACGCTCACTAGTGGAGTCTTCACTGGACAACATGATGACAGGGATGTGCTTGAACAGCTCGTTCTGCTTGATCCACTCCAGGAAATCATCACCGCGCATTCCCGGCATACGAATGTCAGAGATAATCAAGTCGGGAGTGTTACCTGCCTGAAGCCATTTTACGCCTTGCAGACCGTCGGGCAGCCACTGCACGTCGTAATCGCTCATCAGATAGATAGAGAGCACCTTTGCGATGGTCTCTTTGTCGTCAA
>JAEEGG010007290.1_pt1 | contig 25558 bp, 23 predicted proteins | sample 9134161 | NCBI WGS metagenome assembly JAEEGG01 (sample SAMN16246543, study PRJNA631951) | gut metagenome | biome: gut microbiome; feature: rumen; material: CR-attached | host: Bos | place: Iran: Karaj | collected 2018-10 | reverse complement strand
ACGCTGCCATGCGTCGTGGGCGGCTTGCACATATTCGTCAAAGTTCCAACTTTGGGCTTCGGCCAGCATGTTTTTCCTTGCGCCTTCGTTGTCGACAGGCGAGATGGCGACCTTCACCATCAGTTCTTGACCATCAGCAGGATCAAAGCTTAGAGCGGCTCTCAAGGTACGACCGTTCACCACATCGCTGTTGCCGACATTCAGTCCGCCGTTCATCAGGAGGTGATTCACAATCGGCTTGGAAAACTCAGCTCGGAAATAGATCTTGCGCAACTTGGCCCATCCGCAAACAACACGATAACCTTCAATGGTGTGATTATCGACGATGCGAATTTGAGCTTGGATAATGTCGTAATAACGGCGACCAGAATAATAAGCATCGCCGCGATAAGTCATCCTATCAAGGTCAAGGACAACGGTTTGTGGCTTCCCTTCAGGGAAAGTATAGCGGTGGATGCCTGTGCGGGTGGTGGCTGAAAGCTCCACGTTCACACCGCTTTCCTGCAAAAACACTTGATAATACCCTGGTTGAGCAGATTCTTTCGAATGGTTGTAATGCTGCCCAAAATCAGCGGCTTTCAAATCCTCTGGACTCACGGCTTTCGACACGGGCATCAAACTTACATCGATTAAATCCGTACAACCGGTGCCGCTGAGATGGGTGTGGGTGAAGCCATAAATGACATCTTTGTTGTAGTCATAGCCCGAGCAAGGGTCCCAGGTGACCATTTGTTCCGTCTCGGGACTCAGTTGCACCATGCCTTGTGGCACTGTAGCTCCAGGGAAAGTACTTCCGCTCAACGCCCCCGTCTCATCGGTCTGGGTACCGATAAAAGGGTTCACATATTGGGTATAATCGTTGAAATGTTGTGCATTTAAGAACAGTGGCAGCAGTAAAAGTGCTGCCAATAGGCTATTCGTTTTTTTCATGGATTAGTCCTTAAAGATTTTCTTAATGACGACGCCTTTTTCGCTCTTGATTTTCATGATATAAACGCCAGAGCAAAGCTGTGATCCAGTCATTTTTCTTCCCAATAAATCGTAATACTCAACTTCTCCATAAACAATATCGGTATCAACTTCACTGATGCCTACGTTACTGCCACAGCCAACCCTCACGTCGTCAACGTAAACGCCTTCGGCATCATGACCAATGCCTTCAAAGGTGATTTGATATGTGGCAGAAGGATCGGGCAGTGCAACGGTCACATCTTCCCAATCGTCGGTGGCATCCGTAAAGTTCAACAGCGTATGCCAGTTGTCGTTTTCACTGGTACGATATCCCACGATCAACTGGTCGACGGTGGCATAGTTCAAGCCTAACTTTTGTTTGTGACGGAAACTCAATGTGGGATTGGTGACGGCTGTGATGTCCAACGGAGCGGAAATGAGCATGGCTTCGCCGCCCAACCAGATGAAGAAGGCGGTGTTGTTGAGGATCGTGTAGCCGGGATCCACCACCCACTCGTCAATACCAGAGATGATTTCATTATGCCAGCAAACGAAGTCTTCAGAGGCCTCAAAGTCATCGAAATAAGGCTCTTCGTCGGTCACTACAATGACATCGCAGTGGGTTTCGATAGTGATGGGAACCGACCATTCGGATTCATTGCCATCTCCACAGATGGCCTTTACACGGAAAGTGTACGCGGTTTGGGGTTCCAAAAACTCCATCAGATAAGGCTGGACGTCAACGGGTTTTTCGTTTCCATTTGTCTCAATCACCCAACTCTCTTCGTTTCCTGAGGTTGACCATCCTAAAAGCGCTGAAAACGCTGTGATTTCAGTGGCCTGGAGATTCACGGGACGTGCGCAACCGCCTTCGCCCATGATTTCGATGTTATCCACGAAGATCATATAGCCGCCCAGTCCGCGACCCAAAAACGAAACCTGGTAGGTCGACGACAGGTCTGACAGGGTGAAGGATTCCTCGAAAAAGTTCTGATAGTCGCTGATGCTGTAGGTACCTAAGGTATGCCAAGCATCCGTTTCCGAAGAGCGATAGCTCACCACGAGTTCATCCATATCATAAAAACCCATCATGGCGTAGGTGAAACTAAAGGTGGCACCGCTTACCTCCGAAAGATTGATAACGGGAGAAATCAAGCGTGCTTCATCGCCCACATTGGTGAACGAGAAGGCGGCCAAGGTGGTTCCGCTGCCAGCCATAGTGGTCCAGTTGCCAGCGCCGACGGTCTCTACCGTCCAACACTCAAAGGTTGTTCCTTCGAAATCTTCAATGTAAGGCTGGTTACTGGTAACTGTAAATTCGCATTGCGCAAAAGCATGAGTAGTGCCAAAAGCCAAGAGTAAGGCAAGAAGTGTAAAAAGTCGGTTTTTCATATTTTCAAGTATTTAGTTATTGCCAATTTTGAATGTATTTATGAAGTTCGTCCCTTGAGGCACTAAAGTTAAATACCTCATCCACAATGAAATATCTATTTCTATCCACGCAATAGGGATAAGCGAATTTAGCGAATTCCAATTTGTTGGCTTCGAAATTAAAAAGTGTGCAGACACGGGCTATCTGTCTGGCACTCATAGGATTTGACTTAATGATATACTTGGCTAATTCCAAGCGTTTATCGTCGAAATTTTCTTCGCTGATAACCCTTACGGCATCCTCGAAATCACGTGGATTCATACCATGTGTTTCCATGTGAGCGGAATGACCGGGTTTGATCAACGGACCACGGCAAGGTTGTCCAGAAATGGCGCGTGAATGGGAGTGAGGACCTCTTCCGAAGAGGCCAGGCTGAGCTGTAGCGGGGACAGCAATGAGTAAGAGCAGATACAAAAAGACTTTTTTCATGGCTTATAGATTTTTACGTTTAACTTTTTCTAAAATAATACTGGCCTTTCCCTTCCGTGGCTTTACCGTAGTGGATGGCATTCACGGGACAATGGTGGTAGCATCCCATACACATAGTGCAATGACCATGCCATTTCGGATGGCCGTCGTCGAGGGTGATGTTCTTTAATGGGCAGGCTTCCACGCATTTACCGCAACTGATGCACTTTTCGGTGACGCGGTATTTGCTGTCATCCAAAGCGAATTTGCTAAAACTCGATTGAATCACATGGCTTTTTATCCAAGCAAAACTGCCTACGGTGATTTCTGAAAATTGTTCTTTATTGATCAGTCGGGGTATATTTCTCTCTAAAGTGGCGTCTGCGTTGTCGATTTTTTTCTTGGCGTTCTCTTCGGTGTCGAGCTTGAAACCGGGCATGCCTACGTAGGTCTCGGGCATAATCAGGCTAAAACACGCCGATAGTTCCCAACCTTTTTCCTGGATAGCCTTGCGGAAGAACTTTTCAGTGTGTCCACATTCGTCACCACAGGTGCAGGCAAAGTACACGTATTCAGGCTTGGCAGCCAACTGGAGTTTTTTAACGAAATCGAGCACCAATTGGGGAGGAGCCCAAGAGTATATTGGGAACACAAAGCCGAGCCGTTCACCTTCAGTCAGGGTGTAGTCATAACGGTTTTCACGTGTTGCTTCTGGGATAAAGACCAATGTGTCGTTGAGTCCTTGAGCTAATGTTTCAGCTGCATGGCGGCTATTGCCGCATCCGGAGAAATAAAAAATCATAGAAGGATTGATAAAGTTGTTTACTTTGCAAATATAGCAAGTATTTTGTTTTTTTATTGCAGGTTCATCAAGGAATGATGTTATTTCCAGAAATTCCTTGAAAAGATAGCAATCAAGGTAAACAACTCCACTCGGCCTAACAGCATGAAGATGGCCAGTACCCATTTGGCTACTTGTGGCAAGAAAGCGTAGGTGCCGAAAGGTCCAACTTCGCCTACGCCGGTACCGAGGTTGCTAAGCGTGGCAACCGAAGCACCTACCGAGGTGTTGAAATCGATGCCTAACGAAAGCAAGATCAGTGTGCCAAGAACGAAGATGAAGAAATACACGAAGACAAAGGTCATTGTTTTGTAAATCACACTCTTAGAGACGGATTTGCCATTAATCTTCACGGGGATGACGGCATTGGGATGGAGGATGCGCTTCAACTCTAAAAAAGCGTTTTTGGTGAAAATCAAGTGCCGGATAATCTTGATGCCTCCTGAGGTGGAGCCAGAGCAAGCTCCGACAAACATCAACAGCAATAACACTACCCACAAACCTATGGGCCACAGCGTGTAATCGCTCACGGCGAATCCCGTGGTAGTCAGTACCGAAGCCACACTGAAGAACGCTGAGCGAAGCGCCCCACCCACATTCATGTCTTCCATGAAATACAACGCGGTAGCCAGCAGAGCGCTGATGCCGACAATCATGATGATGAAGTGTTGGAACTCCTCGTTTTTGAATAGTGCCATGGGGTTACGCACCAAGGTGATCAGTAGTAAGGTGAAGTTGCATCCCGAGAGGATCATGAAAAAGGTCACCACGATCTGGGAATAATTGGAATAGCTTGCAATGCTGCTTGTCCGTGTGGAGAAGCCGCCTGACGAGATCGTAGTCAGGGAATGGCAAAGGGCGTCGAACCAGTCCATGTCGCCCCAATACAAAAGCAGGGTTTCAAGCAGGGTAAAGAAGATGTAAAGCCCCCAAAGACGCTTAGCTGTGTGCATGATGCGGGGATGCAGCTTGTCGTAGTTGATGCCGTTCATCTCGGTCATAAACAACTGCATGCCGCCAACGCTTAAGAAAGGGATGAGGGCCACAGCAAATACAATGATGGCCAAGCCGCCAATCCATTGCGTCATGCTACGCCAAAGCAGGATGTCCTTAGACACCGCCTCAATGTTGGTGAGGATGGTGGCGCCAGTGGTGGTGAAACCAGACAAGGCCTCGAAAAATGCGTCAGTAAAGTTAGGAACGCTCTTGCTGAGGAGGAAAGGCAACCCTCCGAACACCGAGAGCACCAGCCACGAGAGGCAGATAGTAATGACGCCTTCGCGGTGGTTGAGGCGTTGGCCACGTTTTTTCCGAGTGGAGAAACACAGCACAAAACCCGTCATCGCTGTGATGAGGGCGGCAATAGGCATGCTGAACGCATTGATGCCATGATGGAAATAAGAGACGGGAAGCACCAACAGCATAAACACTCCTTCGATGATCAACAGGAATCCCTGGACACGAAGTAGTACGGCGAGACTGATTTTGCTACTGGCGCTCATCGTAAGTCGATGTTAATGGAACAGACGTTCAACTGCGGGGATGGCATTGGGCAACGCCAGCACCACCACGCGGTCGTCGGTTTGGATCTCGAACTCATCGGTGGCGATATAGCTCTCTCCATCGCGTACGATACCGCAGATGATGGCATCCGATGGCATCGGGAGTCGGCCGATCATCTTTCGGGTGACCGCAGAGCCTTGGCGGACTTCAAACTCCACGATGTCGGCGTCAATTCCGCTCAGGCATTTCATGGAAGACACTTTGGCGCCGAGGGTGTAACGTACCATGTAGCTGGCAGCGATGAGTTTCTTGTTGATGATACTGTCGATGCCGATGTTCTGTGAGATGTCGATATAGTCGATGTTCTCTACCAAGGCGATGGTCTTCTTTACGCCGAAAGCCTTGGCCTGTAGGCAGGTGAGAATATTGGTCTCAGTATTTTCAGTGACAGCGATGAAAGCGTCCACGTTGGCGATGCCTTCCTCTTCGAGGATGTCGAGGTTACGGGCATCGGCGTTGACCACCAAGGCATTGGTAAGGTGGTTGGTGAGCTCGTTGCAACGTTCCTTGCTGATTTCCAAAATCTTGATATTCAAATCGTTCTCAAGGCGCTTGGCGGTGATGCGTCCCACACGACCGCCACCCACAATCATGACATTGTGAATGTTGATTTGCTTTTTACCGCTGAGCTTGATGATGTCTTTCACGGCGTGCGGTTTGGTGACCACATACACCATGTCGGCCAGCTGGAACACGGTGTCGTCCTGCGGGATGAAGGTGTTTTGCCTGCGGTGGATGGCGGCGATACGGAAGTCGATGTGCTGGTATTGCTCCACGACTTCGCTGACGCTCTTGCCGATGATCTCTGCCTCTGACTCGAGCTTCACCATAAACAGCTGCAACTTGCCTCCCGAGAAGTCATAGGTCTCAAGCGACGCGTTCTTTTTCAGCAATGAGATGATCTCTTGGGCGGCAATATCTTCAGGTGAGAGCAGTCCGTCGATGCCAAGGTCTTGATACATACGCCACACCTCGGGACTGAGGTTCTCCATGGTGTTGACGCGGGCGATGACTTTTTTGGCTCCAAGTTTCTTGGCGATGATGCCTGTGAGGAGGTTGATGTGCTCGTCGTGCAACACGGCGATGACCAAGTCAGCCCTCGACACGTTGGCACGGCGTAACACCGAGGTTGAAGTTGAGTCGCCCGTGATGGTCATCAAGTCGGAATGTGACTCCACCATTTTCAGCAACTCTTCGTGAGGATCGACGATAGTGATATTATGGTTGTCGCGCACCAGGGCTTCAGCCAAGTGCAGACCAACTTCACCGTCTCCAGCAATGACAATATCCATTTTTTTAAGGTTTAAAGTGCAAATTTATATTTTTTTTGATTGAAAGCATTATTTTTGCACTTTGTTTTAAAAAACACTCAAATTATGGAATCAACTAACAAACACTTCAAACGTTACACGGTAACTACGGCCTTGCCATACGCCAACGGCCCCGTCCACATCGGTCATCTTGCCGGCGTCTATATCCCCGCCGACACTTACGTCCGCTATCTGCGAATGTGCGGCCAGGAAGTGCTGTTTGTCGGTGGTTCCGACGAGCACGGCGTGCCGATTACCATCAAGGCTGAGAAAGAAGGCTGCACGCCTCAGGATATCGTGGATCGTTACCACGGCATCATCAAGAAGTCGTTCGAGGAGTTAGGCATCAGCTACGACATCTACTCCCGTACCTCTTCAAAGATGCATCGTGCTACGGCTCAGGAGTTCTTCAAGAAACTCTACGACGAAGGGAAGTTCATCGAAAAGGAGACTGAGCAATACTTCGATCCAGAACGTCAGAAGTTCCTTTCCGATAGATATATCGTGGGTACCTGCCCGAAATGCGGTGCCGATGGCGCCTACGGCGACCAATGCGAGAAATGCGGTTCTTCATTGAGCCCTGATGAATTGATCAATCCTCATTCACAGTTGAGCGGTGCAGCTTTGGTGAAGAAGCCGACCAAGCACTGGTACCTGCCCTTAGATCAATATGAAGGCTGGCTCCGTGAGTGGATTCTCGAAGGTCACAAAGAGTGGAAAGTCAATGTCTACGGCCAAGTGAAGAGCTGGCTCGACGGTGGCCTGCAACCTCGTGCTGTCACCCGTGACCTCGACTGGGGTGTACCCGTCCCGATTGAGGGTGCTGACGGCAAAGTGCTGTATGTGTGGTTCGACGCACCTATCGGCTACATCAGCAATACCAAAGAGATCTGCGAACAACGTGGCGAAGACTGGGAAAAATGGTGGAAAGACCCTGAGACCAAGCTGGTGCACTTCATCGGCAAGGACAATATCGTGTTCCACTGCATCATCTTCCCTTGCATGATGAAAGCCTACGGTGACTTTATCATGCCTGACAATGTGCCCGCCAATGAGTTCCTGAACCTTGAAAACGACAAGATTTCAACCTCACGCAACTGGGCTGTGTGGTTGCACGAATACCTGCAGGAGTTCCCTGGTAAGCAAGACGTGTTGCGCTATGTCTTGACCGCCAATGCTCCCGAAACCAAGGACAACAACTTCACTTGGAAGGACTACCAGGACCGCAACAACAACGAGTTGTTAGCTATCTTCGGCAACTTCGTGAACCGCACCCTCGTGCTGACACATAAGTTTTATAATGGCGTGGTGCCTGCTTTGATGGGTATGAACGATACCGATCAGGCTGTGGTTTCCGAGATGGATGGCTATGCCTCTAAGATCGGCCGTCTCATTGAGAATTACAAGTTCCGCGAAGCGCTGTCAGAATTGATGAACCTGGCCCGTCTGGGTAACAAATACCTCACCGACAACGAGCCTTGGAAGCAGATCAAGACGGATCCTGAACGTGTGAAGACCGTGATGGCTCTGTCGCTGCAAATCGTATCCCATCTGGCTATTTTGAGCGAGCCATTCCTGCCTTTCAGCGCAAGGAAGTTGCAGCGTATGCTCCATTTGTTGTTCAAGGGTTGGGAAGACGCCGGAAAGACGGTTTTGCTGCCTGAAGGCCACACGATAGGTCAACCTGAGCTGCTGTTCGAGAAGGTCGAAGACAGCGTGGTGGCTGCCCAACTGCAGAAGTTGGAAGACACCAAGAAAGCCAACCAACTGAATGCTTGGAAACCCGCTGATGTGAAGCCTGTGGTGAGCTTCGACGATTACATGAAGGTTGACATCCGCGTGGGTACCATCCTTGAGTGCCAAAAGGTGCCGAAAGCCGATAAGCTGTTACAGTTCCTCATCGACGACGGTATGCAGAAGCGTACGATCGTCAGTGGCATCGCCAAGTACTACACCGAACCTGAAAAGCTGGTGGGCAAGCAGGTCTGCTTCATCGCCAACTTCGAACCACGTAAGCTGAAAGGTGTAGTCAGTGAGGGCATGATCCTCTCCGCTGAGGATAAGGACGGCCGCTTGGTGCTGCTTACCCCCAGCGATTTGGTTGCTCCGGGTTGCTCTGTAGGTTAACGCGAAGTACAAACAAAAGCATCCTCAATATGTTCGATCTCCGGCTCAGCGTCGGAGATCACTATTGAGATGATGTCAAACCTGACATCCACATCTAAATTCTTATACCGAACGTATGCATCTGCCGCCCAGATGAGCATCTTTTGTTTGGTTATGCCGACGGCAATGTCAGGCTCACCGTAGTCGTCAGATTTGCGTGTCTTCACTTCTACGACCACCAAGGTGGTGTCGTCAAGTGCAATGATGTCAATTTCCTTATGTCCTGAATGCCAATTGCGTTCAAGGATTTGATATCCTTTATCGGTCAAGTATTCCACGGCGAGTTCTTCGCCAATTTTTCCGAGTTCGTGTGGTTCGATCATACTAATTATTTTTCACAAAGATAAATATTTTTTTGTATTTTTGTGGCAAAATCCTATCTTATGAAGAGAATATTTTTACTGATAGCCTTAAGCGTGTTGTTTTTCGGTTGTGCAAATCATCAACAAGAAACCATAGACACAGTCGACTATATCCATTATGTCAATCCCATCATCGGAACAAACGGCATGGGTCATACCTTTCCTGGCGCTTGTGCTCCGTTTGGTATTGTTCAGCTGAGTCCTGATACCGACACGGTGCCGCATGACATTGACGGCGAGTATCAGCCAAGAGTATATGAATATTGTGCTGGTTATCAGCATAAAGATAGTACTATAGTGGGTTTCAGCCACACGCATTTCAGCGGCACAGGTCACTCCGATTTAGGCGATATTTTGGTGATGCCTGTTACAGGTGCCATCAAGTTCAATCCTGGAACGCAAACCGATCCTGATGCAGGTTACCGCTCGCGCTATAGTCATGCCACAGAAGAGGCTCATCCCGGCTATTACACCGTGGTTCTTGACGATTACAACATCAAGGCTGAGCTCACAGCTACAGAGCATGTCGGAGTACATCGCTACACCTATCCCGAAGGCCAAAACGGCAGCATCATCCTTGATTTGCAACATGCCATTTATAATTATGACGGCAAGACACTTTGGGCCAACCTTCGCGTGGAGAACGACACGCTGTTGACGGGCTACCGCATCACCAATGGCTGGGCCAGGACAAATTACACCTATTTTGCCATCTGTTTTAATCAGCCCATCGTCGATTATGGCTATCGTGAGTTGCAGAAGCCAAAATACAATGGCATGTGGGGTAAGTTCCAAGTCAATCGGAATTTCCCGGAGATGACGGGTCGCAAGATTGTGGCTTATTTCAGCTTTGCGAATCCGGAAACCTTGGAAATGAAAGTGGCGCTTTCTGCTACGAGTACTGAAGGAGCCTTGAGAAACCTTCATGCTGAGACTGACGGCCGTAATTTTGATCAATTGTTGGCTGAAACCCAAGCCAAGTGGAATAAAGAATTGGCAGTACTTCAAGCCGAAGGCACTGAAGATCAAAAGGCGATGCTTTACACCTCACTGTATCACACAATGATCAATCCATCGGTGTACATGGATGTGGATGGGCAGTATCGAGGCCTTGACCATAACATCCATCAGGCAGAAGGCTTTACGAATTACACTGTGTTTTCGTTATGGGATACCTATCGCGCTCTACATCCGCTGTTCAATGTGTTGCAGCCCAAACGCAACGCCGACATGGTGCAATCCATGCTGAAACACAGCGAGCAGAGCGTCCACGGATTGCTCCCCGTTTGGTCGCACATGGGTAATGAGAACTGGTGTATGATTGGCTATCACGCTGTTTCAGTATTGGCTGACGCTTACATCAAAGGCACCTTCCGTCATTGCGGCTTGGACGCCATGCGCCGCAGCTCCACCTGCCCCTATTATGTAAACTTAGTGGATTACCAACGCTTGGGTTATGTGCCCTTTGATCGTAATAGCGGCTGTGTGTCGGTCACTATGGAATATGCATATGACGATTGGGCTATCTATCAAACGGCCTTGAAAGCCGGTGATACCGTGATGGCCTCTGAATACAAGCAACGAGCAGCTAACTGGCGCAACACCTTCGACACGGAGCTGGGTTTTGCCCGTCCACGCTTGAGCGATGGCACCTGGAAAGAGCCGTTCAGTCTGATGGACACCGAAGGTGAAGGCTTTGTGGAAGGCAATTCCTGGGTGTATTCGTTCTATGTGCCACAAGATGTGAAGGGCCTGATTGAAGCCATGGGTGGCGATGAGCAGTTTATCCATAACCTCGACACCTTGTTTGTGATGCAATTGCCTAAAGAATTCTTCGAAAACACTGAAGATGTGACTGAGGAAGGGCTGATGGGTTGTTATAACCATGGTAACGAGCCGGCGCATCATATCGCTTATCTTTACAACTGGACCTCACAGCCTTACAAGACCCAGTATTGGCTTCGTGAAATCATGAACCGTTTCTACAAAAACAATATTGACGGTCTTTGTGGCAACGACGACTGTGGCCAGATGTCGGCTTGGTACATCTTCTCCGCTATGGGATTCTATCCCGTTTGTCCTGGTAGCGACCAATATGTGTTGGGTGCGCCTTACCTGCCTGAGTTGAAAGTGCGTTTAGGCAATGGCAAGACCTTGGAGATCAAGGCACCCGAAGTGAGCGACGAAAACCGCTATGTGCAAAAAGTCTCTTTCAACGGCCAAGACATCTCGAAGCTTTACCTCACTCATGAAGAGCTGATGCAAGGCGGGGAACTGGTTTTCGAAATGAGCGCTCAGCCCAATCTTTCACGAGGTCTAAACGCTAAAGATAAACCTTATTCGTTGACAGAATAAGATTTCAGAAAAAAGTTGTATCTTTGCAGTAAATTGTAATAATATGGATCAAAAGAAAGTCATTATAACCATCAATCGTGAATGTGGTAGCGGTGGTGGAGAAATAGCTCGCCTGCTTGCTGAGAAGTTGGGTTTTAAGGTTTATAACCGAATCATGTTGGATGAAGTTGCCAAACAGTTCGACATCACTCCTGAGGCTATGGATCGTATCAAAGCGAAGAAAAATGTATGGTGGGACGATTTTTGCCGGTTCTACCAGAGATTTTGGGCAGCGAGCTACAATCCAGGCGAAAAGACTGAGGCCACCCCGATGACGCTCTATTACGCCGAAGCACGCTTGTTACGTGAACTCGCCGAGGAGGAAAGCTGTATCATTATCGGTCGCGCTGCATTCAACATCTTCCGTGGTGACCCCAATGCGTTTCATGTACTCATCATGGCCGATCGTGACAAACGCATTGCTCGTATCGCCAAAAAGCAAAACCTGAGCAACGAAGAAGCAGCTAAAGTCATTGATCGTATCGACAAAGAACGCGATACTTTTGTGAACAATGTCGCCAGCACGTCACGTTTCGATGCCCATAACTATGACATAGTGCTAAACGTCACAGATATTGAGCCCGGCAAGGCCGTTGATTTCTTGTGTGAAATCATTCAAAACAGATTCGCATAATTGACTGACCAGTGAACATCGCCGCATTGGTATCGGGTGGAGTTGACAGCTCCGTGGTAGTGCCGCTGCTCAAAGAACAGGGCTACGATCCACACATCTTCTACATCAAGATTGGGATGGAAGGGAAAGAAGACCTGTCGAGCTGTCCGGCGGAAGAGGATATCGAGATCACTACCTATATCGCCAAAAAATACGGCTGCAGGTTCGATATCGTAGATTTGCAACATGAGTATTTTGAGACGGTGGGCCGCTACACCATGGAGATGGTGCGCAAAGGCTTGACACCGAATCCTGACGTGATGTGCAATCGCTGGATCAAGTTGGGCGCCTTTGAAGAGAAGGAAGGCCATAACTTCGATAAGATTGCTACCGGACACTACGCCCGCTCTTGGGAGGATCAAAATGGTATCTTTTGGCTTGGTACCGCAGCCGACACCTTTAAGGATCAGACGTATTTTCTTGGTAGAATCACTTACGCCCAGTTAAGCAAGGTGATCTTCCCGATAGGCGATATCCCCAAGCCCCAAGTCCGTGAATTAGCAGCAAAATATAAGCTTCCGTCGGCGGAACGCCACGACAGCCAAGGAATTTGTTTCTTGGGCAAGATCAATTACAACGACTATATCCGAGAGTATTTAGGCGAGATGCCTGGCGACATTGTAGAGCTGGAGACGGGTAAAAAATTAGGTCGTCATAAAGGCTTCTGGTTCCATACGATCGGGCAGCGCAGAGGTCTAGGCTTAGGCGGCGGTCCTTGGTTTGTGGTGAAAAAGGACATCCCGAACAACATCGTTTATGTTTCTCAGGGCTACGATCCCGTGGCGCAATACACCGATATCATCCCCTTAGGCGATCTCCAGATGATGAATCCAACATTGCATCTCACCGAGGGCATGCGTGTGCGTTACAAGATCCGTCATCAACCCGAGTTCACCATGGGTACAATCCATATTACGGAACAAGGCGCAGACATCATTTCGGATGTAGCCATCTCAGGCATCGCTCCGGGACAGTTTGGGGTGATGTATCACGAAACCGAACCTTTCGTTCTTGGTAGCGGAATAATCATAGAGCATCCGTAGGATGCCCGCTCTGTAGCATGAAGATTAACGATAGAATATTATACGAAGACAACCACCTGATTGTGGTGAACAAGTTGCCTTCAGAGATTGTCCAAGGCGACAAAACGGGAGACAAATGCCTTTTGGATGATGTCAAGGACTATATCAAGGAGAAATACGATAAGCCCGGTAACGTTTTTGCAGGTTTGGTACATCGTATCGACCGCCCAGTAAGTGGTGCGGTGGTGTTCGCCAAGACGAGCAAGGCACTCTCGCGGATGACGGTAAAAGTGAAAGACCGCGATTTTCATAAGGTATATCTTGCCATCGTTAAAAACCGTCCCCCGAAAGATGCCGACGTGTTGGAAAACTACCTCGTGAAGAACGAGAAACAAAACAAATCGTATGTCGTTCCAGAAGGCACGAAAGAGGCTAAGTTGGCCCGTTTGAGCTATCGTTTGGTAGGAAAATCCGAAAATTATTATCTGCTGGAAGTGGAACTTTTCACGGGTCGTCATCATCAGATCCGCTGCCAGTTAGCGCATATTGGATGTCCCATTAAAGGGGATTTAAAATACGGTTATCCTCGGAGTAATCCAGACGCTTCGATATGTTTACATGCCTATCGGATTTCGTTTGAACATCCTGTGCAGAAGACCCAGATAGAGATTGTGGCACCCTTGCCTAAAGCAGAGCCGTGGCCGTCGTTTAGAAAACCATGACCGCACCACCGCCTTTGGAGAGATGCACTTTGACGGTATTACCCCAAACTTGAATTTGCTTGGAGACGTAGTCTTTAGCCACGCGGTTGGCGTTGGGACCGTCGCGGAAGATCCTTCCCGATTTGGCACCAAAGCCAGGCAATGCAGAGAGGTCCAATTCTAAATCACGCTCTTCCCAATTGGTAATGGCACCGATGTACCACTGATAACCTTTCTTACGGGCGATCACCAAATATTCACCAACCTTACCATCTAGCACCACGGTCTCATCCCAAGTGGTAGGTACGCTGGCGATGAATTGGGTACATTCGTCTTCCTTCAGGTAGTTGCTCGGACTGTCGCAGAGCATGTTGAATGGTGATTCAAAGATGACGTATTCTGCCAGTTGACGGCAACGGGTTCCTTGGCTCATCGGCTCTCCCCAATTGGCGGAGAAGCTGCCTCGTTGGGCATTATGCATGGCTCCCTGAGTGTAGTCGAACGAGCCGGCCACCATACGGATAAATGGGATGGTGACTTCGTTTAAGGCCAGATCGCCTTCGTTGTCCCATTTAGCCTGTTCCAAGCCATATACGCCTTCATAGTTGAGCACATTGGGATAGGTGCGGCTCAGTCCCGTAGGCTTGTATGCTCCGTGGAAGTCGACGAACAGATGGTATTTTGCTGCCATAGCTGCCATACGATAGTAGAAGTCCACCACCTTTTGGTCGTCGCGGTCCATGAAGTCGACCTTAAAGCCTTTCACGCCCATCTCAGAATAGTGCTGGCACACATGCTCCATATCCTTGTCAATGGCCGCATAACCAGCCCAAAGGACGATACCTACATTGCGTTCCTTGCCGTAGTTGACCAACTCTTGCAAGTCAATTTCAGGTACCACTTGGAAGAGGTCGGCTTTTTTGTTCACGGCCCATCCTTCGTCCAAAATCACGTATTCGATGCCGTATTTCGAAGCGAAATCGATGTAGTATTTGTAAGTGTCGTTGTTAATACCGGCCTTGAAAGGAACGCCGTAAATGTTCCAGTTGTTCCACCAGTCCCAAGCTACCTTGCCAGGCTTGATCCAGCTGAGGTCATCGACACGGCAGGGCGAGGCGAGTTTGTAGACCATATCGCTATTGGCTAGATCCTTGTCATTCTCCGAGATCACGATGCAACGCCAAGGGAAAGTGCGTTTTCCATTGACTTTGGCAATGTAGTTCTCACGTTCCTTCACCACGTATTGCAAGTTGTTGTGTCCGCCTTGTTCTTCCACTTTGGGATAGCCAGCATGGACAGCCGTAAAGCCTTTCAAGCCTTTTTCGTTCCTTAACAACAAGCCAGGGAAATCTTCCAAATCAGCTTCGGTGATCACGGCTTTCTTACCGTCTTTCAATGCTACCAAAGCAGGCAGAAACACCAGTCTTTCAGGTTCCATCTTACTCAAAGGCGTGATGGTGTAGGTGTTTTCGAATGAAGTGAAAAACTGTTGTTGGATGAAGTCGCCTTCGCCTTTACGGGCATTCACGTATGGAATCCAAGCGGTATAGTCTTCGTCGAAGTTGAAGTCAGCCGTCTCGGAAATCACGTTAAAGGGTTTCTTAGAGGTGGTTTCAAATCGATAGGCCACACCTTCGTTATAAGCACGGAAAACTACACTATAATTTCCTTTAAAGTTGATTACCAGTTCGTTATACTGATCTTGAATCTTATTTCTTTTGTAAAAATTAGCTTGAATGACTTGATCGATGCTTTTTGTTTTGGTCGATTTCACTTTGGCTGGAACGCCCAACACGATGTTATTGTCAAGGTTCATGGCGATGGGTGACTCAGCCAAAACCACTGTGTTTTCATGTGTTACAGCATAGCTCAAACGTTCGCCTGTGTTGACGGTGACAGTGATTTTTCCGTTGGGCGACTGCAGGGTTAAGGGCTTTTGTGCCATAAGATTAACACCCATCAGCAAGAGAAAAGAAAGAAATAAGACCTTGTTTTTCATAGATTTGTTATTTTTGCATCAAAATAAACATTCAAATTATGACAGCATTATTCATCGGCACCCAGGAACTCCTTATCATCGCATTGGTTGTGCTCTTATTGTTTGGCGGTACGCAAATTCCCAAGTTGATGCGCGGATTAGGCAAAGGTGTCAAGAGTTTTAAAGACGGACTGGACGGCAAGGACGAGGAAGAGATCAAAGAAGAGAAAAAAGAATGAGTCCGTCATTGCGAGGAGCGCTAGCGACGAAGCAATCCAACTTGACTCAAACTGGATTGCTTCGCTTCGCTCGCAATGACGTGTTACGCTAGTTCGAACTGTTCGAGGAACTTCAGGTCGTTTTCAAAGAACAATCTCAAGTCGTTGATGCCGTATTTCAGCATGGCGATACGTTCCACGCCCATGCCGAAAGCAAATCCTGTGTATTTCTCTGGATCGATGCCACTGGCGATTAAAATATTGGGGTCGCACATGCCGCAGCCTAAGATCTCCACCCAACCGGTGTGTTTACAAATGTTGCAGCCTTTGCCGCCGCAGATGTTGCATGAGATGTCCATCTCTGCCGAAGTCTCGGTGAAGGGGAAGTAGGAGGGACGGAAACGTACCTTGGTGCCTTCGCCAAAGAACTCTTGAACAAAGTGATAGAGCGTCTGTTTGAGGTCAGCAAACGACACATTTTCGTCAATATACAAGCCTTCAATCTGATGGAAGATGCAGTGAGCACGGGCTGAGATAGCCTCGTTACGGAACACGCGTCCAGGAGCGATGATGCGGATGGGCGGCTGTTGTTTCTCCATGGCACGTACCTGAACACTGGAGGTGTGGGTACGAAGCAGGATATCGGTACTCTTGTTCTCGTTGGGATCCTTCTGGATAAAGAAGGTGTCCTGCATGTCGCGTGCCGGATGGTCGAGGGCGAAGTTCAGAGCGGTGAACACATGATAATCATCTTCGATTTCAGGTCCTTCAGCGATGGTGAAGCCAAGATGTGAGAAAATCTCGTTGATGTCGCGGCGCACGATGGAGAGCGGGTGGCGTGAGCCACGCATCTCACCAGCAGGCATGGTCAGATCGAAACCGGCATCGGAGCTGCCTTGCGTTTCGAAACGTGAGAGTTGTTCCTCGACCTTCTCGGTGACGGTGTTTTTTAGCTCGTTGAGGCGCATGCCCATCTCCTTACGGAGTTCGGGAGCCACGTTTTTGAAATCAGCGAACAAGGCAGGAATAACACCTTTCTTGCTCAAGTATGTAATACGGAAGTTCTCCAAAGCCTCTTTGTTGTCAGCTTGGAAGTTCTTGACTTCGTTCAGTATTTGTTCGATTTTCTCTTTCATCTTATTTCTCAATAGTGATCTTGTTGATAGTTACCGGTTCTACGGGTACATCCATGTAGCCAGTCTTGACGCCGGCAATTTTATCGACGATGTCGAGTCCTTCAATCACCTCGCCAAATACGGTGTAGTCGCCGTCGAGATGCGGGGTACCACCCACGGTCATGTAGGCCTGGCGTTGCTTGGCGCTGAAGATCTTGCCTAAGCGTTCTTCGTAAAAACTAAGTTTTCTTTCGTCGAACACCTCGCCTTGAACAATGTAGAATTGTGATCCGCTGGATGCCTTCTGAGGGTTAACCTGGTCGCCTTGGCGGGCAGCGCAGAGTGCACCTTTCTTGTGGAAATGGTTCTCGCGGAACTCGGCAGGGACTTTATAACCGGGATCCATGCGTCCATCAGCGTTTTGACCGCCTTGGATCATGAAGTTCTTGATGACACGGTGGAAAGGAGAGCCGTTGTACCAGCCTTCGTTCACCAATTTGATGAAATTGTCGCGGTGCAGCGGAGTGTCGTTATACAAGACGGCTTTAATGGTGCCCATGGAGGTCTCGATGACCACGGTGGTTTCTTTCTGTTGAGCCTGACAAGTCAGTCCGGCAAGGATGATAGACATAAGGATAAGCTTTTTCATTATGATAATAATTTATTCACTGACAATAGAATATTTGACATGGCACCGTAGCCCGTTTTCAGCATTGGGTCCTGCGATGATCCAGCGCTGGGCGTTGATGGCTGCTCCAGCAATGCTGACATACAAACCTTGGCTTTCCTGTTGGCCCATGATGACTCTTTGGAGGTGTTCGCCAATGCGGAAGGTGACGTTGTTGTAAGTGCTTGAGTAGCTTCCACCGTAATAGGAGGAACCTTCGTAATAGTCTTGCAATAAGGAAGTGTTGTCGTCGTCAACGATATTGAGCAACGCCAGCGAAGTGGGTGGGGTGAAGTTGCTGGTGTCGTCAAAGGTTTCCGCAGCGGGGAAGATAAGCTTGGCTTCGTTGATGACGATGTGGGTGTTGGGTTCCAAGGTGTTGGTCCATTGTTTAATGTTGGGGAAACGCAACACTGTTCTCACGCCGCCCATGGATTGGAGATACACTTGGTCTTGACCCAAGGTGGTATCGCCATCAACCACTTGCTGGGTGAACTCGGTACTTCCCAACGTGTAATCGTGCAGATATTGGTCGAAATAAGCGTCTTCAGAAGTGATATAGAAGTAATAGCGCATCGGCTTGGTAGAAGTCGGCGATTCGCGATAATAGATCTGCAACTGAGTGAGGTTGTTGGAGGTAGGAGTGAGGTAGCAGATGGCACCGTCCTGTGCGACGCTCTCGCAGCTGATCTTCAAGCCGTAGCAGGCTTCTTTGAAGGCGTCTGGAGTGTCATACGCTGAGGGGTCGAGGGTGGCGAGATACTGGCCAAAGCTGTTATCCAACGGGATGCGGATCACTGGCTGGGTGATGGTATCAGTGTAAGTTACGTCGCCGATGACGGATTGAAGGATAGTAGGAGTGGATTTGGGATGAGGCTGGAATTGGTAGCCGTTGGCCAAATCAAAACTCTTGACGGCAACATCGTCGAATTGGCGGTAGCTGCTGTCAAGGCTTAAGCTTTCGTCAAGTTCGTAAATGTGTACCGTTTGCACAGTTGTTGTATCTCCGTAATAGCCAATAAGACCAAGTTGCAGCACGATGGAGTCGACAACGACCTCAGAACCGAAGTTTTGGTTGGTTGAGGAGAGGTGCAGCTGGGTGAAAATGCTGGCATCGGTACGTCCCATGACAGGATCTACCATCGAGCCGAACAATACGGTTCCTATCCCTTTGGTGCTCATCTCGTCGATGATTTCAGAGAAGCACTCGATCTCCAATGTATCGGTGAAATAAACCCCGATGAGGTCGCCTTCTGACAGCAGGCCATTGCCGATTTTCTCTGTGGTTTTGCTACAGGAGATAGATAATAAAGCTAAAGCGCTGAAAAGTAGCGCTTTAAAACTTATTTTAGAATAATATGTTTTCAATTTTTTAATCACTTGGTATTGAGAATAGTATCGTAGAAATCGTTGTAAACATCGGCGTAGTTTTCCGATGCTTGATATTCGAGGATGGGTTTGTTGCAGGTTTTCAGGTATTCGGCAATCTCTGGGTTGATCTTTTCACTACCAATAATGATGCCATCGGAGAAGTCGATGGCGGCTTTGGTCAAGTCGACATAGGATGGATCCTTGTAGTACTTGAGATCTTTGGTGGTCATGCCAGGGAGTTTCACTTTTTTCTCGAAGCCCGCCCTGATGTTTCCTTGGAAACTGTCGTCATAGATGGAATAGATCACTTTGGACTCGTTAAACAGGGGGTTGTCCTTGAAGCCTCTCTTGATGAAGAGTGGCATGAGAGCGGTGAACCATCCGCTGCAGTGGACGATGTCGGGCGACCAGTTTTGTTTGCGGACAGCTTCGATCACACCGCGATTGAAGAAGATGGAGCGGTAGTCGTTGTCCTCGCAGAACTTGCCGTTTTGGTCGAAGACCGTGTATTTCTTTTTGGAGAAGAAGTCATCGTTGTCGATGAAGTAAATCTGCATTCGGGCCTTTTGGATCGAGGCAACCTTGATGATCAGTGGGTGGTCGGTGTCGTTGATGATGAGATTCATTCCCGACAGGCGAATCACTTCGTGAAGCTGGTTGCGTCGTTCGTTGATGATGCCGTATCGCGGCATGAAAATTCTAATTTCCTTTCCTTTTTCCTGAATAGCTTGGGGCAGGTTTCGCCCCAACAGACTCATTGGAGTTTCTGGTAGATAGGGGGTAATTTCCTGTTGTACAAAAAGAACCCGATGTTTAGTAGTCATGGCGTGCAGTTAGAGATTAGATGCAAAGTTACAAAAAAAATCTGAAATAGATATAAAAAAATAAATAAACCTTATCTTTGCCTTTTTAAACTCGATGAGTCTATGGAGATTGAACACTTTGAGAATCAGGAACATGAATGGGAATCGAACCTAAAAGTCACCGAAGGTGTAGACGGTCCCATCCAAGTGAATCCTCAAGCGCTGGAACGCTTGAAGCGCAATCGGCTTAAACTGATGCCGCTGGAATGGTATGTGGATGGCATCCTCAAAGGCGATCGAGTGGCGCTTAGCATGGCCATTACTTTGGTGGAAAGCGCCCTTCCCCAACACCAGGAATTGGCTCAGCAGATCATCGCCGCCTGTCTGCCTCACTCGGGCAAGGCATTGAGGTTGGGTATCACAGGTGTTCCAGGCGCAGGAAAGAGTACCTTCATCGAAGCATTAGGCATGTATCTCTGCCGTAACGACTATAAACTCGCTGTCCTGGCCATCGACCCTTCGAGTCAACGTTCCAAAGGTTCTATCTTAGGTGACAAGACTCGCATGGAAGAGCTCTCGGTGCATCCTAATGCCTTTATCCGTCCTTCGGCTTCAGCGGGCACTTTGGGCGGCGTGGCTCGTAAGACTCGTGAGACGGTGATCCTCTGCGAAGCCGCGGGTTACGACACTATATTCATAGAGACGGTCGGTGTCGGGCAGTCCGAGACCGCCGTGCATTCCATGGTCGATTTCTTCCTGCTGATCCTCATCAGCGGGGCAGGCGACGAACTTCAAGGCATCAAGCGTGGCATCATGGAGATGGCCGATGGCATCGCGGTCAACAAAGCCGATGGCGATAATATCATGCGTGCCGAACGTGCCGCCGCCGAATGCCGTACCGCCCTCCATCTGTTCCCCATGCCTGAATCAGGCCAAGAGACCAAGGTGCTCACCTGCTCTTCTTTGACCGGCTACAACGTCGAAGCAGTCTGGCAAATGGTCTACGACCACGTCCAGGCCATCCGCGAGAACGGCTTCCTCCAGCAGAAACGCTCCCAACAGGACGTCCAGATGATGATCGACACCATGGAGTCCGCCCTGAAATCGGATTTCTACCAGAACCAACTGGTCACCGACCTGCTCCCCCTGATCGAAAACGATGTCCGCAATCAACGCATGAGCGCCTACATCGGTGCCCAAAAACTGCTGGATGTTTATTTCAACATGCTTAAGCGGTAAACCAGCGGAATCTCACTTTTTTTGATAGATTCCGCTTGTTTACGGTTTTTAGTTAATCTAATAAATTGATTATTAATAATTTATAAAAACAAATCATTTAAATCCAATTCATTTTGGATTTCTCCTGTATAGGCGTTGTGTGTTAACCCATTGGAAGTTATCATGACAGTATGAACAGCATTTTTTGTTTGGGTTACTTCCGAAAAAATGCTTTTTTTCTGAATGAGTTCTTTTTCATAATTCTCTGTGATGGCGTATTCCTTTTTGCTGTATTTCATTTCGCAAAGGTCGATGATACCATCGCTGCGGTCTATTAGAAGGTCAATCTGAACGCCTTTCCGTCCTGTTTTTTTATCAGGTAAGCATCGCCAGGCATATTCATCGGTCAAAACGCCGCTGATCCCCAGCTTCATCTTGATTTGGTCGATGTGCCATAAACAAACCCGTTCAAAAGCTAATCCGCACCAGGTGTTGTGTTGTGGTCTCCCTTGCATGGCCTGCCAATAGTTTTTGCTTCGCCGCTTCCCATTGATGAATTCATAATAGAACAAAGTATAGTGGTCTATCAGTTGGAAAATCTCGTCTTTGACTTTCCGACCCAACATGGAATAACCGCGTATAAAACCGCACCATTCCAGGTCGTTCAAGATTTCTGTTAGTCGTCCGTTGTCTTCCAATTTACCCGCTTCAATCAGTTCCAACCGGGTCATGCCCTTTTTCTTTTTGGCCAGTAATTCAATAACTTTGACGTAGGGGTCGGGCTTTTTGAAGAGGGCGGCATATAACATCTTAAACTCGTCATATAGTTCGCCGTCGCGCGAGAAGACAAGTCGATCTATTTCTTGCGAAAGGCTTGCGCCGCATTCCAGCAAACTCCAGTAATAAGGCACTCCTCCGAAAATCATATACCCTTCTAGGATTTGTTTGCGTGTCATCACGATGTTTCGTGACTTCATCAGTGCTTCACACTCCCGAAGGTAGAAAGGCTGTAAAGCGATGCGGTGGTTCAGCCGATTGTGAAGTCCTCTTTTGTTTTTGATGATTTTCTTGATCATCCAAGAAGTCGCACTGCCGCAAACGACGAAAACGATATCTTTTCTAGCGGAAGCCCAGTCGTTCCAAAAAGACTCCAATTCCGAAAGGAAACCAGAACGAGGAGCATCCATCCAAGGTAATTCATCGAGAAAAACTACCTTTTTGCCCGCCGGTTGCGTGTTGATGAATCGTTTCAACTCGCTAAATGCCAAGATCCAATTGGTTATAACCGCGACATCTTTCAAACCATGTTCTTTGAGCGCCATCCGGAACCGGGCCAATTGTTTGCGTGATGATATGTTGGCGGCTCCAGTATATTGGAAACAAAACTGATAGTTGAACGACTCCCTGATAAGGAAGGTTTTACCTACGCGGCGACGGCCATACACCGCAATGAATTGAGAATACTCTTCTTGAAGCGCATTAGTCAAAACTTGTTTTTCCTTTTTTCTTCCAATAAGCATGGTTTATCCTTTTTTTTCGCAAAGATAATCAAAAATGTTCTTAAACCAGCGGAATCTATGATAAAAAACGAGATCCCGCTGGTTTAAGAACCGCAGCTTCTTCTTACGTGCAAAAAACAAAACCCACCAGTTTGACTTGCGTCCGCTAAGCAGGAGGGCGGCACGCCCCCTGCGCAGTGTGGGGTTACTAAGATGACGTGCCTCCGGCACGTCCTCACTACCGATCATTCGTCTTTTACCAACCTAAAGAACGCTGAAATCTCCTCTTGATCCAACACCATGCGCACGTCAAATTCCTTTTCTTGCGACATGTAGCCGTCCTTCTCGCAACGCAGGATGATACGCACATTGCTCGAGGTTTGGTAAGTAAGACCTTTAATATCCAAAGCCTTGGTGGCCTCGTAGGGAGTGGTCTGAAGGTATTTGTTGTTGGTACTCTTCACCTCAGGAGTTTTGCTGACTACACGCCAGAAAACATCTGCACCTTGTGGCCTTGACTGAATGTCCCAACGAATGATGGTCTGTTCCAAAGCAGTATCGCCTAAACCTTGAACTTGCTTGTCAGGTTCGTCTTTGGGTAATTGCTCAGTGCGAAGAAAAGATACATTGGAACTTTTGAGGTCTTGGACTACCTGACATTCCCAATTACAACGAGTAAAGCCCACGCCTAAATTGGCGGGAGCGCCGTTGCCTTACTCTGGGAATGTCCAATTTGAAAGTGTCCAAGTTTCAAAAGTTCCAGTGCAAGCTACTTCGCTTTTCCTTATTCTATGGTGTGCATATCAACGATGCGTTTATCTCATAGGCTATTGTTTTTAGTTGTTATTCTTATTTCTCGCAAATATATAAAATATTCTGAATAATCACAACACTGCCGCAATCTTTCGTATGGATTTTAGCCGACGGGCAAAAACCGTATCTCGTTGGGCGGTAATCATATCATAACGGGTTTGCATTGATAACAAAGGCTCGGCATCAATGTCCAAAGCAGCGCCGATAAGCAATGCCATTTCTGTGTTCAGTGCGCGCTTGCCGTTGAGCACTTCATTCAACTGTGTATAGGAAACGCCAATTTCCGCCGCCAACGCTCTTTGTGAAATGCCGCGATATTCTATTTCATCCTTGATTACCTCGCCGGGATGAGTCGGAATAAAAGGCTTCATTTTATTTGCTACTATAGTGTTCATTTGTTCCCCCTTTATTTATAGTGGTTACTTAAATCCGTGACGTTACAAATTGTTGCTATTACTTCATCTTCCTCCACAATCTCTTCAAATTCAACACGATATTGTTCGTTTACCCTTACCGAGGACAAGCCTTTCTTATCACCCACCAACTTCTCATACCTCAATGAGTTATACTTCGATAACGACAACACATCGGGTGATTCAAACATCAAATCAACAACCTTGATATACTTTTTCACTACTTGCGGTTGGAAACGATGCTTTTTGTCTCCGCTATCCCCATTCTCGTAGAGTAATCTCAAGTAATCTTTATCAAACAAAACTTTCATGTGTTATCTTTTTTCACCGCAAAAATACAAACTTTTTTCAAATATTCACAAAAAAGTGAATGTAAATTTCAAAAAATGAAAAAACTTGATTATTCCCAGAATAATTCTTACCTTTGCCCTCCCAAAAAAACTCTTAATTCTAAATTCATAATTCTAAATTATATCGTAATGGATCAACGCATTGCAATGAACCCCAACCTGCTGGTGCAGTATCTGCAAAAACCAGCAGCTGAATTTACTCGCGCCGACATCATCCGCTACTGCGAGGAAAACGAAATCGAATTCGTGAATTTCCACTATTGTGGATGGGACGGCAAACTCAAAACCCTCAATTTTGTCATCCATAGCGCCGAACATCTGGAGAACATCCTCTCCGCTGGCGAGCGTGTCGATGGCTCCAGCCTCTTCCCCTTCATCGAAGCCGGAAAGAGCGACCTCTATGTGGTGCCGAAATACCGCACCGCCTTCCGTAACCCCTTCGCCGAGGTGCCTACCCTCGACATCCTCTGCTCGTTCTACAACCGTGACGGCGAGCCCTTCGAGAGCTCACCGGAGTACATCCTCCGCAAGGCCCATCAGGTCTTCAAGAAGACCACAGGTCTCGAGATGCAGACCATGGGCGAGCTGGAATACTACATCATCGCCGATGACGAACAGATCTACGAAGTGCCTGACCAGCGTGGCTACCACGAGAGCGCCCCGTTCAACAAGTTCACCGAATACCGTGTGGAGGCCATGCGCCTCATCGCCCAGGCCGGTGGCTTGATCAAATACGGTCACTCTGAGGTGGGTAACTTCACCCACGAAGGCAAGATCTACGAACAGAATGAAATCGAGTTCTTGCCCACCAACATCGAAGATGCCGCCGACCAGTTGGTCGTGGCTAAATGGATCATGCGCCAGCTGGCTTACCAGTATGGCGTGGTACTGACCTTCGCCCCGAAGATCACTGTGGGCAAAGCCGGTTCCGGTATGCACGTCCACTGCAAGTTCACAAGAAACGGCAAGAGCGTGATGGTGGAAAAAGGCGAGCTCAGCGACTATGGCAAGAAGGCCATCGCCGGCTACATGGATGCCGGTACCTCGCTGCCTGCCTTCGGTAACCCCAACCCGCTGTCGTTCCTCCGTTTGGTGCCCCATCAGGAAGCCCCGACCTCATTGTGCTGGTCGTACAGCAACCGCAGCGCCTTGGTGCGTGTGCCGCTGGGCTGGATCAACAACGGCAAGGACATGGTGGCCGACTGCAACCCGATGGAGAAGAAGTCGAACCGCGACTTCAGCGACAAGCAGACCTTCGAATGGCGTGCCTCCGACGGCTGCGCCGACATG
>JAEEGG010007287.1_pt1 | contig 25570 bp, 15 predicted proteins | sample 9134161 | NCBI WGS metagenome assembly JAEEGG01 (sample SAMN16246543, study PRJNA631951) | gut metagenome | biome: gut microbiome; feature: rumen; material: CR-attached | host: Bos | place: Iran: Karaj | collected 2018-10 | reverse complement strand
GCTGGGCACCAACCTCAACCCAATACAGTGCACGCTCGAAATTCAAGTCTACTGTGGCAGGATTGGTGTTGGGATTGTAAGTACCAATCTTCTCAGTAAAACGACCATCACGTGGTGCACGAGCGTCAGCGATAACGATTCTGTAGAAGGCATAGCCCTTACGGCCGCCGCGCTGCAATCTGATCTTTGTTGCCATAATCTTTAATTTTTAACTGTTTAATTGTTTAATTTAACTGAATTTCATGCTCTTAACTCGTAAAAGCGGGTGCAAAGGTAAGAAAAAATAATGGATAATGGAAAATGGAAAATGGATAATTTGCTTCCGCAGACACATTTTTAACTATTTTTGGGGCTTTTGTAATTGAAATATAGAAGAAAAAGCGTAATTTTGCACATTGAAATGACACAATGGGCCAAAAAAGAACTGTCGATCCTGATTCCTAATTATAATAATGTATGTGTGGAATTGGTGACGGTGCTACAGCAACAGGCTGCGGCATTAGGTATCGACTATGAGATCATCGTGGCCGACGACGCCTCGCCGCAAAAGGACACATTCCCGCTGAACCAGCCCATCAACGAACTGCCCCACTGCCGATACATCATCAAGGAGACCAACACCGGCAGTGCCGCCACACGAAACTATCTCGGTCAGCAGAGCCAATACCACTGGCTGCTGTTCCTCGACTGCGACATCACCATCCCCGACGACCAATTCCTGGAACGGTATATGGCCGACACTCACGAAGGGGTGGTCAACGGCGGCATTTGTATCATCGATGACGACACACTGTGTCATAACCTGCGGTATCTCTATGAGAAGGATGCCGAACCCGCACACACTGCAGAGAAACGACAGGCGAACAAGTATCATGAGTTCCGTTCCACCAACTTCATGATCGAGCGCGAGGCGTTTGAGGCCTGTCCCTTCGACGAGCGCTTCACGCGGAGCGGCTATGAGGACGTGCTGTTCGGGAAGATGCTGAAACAGCAACGGATCCCCGTGACGCATATCGATAATCCCGTGATGATGACGAAGTTTGAGGCGAACCCCGACTATGTGACAAAGATAGAACGGAGTATGAGGACCCTCCACACGTTCCGACACGAACTGCGGGGCTATTCCCGTATCCTGACCTTCGACAGTGGTATTCACATCTCTGCCGTACGCTGGATTATCCGCTTGTGGCACCGTACCTTCGGGGCGATGGAGCGTCACAACCTCTGTGGTTCACGTCCTACCCTGAAGCTGTTTGCACTCTATCGGCTGGGGTATTATCTGACGATAGCAAAGGGAGATTAGGGAATACGACCTGCAAACCTTTACGCAAGTTTTTGCATACAACAATTGTTAATATTTGGCCGTTTCGGAAAAAATCGCTATCTTTGCACCACAATTGAGAATAGTTAAAAGGTATAAAAGTAAAAAGGTAAAAAAATGAAACCACTAAACAAACAATTCGCTCCTAAGAGCGTCATGCCTGAAAAGGTGATTCAGTTCGGTGAGGGTAACTTCCTCCGTGCATTCGTAGATTGGATTATCTGGAACATGGACCAGAAGACGGACTTCAACGGCAGTGTCGTCGTTGTACAGCCCATTGAGAGAGGTATGGTCGACTGGCTCAATGCCCAGGACTGTCTGTACCACGTGAACCTGCAGGGTCGTGAGAACGGCAAGCCCGTGAACACGCTGGAGCGTATCGACGTCATCAGCCGTGCGCTGAACCCCTACACCCAGAATGCCGCCTTCATGGCACTGGCCGACCAGCCCGAGATCCGTTTCGTCATTTCGAACACTACCGAGGCCGGCATCGCCTTCGATCCTAACTGTAAGCTCGAAGATGCACCTGCCAGCAGCTATCCCGGCAAGCTGGTGCAACTGCTGTACCGTCGTTATCAGACCTTCAACGGCGATCCCACGAAAGGACTGATCATCTTCCCCTGTGAACTGATCTTCCTCAACGGTCACGTCTTGAAGGACTGCATCAACAAGTATATCGACCTGTGGAACCTGGGTGCGGACTTCAAGAAGTGGTTCGACGAGGCCTGTGGTGTCTATGCTACCCTCGTAGACCGTATCGTGCCGGGCTTCCCCCGCAACGAGATCAAGCAGATTCAGGAGAAGATCTGTTACCGCGACAACCTCGTCGTACAGGCAGAGAACTTCCACCTCTGGGTCATCGAGGCCCCGAAGGAGGTGGCCAAGGAGTTCCCCGCTGACAAGGCTGGCCTGCACGTGCTGTTCGTACCCTCTGAGGAGCCTTACCACAAGCGCAAGGTGACGCTGCTCAACGGCCCGCACACTGTACTGAGTCCTGTAGCCTTCCTGAGTGGTGTGAACATCGTCCGTGATGCCTGCAACCATGAGGTCATCTCGAAGTACATCCATAAGGTGCAGTTCGACGAACTCATGCAGACCCTCGACCTCCCGATGGAGGAGCTGGAGAAGTTTGCCGGTGACGTGCTGGAGCGCTTTGACAATCCGTACGTTGACCATCAGGTGACCTCGATCATGCTGAACTCGTTCCCGAAGTTCCAGGCCCGCGACCTGCCCGGTGTGAAGACGTATCTGGAGCGCAAGGGCGAGCTGCCTAAGGGTCTGGTGTTCGGTCTGGCTGCCATCATCACCTACTACAAGGGTGGCAAGCGTGAGGACGGCGTGGAGATCGTGCCCAACGACGACCAGAAGATCATGGACCTCCTGAAGGAGCTGTGGGCTACGGGCGACACCCAGAAGGTGGCTGACGGTGTGCTCGGTGCTGAGTTCATCTGGCAGGAGAACCTGAATAAGATTCCCGGCCTGAACGCCATGATCAAGCAGTTCCTCGACCTCATTAAGAGCGTCGGCATGCTCGAGGCCGTCAAGAGCATACTTTAAAAAGGAATGGAAAGGAAATTAAAAGGAAGTTAAAGGGAAGTTAAAAGGACAATTGAGCGATTGTATTGAAATCAAGGGGGCGAGAGTCAATAACCTGAAGAACGTTGATGTCAAGATACCCCGAAACAAATTCATAGTGATTGCCGGAGTCAGTGGCTCCGGCAAATCTTCGTTGGCTTTCGACACACTCTATGCCGAAGGCCAACGACGATATGTAGAGAGCCTGTCAAGTTATGCCCGACAGTTCCTCGGGCGGATGAACAAGCCCGAGTGTGACTTCATCAAAGGCATACCGCCTGCCATCGCCATCGAGCAGAAGGTGAACTCGCGCAATCCGCGCAGTACGGTGGGCACCTCGACGGAGATATATGAATATCTCCGATTGCTTTACGCGCGCATAGGGCGCACGTATAGTCCCATCAGCGGCGAGGAGGTGAAGAAGCACACGACGGAGGATATCGTGCAGAAGATGCTGGAGTACTCCAGCGGGACTCGCTTTGTGGTGATGGCGCCTATAAATTTGCCGGAAGGGAGGACGATGGAACAGCAGCTGAAGGCGTATATGCAGGAAGGGTATGCAAGGATTTATGTCCATGGGGAGTTCTTGAGAATCGATGATGTTCTTTCGAGGAGTCAAGAGGCGGTTCAGAGCACCACTAAGGGGCAGATGGAGGCGGATCAGACCACCCCTAGCCCCTCCTACTCAGGAGGGGAAAAAGGATACCTGGTCATCGACAGGCTGGCGGCTGATAATAGTCCTGACAATATTGCACGGTTGGTGGACTCCGCAGAGACAGCATTTTATGAGGGTAATGGCAGTTGTAGGCTGCTCTTCCCGCCATCGAACATCTTCTACGACTTCTCGATGAAGTACGAGGCCGACGGCATGACCTTCGAGGAGCCTAATGACAACATGTTCTCCTTTAACTCACCAGTAGGTGCCTGTCCCGAGTGTCAGGGATTCGGACGAGTCATCGGTATCGACGAGAAGCTGGTCATCCCCAACACGACATTGTCGGTCTATGACGGTTGTGTGGTCTGCTGGCACGGAGAGAAGATGAAAGAGTGGAAGGACGGGTTCTGCCGGCACGCCGCCCAAGACGACTTCCCGATCTTCGAGCCCTATATGAACCTGACGCAGCAGCAGAAAGACTGGCTGTGGCACGGCCTTCCCTCTGACGGCAAGAAAAAGGAGCGGCCATGTATTGACGCCTTCTTCGACATGCTCAAGGAGAACCAGTATAAGATCCAGTACCGTGTGATGCTGAGCCGTTACAGGGGCAAGACCAACTGTCCCGTCTGCCACGGCACCCGTCTCAAACCTGAGGCGGACTACGTGAAAATCGGCGGGCGCAGCATCACCGACCTTGTACAGATGCCCGTCGTACGGCTGAAGGAATGGTTCGACCACCTGTCGCTCGACAGTCACGACCAGGAGATCGGCAGACGACTACTGGTAGAGATCACCAGCCGCCTGCAGTTCCTGTTAGACGTCGGACTGGGTTACCTCACCCTCAACCGTCTCTCCAACTCCCTCTCGGGTGGTGAGAGCCAGCGCATCAACCTGTGTACGTCGTTAGGCAGTTCACTGGTCGGTTCCCTCTATATCCTCGACGAACCGAGCATCGGACTCCACAGCCGTGATACCGAACGGCTCATCCACGTACTGAAGGAACTCCAGTCGTTGGGCAATACCGTCGTCGTCGTCGAACACGATGAGGAAATCATGCGTGCCGCAGACTACCTGATTGATGTTGGTCCGGATGCAGGCCGTCTAGGGGGCGAGATCGTGTTCGAGGGAACGATCAGGAATACAAGGAGACAAGGAGTTCAGGGAGTTCAAGACAATAGTTCTGAGGAGAGTTCTGCGGATTCAGGTAATGTCCTGGACTCCTTGTCTCCTTGTCTCCTTGACTCCAAGAAATACCCAAGGAGCCATACTATAAAGTATCTGCTTCATCTGGATGAGATCCCTGTACCGAAGACGCGCCGTCCCTGGAACCGTCATATCGACATCAAGGGGGCACGGATGAATAACCTGAGGGGCATTGACGTGCAGATTCCGTTGAATGTGATGACCGTCGTCACTGGCGTGTCTGGCTCCGGGAAGTCCAGTCTTATCAAGGGTATCCTCTACCCTGCCCTGAAACGTCATCTCGGTGAGGTCTGTGACTTGCCGGGTGAATATCTCGGCATCGGTGGTGACATCGACGCCGTGAAACACGTGGAGTTCGTCGACCAGAATCCCATCGGCAAGTCCACCCGTTCCAATCCCGCCACTTACGTCAAGGCCTATGACGCCATCCGTGACCTCTATGCCGACCAGCCGCTGTCCCAGCAGATGGGCTTCACGCCCCAGTATTTCTCGTTCAACACAGAGGGCGGACGCTGTGAGGAGTGCAAGGGAGCGGGTGTCATCACGGTGGAGATGCAGTTTATGGCCGACCTCGTCCTGGAATGTGAGGCCTGTCACGGTCACCGTTTCAAGAAAGACATCCTCGACGTGACCTGTCATGGGAAGAACATCGACGACGTACTCAACATGACGATATCAGAAGCCGTTGACTTCTTTGAGGAGACAGGGAGACAGGGAGACAAGGAGACAGGACAAATGTGCAAGACGATCGTCAAGCGACTGCAAACCCTTGACGAAGTGGGGCTCGGCTATATCAAGCTCGGCCAGAACTCCTCCACCCTCTCCGGTGGTGAGAACCAGCGCGTGAAACTCGCCTACTTCATCGGACAGGAGAAGCAGGAGCCGACGCTGTTCATCTTCGACGAGCCGACGACGGGTCTGCACTTCCATGATATCCAACGGCTGCTCCAGGCCTTCGATGCCCTCATCGAACGGGGTCACTCCATCCTCATCATCGAGCATAACATGGAGGTCATCAAGTGTGCCGACCATGTCATCGACCTCGGTCCTGACGGCGGTGACAGAGGTGGAGCACTGGTGGTGGCCGGTACGCCCGAGACGGTGGCACAATGCAAGGAAAGCCTGACGGGGCAATTCTTAAAAGGGAAGTTAAAGGAAGTTAAGGAAGTTAGAGGGAGTTAAAGGACAATACTCTGCGGTGGACTGACGAGAGGGAGTTATTAAGAAGTGATGAAGAAGTTCTTTGTATCCTACACCAGAACGATGCTGGCCGGCATACTCATTTGTATGTCGGCCAGCATCGTCGGCAAGGAGAAAGAGGACACACTCATCCTCGATAAGATCTTCAAATATCGGGATGACAACATCTCTGAGTTCCAGTCGCTTGAAGACAATATCTACACAAAGTATCGCTTCAACGTGGAGAAACGTAACTTCGGCCTCTGGCTCATCCCGACGACCTACGTGCTGGCAAAAGACCCCCGTGAGTATATCCGTGAGGCATACAGCAAGTTGACGTTCAACGATGTTCACAACTTCGACATCAAGAGTCAGGTGCTTAGTGGCACCATCCGCAAGAACCGCAGAGCCATGCCGACACTCATCGACTACATGACTCCGAACATCTACGATGTCTCCTTCTATGAGGGTCATGTATTGTCACCCTTCAACAAATGGAACCGCCGATTCTACCACTACACCCAGATACGGCTGATGAACGGCGCCACACGCCTCGACTTCCGCCCGAAGCTTTACAATACCCAGCTGCTGAATGGCTATGCTGTCGTAGAGACAGAGACAGGACGTATCATGAGAACCGTCCTCAACGGAGAGTTCGACATGATCACCTTCCGCACGGAGATCACCCAGAGCGAGGAAGAGGGCCGCACACTGATGTCGGCAAAATGTAACACTGCCGCCACCTTCCGATTCATGGGCAACAGGATATCCGTACTGTTCAATGCCTTCTACAACTGTCCCACAGACCTTCCCGACAGCATCGGTTATATCACAGACCGGGAAATGATGGACTCCATCCGTCCTGTGCCATTGAACCGGCTCGACAAAGCTGTCTACGAGGCATACGACAAACAGCAGGAGGCCGCTGCCCAGGCTGCCGCCGCCGACACCTTGCCCCATAAGACAAACATCTGGAAGAAGATATTCTGGGACTCCATCGGCGAGACACTCGTCACGCCCATCAACGCAGAGGCAGGTAACACCACCTTCCGTCTCTCACCCATCATCAATCCCCTCTATGTCAGCTATAGCGGCAGCCGTGGCTGGCGCTACAAGATGAAACTGCGCGTCAGGTTCACCTTCTCCGAGCACCGTTACCTGAACATAGAGCCGTCCATTGGTTACAACTTCAAGCAGCACCAGGTGTATTATGACGTCCCGATACAGATGGTCTACAACCCGAAGCGAAACGGTTATGCGGAGCTCATCTATGCCAACGGCAACCGCATCAGTACCCCCGCCGTGAAGGAAGCCATCAGCAAAGCCCATCAGGACACCATCAATCTGGAGAACCTGGACCTGACGGAGTTCAGGGACAACTATGTCCGACTGTTCAATAACATCATGGTCTTCGACTGGCTGGACATCGAGACAGGTCTGATTCTCCACCAGCGCAAAGCCATCAACCCGGAGGTGATGCACTACTACAACATGCCGGACGAATACCGGAGCTTTGCTCCCTCGTTAGGTATCAAGCTGTCGCCCTGGCTCAAGAAAGGGCCGCTTCTCTCCATCGACTGGGAACACAGTTTCAAGGGTGTCAACGGCTCGAACCTCCCATATGACCGCTGGGAATTCGATGCCCAGTGGAAATACCCTATCCCGGGCCTGCGACTGCTCAACATGCGTGCCGGAGTCGGTTTCTTCGCCAACAAGACCTCCGACATCTTCCTCGACTACTCCAACTTCCGTGACGAGAACCTGCCTCAGGGCTGGAATGACGACTGGAGCGGGAACTTCCAGTTGCTCAGCAGCCAGGAATACAACGTGTCCGACTACTACATCCGTGCCAACGTGTCCTACGAGTCCCCACTCATGTTGTCCACGTGGATCCCCTATCTGGGCAAATACATTGAGAAGGAGCGTTTCTACCTCAGCGGCGTGCTGCTCGAACGGTCCAGGCCCTACTTTGAATTAGGCTACGGCTTCTCTAACCGCTACATCTCCGTTGGCGCCTTTGCCAGCTTCCGCAACACCAAGTTCGAGAAGTTCGGCATGAAATTCGACTTTGAACTCTTTAAGCGATGGTAACACCCCTGACAGTATACAAGGCCAGTGCCGGCAGCGGAAAGACCTTCACGCTCGCCACAGAATACATCTCCCTGCTGGTATATAACCCGATGAGCTACCGCACGATCCTCGCCGTCACCTTCACCAACAAGGCCACCGAGGAGATGAAGATGCGCATCCTCAGCCAGCTCTACGGCATCTGGAAACAGCTGCCCGACTCCGACAACTACCTGAAGGCCGTCCAGGAGAAGACGGGTCTCGACGCGGAGGTCATCAGCCAGCGCGCCGGCATCAGCCTCTCCAATCTCCTTAACAACTACAACTACTTCCGTGTGGAGACCATCGACACCTTCTTCCAGAGTGTCATGCGGAACATGGCCCGCGAGCTCGACCTCACCACCAATCTGCGCATAGGCCTCAACGACTATCAGGTGGAGGAGCTCGCCGTCGACCAGCTCATTGCCGACCTCAGCACCACCGATGCCATGCTCCAGTGGATCTTGCGCTACATCATGGAGAACATCTCTGACGACAAGTCGTGGAATGTCATCGGACACATCAAGCAGTTCGGCCGTCATATCTTCAGCGACGCCTACAAGGATGTCAGTCGTGCCCTTGAAGAGAAGCTGGCCGAGCCGGGATTCTTCGACCGCTACACCACCCTTCTGCGCGACCTCCGCCAGAGCGCTGAACAGAAAATGAAGCAGTTTGCCGACGCCTTCTTCGACATCCTCGACGACGAACACCTCACCGTCGAAGATTTCACCTACGGCAAGGCAGGCCTCTGCAGCTTCTTCCTCAAGCTGCGCCAGGGACAGTTCGACGAGGGCATTGAGGGCAAGCGTGTCACCGACAGTCTGGGCAACCCGCCTAAATGGTGCAGGAAGAACCACCCACGCATCGAACTCATCCACACCCTGGCCGACGGCTGTCTCGGCAATCTGCTGCGCCAGGCCCTCGAAGAGCGGCCCCGTCAGTGGCGACTCTTCAAGAGTGCCGACCTCACCCTGCGCCACCTCAGCCAGCTGCGTCTGCTGAGCAGCATCGAGCAGAAGGTACACGAGCTGAACCAGGACGCCAACCGCTTCCTGCTCAGCGACACCCAGCAACTGCTCCATTCCCTCATCGGCGACAGCGACTCACCGTTCATCTTCGAGAAGATCGGTGCCCAGTTAGAGCATGTGATGATCGATGAGTTCCAGGACACCTCCACCGTACAGTGGCAGAACTTCCGCGTGCTCCTCGACGAGGCGATGAGTCACGAGGGCAGTTCGAACCTCATCGTGGGCGACGTCAAGCAGAGCATCTACCGCTGGCGGGCCGGTGACTGGCGACTGCTCAACGACATCGAGAGCCAGTTCGATGCCCGACAGATAGCGACGCGCTGCCTCGATACCAACTACCGTTCCTGTCGCCGCATCATCACCTTCAACAACACTTTCTTCCAGAAGGCCGCCCACCTCGAATACCTCGCCCTCAAGGAGATCAACGAGGCCGAGGCCTCCCAGCTCGAACGGGCCTACGCCGACGTCGTCCAGCAGATCCCTGCCAAACGCCCCGACGAAGGCTACGTCCGCATTGACCTCCTCCCTGCCGACGACTACCAGTCCCAAGTCTTCCAGCACCTGACGGCGACCGTCAGCGAACTCCTGGCCTCCGGTGCCACCCAGCAGCAGATAGCCATCCTCGTGCGCACTAATAGCGTCATCCCCCTCATCGCCCAGTATTTCATGAAGCAGATGCCCGAGGTGACCATCGTCTCCGACGAGGCCTTCCGTCTCGATGCCTCCAATGCCGTCCGTCTACTCATCAGCGCCATGCGTCTCCTTGTCCATCCCGACGACCAGCTGACGAAGGCCGCCATCGCCAAGACCTACCACTGCGACATCCTCCAGGATTATCTCGGCGACGGCACCCACCTGTTAAGTGAGATCGACTCCCTCCTCCCCGAGGCCTACATCGCCCACTTCGACGACCTCCGTGCCCTCCCCCTCTACGACCTCGCCGAACGCCTCTACACCATCTTCGGCCTTGAGCGCCTCACAGGCCAGAGCGCCTATGTCTGCGCCTTCTACGACCAGCTCGTGAACTTCGTCAATGAGAATGCCGCCGACATCACCGCCTTCCTCGCCGAGTGGGACGAGACCCTCTGCGCCAAGACCATCCAGAGCGACGAGACCACTGGCGTACGCATCTTCTCCATCCATAAGTCGAAGGGACTGGAGTACGAGAACGTTATCTGCCCCTTCTGCGACTGGCCGCTGGAGAAGAGCAACATCCTCTGGTGCCAGCCGTCTGAGGCTCCCTACAACGAACTCCCCATCGTTCCCGTCGACTACAGTCAGAAGCAGATGATGGGCACCATCTACGAGGCTGACTACCGCCACGAGCACCTGCAGAACACCGTCGACAACCTCAACCTGCTCTACGTCGCCTTCACCCGTGCCCGCAGCAGCCTCTTCGTCATCGGCCGCCGTAAGGCCTCCGGTACCCGTTCCCTGCTCATCGAGCAGATCCTTCCCCTTCTTCCAGACGCCCTCCTCAAATCCGACCCTCAGGCCCCGATCCTCCTCGAAGGCCTCGACTCCGACACCAATCCCCTCCGCCTCACCTACGGCACCCTCCCCTCAACGGAGAACTCCGCCTCCTTGAACTCCTTGAACTCCCTGAACTCCTTGAACTCCTTGAACTCCTTGAACTCCTTGAACTCCTTGAACTCCTCTAATAACCCCTTCCTCCAGCCCTACATCCCTCTCCCCGTTGCCGTCCGCACCTTTGCCAACAAGGTCACCTTCCGACAGAGCAACCGCAGCAAAGCCTTCATCGAGGCCGACGACGAGGAGGCCGCTCGCCAGCAGAACTACATCCAGACGGGCAGCATCCTCCATGAGGTGTTCTCTACCATCCGCACCGCCGCCGACATCCCCGACGCCCTCCACCGTCTCCAGTCCGAGGGCATCATCTACGACGGCACCCTCACCCCGGAGCGCATCACCAGCATGCTTCAGCACCGCTTGAAGGATCATCGTGTAGCAGATTGGTTCTCAGAGCGTTGGACACTCTTCAACGAGTGTTCCATCCTCTCCGTTGAAGACGGTCAGGTCTGTCAGCATCGTCCCGACCGTGTGATAACCGACGGCCGTGAATGGATCGTCGTCGACTTTAAGTTCGGCTCACCCAAGCCCGAGTACCACGACCAGGTCCGCCGCTACATGCATCTCCTCTCCGCCATGACATCCTCCTCGAACATCCATGGCTACCTCTGGTACGTTTACTCTAACCATATCGAAGAAGTCAAATCTTAAACTTCGGACATATGGCGCAGACAATTCGTGTAATTCGTTTAATTCGTTGTTTTAAAAATATATGGTTTCGTTTCTTGAACATGTAGCAGAAGAATTGCTCGCCCGCTTCGGCACCGACCTCTCCCGTGTTGCCGTCGTCTTCCCCAACAAGCGCGCCTCGCTGTTCCTCAACGACCACCTTGCCCGTCAGGCAGGCCGTCCGCTATGGAGCCCCGCCTATATCACCATCAGCGACCTCTTCCGCAGCCACTCCCGCCTCCAGGTCGCCGACCCCATCCTGCTTGTCTGCGAGCTCCACAAGTGCTTCACCCGCTGCACAGGCATCGACGAGACCCTCGACCATTTCTACGGGTGGGGTCAGCTGCTGCTCTCCGACTTCGACGACCTCGACAAGAACATGGGTCCCGCCGACCGCGTCTTCGCCAACCTCCGCGACATCCACGAGCTCGACGACGTCTCCTACCTCACCGACGAGCAGCGCCGGCTCATACAGCGCTTCTTCAGCAACTTCTCCGACAATCACAACAGCGAACTCAAGCAGCGTTTCCTCCGTCTTTGGAGCCGCATCGGCGACATCTACCACACCTTCAACGCCCAGCTCGCCGACCAGGGACTCGCCTACGAGGGAGCCCTCTACCGACAGGTGGCCGAAGACGAGACTGTCACCTTCGACTACGACACCTACGTCTTCGTGGGCTTCAACCTCCTGCAGCAGGTCGAACAAACCCTCTTCCACCGCTTGGAGCGCGAGGGCAAGGCCCTGTTCTATCAGGACACCGACGAGCAGCCGCCTCAGGAGATCACCTTCATCTCCGCCCCGACGGAGAACATCCAGGCCCGTTACGTCAGCCAGTGGCTCACCCCCGAGCGCATCGCCGACGGACGCCGAACGGCAGTCGTCCTCTGCAACGAGGGCCTGTTGCAGGCCGTCATCCACTGTCTGCCCGACGACGTCGACAAGGTGAACGTCACCACCGGTTACCCCCTCCTGCAGACGCCCGTCGCCTCGCTCGTCACCCAGCTCCTCAACCTCCAGGTCAACGGTTTCTCCGCCCGTACACAGTCCTTCCGCCGCCGCTGGCTCGACATCGTCGCCCGCCATCCCTATGCCGCCCTCCTGCCAGACGACTATGCCGCCGCCCACCTCACCGACGGTCCCTCCCTCCTCCACTGGCTCCTCTCCCTTGTCCGCCACATCGCCACCGCATCTGCGGCAAACTCCGCCTCAGACGACCCTCTTACCTCCGAGTCGCTTTTCCGCATGTACACCCTGCTCAACCGTCTGAGCGACCTCACCGACAGTGGCATCCTCACCGTCGACGTGCCCACCCTCCAGCGCCTCATCGCCCAGGTGGTGCAGTCCACCACCATCCCCTTCCACGGCGAACCCGCCGAGGGCATCCAGGTCATGGGCGTGCTCGAGACCCGCAACCTCGACTTCGACCACGTTCTGCTCCTCTCCTGCAACGAGGGCAACATGCCTCGCGGCGTCAACGACACCTCGTTCATCCCCTACGCTATCCGCAAGGCCTACGGCCTGACCACCGTCGACTACAAGGTAGCCATCTACGAACACTACTTCCACCGCCTCCTCCAGCGCGCCCACGACGTCACCATCGTCTACAACAACGCCACCGTCGATGCCCAGAAAGGCGAGATGTCCCGCTTCATGCTACAGTTGATGGTGGAGAGAGGAGATATCTCCTTCCGCTCCCTCCGCGCCGGGCAATCCCCCCTCCTCCGCCAGCCGCAGCCCATCGATAAGACCCCTGTCATCCTCGACATCCTCCACCAACGCTTCTCCAAAGACTGTGGCGGCATCAGTCCCACGGCCATCAGCACCCACCTGCGCTGTCAGCTCCGCTTCTTCTACCGTTACGTCAGCAACCTTCAGGAACCCGACGACACCGACGAAGACATCATCGACAACCGTCTCTTCGGCAACATCTTCCACAAGGCTGCCCAGACGCTCTACGAGCCATTCACCAGTCGTCGCGTCACCACCATGATGCTCGACGACCTCCTCAAAGACGAAGTCGCCATTGAGCGTGCCGTCGATGCCGCCATCCGCTCCGAATTCCTTAAGAATCAAGATGACGCGTCGCGTGATTCGAATGGCACGGGCGATCATGGACCAGTCCCCATGATTCTCGACGGTCTCCAACTCATCAACCGCGAGGTGATGATCAAATATGTGCGTCTGCTTATCGAGACCGACCGCCGTCTGGCGCCTTTCACCATCCTCGGCCTCGAAAAACGTGTATCCATGCCTTGGGGAGAGACAAAGGTCGGTGGCATCATCGACCGTCTCGACAGTGTCACCGACCTCGCTACTGGTCAGGAGCGCATCCGCGTCATCGACTACAAGACCGGTGCCCGTCATCTCCGTCCTATGCCCAATGTCGAAGCCATCTTCGACCCAGCACAGATTCCCAACCACAGCGATTATTACCTCCAGACATTCCTCTACAGCCACATCATCCGACAGCATCAGGAGGAACCTGTATCGCCATCACTGCTTTTCATCCAGCATGCCGGTGCCGAGGGCTACGACCCTACGCTCGTCATCGGCCGCGAGCCCGTCACCGACATCGCCGTTCACAGCGACCGCTTCATTGCCCTGCTCAAGGAGACCACCGAGGCCATCTTCTCTCCCGACCTCCGCTTCACCCCCACTGACGACCGCAACCGCTGCCGTTCCTGTCCCTACGCCGCCCTCTGTGGCAGATAAAAAGAAATATCGCAAAAGATTTGGAAGTTTCGAACAAAATCACTATCTTTGCCACGGATTTCAAATAGAAGCCGATGAAACAAGATGCATCAGTCAAGCCGTATCTCATAGAGAAACTCAAGCAGGAACACTGTTTGTGGAGTTATGACAATGCCTCTATCCACGACATGCCAGACGACATGTTGATAGAGTTGGTGATGCTGTATCTTGACATCGACGAAATCAATATGCTCTTCAGAATTTTCTCTTATAAGAAGATGAAGCGTGCTTGGATCGAGAATGTGGTGGCTCAGGGCGAGCGTTACTACAACTTGAACTATTTCTTCGCCTGGTACTACTTCCATGCGAAGCGTCCACGTAGCTACGTGAAAGCAATGGCTACACGCCAACTCAACAAAAGACTGACATCAAGACGATGATCCCACGGGCTCTTGAGCATTCTGGTTATAAGCTGAAGAGTAAGGGACTGATGGCGATATTATCAAATGGTGCCCTCTTTAAAAAGGATGAGCATTTCAATCAGCTCAAACCCGTCTATGATTTAAGTGCTGAAGATATTGAAGCGTACATCAAGAGCTTGTTGACTCAAGAAAAATAGACACTCTTTTTATCAATTGCGCAAAGAAGAGGGTTCTTCTTAGAATTCTGTCATGGGCGTTTTTTATGCCCATTAGTATTATTTAACGCTTTTGCAGGCGGTATTTTCGATGTGTCGGTGTTTATATAGTAGAAAACGTTTAAATTTGCAAGCATTATGAAAAGGAGTAGTTTATGGGTAGCCATCGCCCTGATGATGGCCATGACAACAGTAGGATGCAGCAAAGATAGTGACACTATTACCAACGTGCCACAGCCTGAAGTAGTGACACCGGCAGATCCGGAAAAGCCTGCGGAGTCCGAGAAGTCCGAAGAACCCTTCGTGCCCCATTTCCCCGATACGGACGACCTCCAGCTGACACGCGGCGAGATGGACATGGTACAGGAGAGCAACGACTTCGCGTTCAACCTGTTCCGTGAGGCGACGGCAGACTATAACGAGAAGGTGGCAAAGGGTAATAATATCCTCTCCCCCGTCAGTATCATCTACGCTCTCGGTATGCTGAACAACGGCGCTACGGGCGAGACCCAGCAACAGATTAATAAGGTATTAGGCTTTGCCGACACAGGGGCTGAGGGCATCAACGCGTTCTGTCGGAAGATGCTCTCCAGAGCTGCCTGTCTCGACCCTGACACGAAGCTGAATATCGCAAACAATATCTATTTCAACAGCAGACTGGGCCTGACGCTGAACCCTGTCTTCCTGCAGTTGGCAAAGGAGAACTACGAGGCCGAGCCTGACATCCGCGACTTCTACGACGGCCTGACGATGGATGTCATCAACCAATGGTGCAGCGACCACACGGAGAAGATGATCGAGAAAGTGCTCGACGAGGATAGATTCAACCCAGAGGCTGTGAGCTACCTGCTGAATGCCATCTACTTCAAGGGTAACTGGCAGGTGAAGTTTGAAGAGGCGAATACCGTGGAAGAACCTTTCGGCGAGCCTACAGATAACGGTCAATACGGCGATGTGCGACCGATAGTGCCGATGATGCATCAGGAGGAATCATACAGATATTGTGAGAACGATCTGTGCCAGGCCGTCACGCTACCCTACGGCAACGGGTCGTATGTCATCCATATTCTGCTGCCTCGCGAGGGGAAAAGGATCTGCGACGTGTTGGAAGCGCTGACAGCCAACAGTTGGAAGGAGCAATACGCCTGGGGAGGCGTATCAGCCATCGTCGACCTGAAGTTGCCCCGTTTCGAGGCAAGCACAGATATCGATCTCAAGGAAATCATGTCGCGTCTCGGCATGCCCAGGGCCTTTACTACCGCAGCAGAATTCCCAAACTTCTGCGATGCTGAGACCTATGTCGGCATGATGAAACAAGTAGCGAAAATCAAAGTCAACGAGAGTGGCACCGAGGCAGCCGCCGTAACCATCATAGGCATGGATGGAGTTGCTAACGTAGGGAAATCCGAGCCCCGTCATGTGACATTTCACGCCACACGCCCGTTCCTCTATGTCATCAGAGACGTGACCTCAGGTGCCATACTCTTTATCGGACAATATACAGGAATAGAATCATAAAGTGCACCATACAGGGAGCAACGATGAGCAACGCTTGGCAGCGCAGATTCGCAACGGCGACAACGGTGCGATGCGGGAGTTCTGTTCCCTGTATGTTCCCCACCTGAAAGCAGTCTGCGCACGCTATATCGCTGACGGAGAAGATGTCAGCGACGTGTTGCAGGAGACGCTTATCAGCATCGTCACCCACATCAGCAACTTCCACTATCTGAGGCAGGGTTCGCTGAAGGCATGGGCCACGAGGATTGCCGTCAACGAGTCGCTGAACTTCATCAGGCGCAACCGCCGCCGAGAGTTGATGTTTCAGGAACAATACATCGGTGATATCGCTGAAGAGGAAGATCCGCCCATCGAGGACATACCGCCCGAAGTAATCCAACAGATGGTAAGGCAACTGCCAACGGGTTACAGGACGGTGTTCAACCTCTACGTATTCGAGGACAAGAGCCATCAGGAGATAGCCCAATTGTTAGGCTGCAGCGCTAATACCTCAATCTCTCAACTGCACAAGGCTAAGAACTTGTTAGCGAAAATGATTCAGACTTATCACGACAAAAAACGGAACGAGCGATGAAAGAAGAATGGAGAAGGCAGATGCAACGGAAAATGGCAGACTACGAGGAGTCTGACATCAACCTGTCGTGGTCTGAGATTGATAAGGCGTTAGAGACAAACAGGCAGAAGGTGATGACATCCGCCAAGGCTAAGACCATTCCCCTGTGGTTCCGTCGCATCGCCGCCGTTGCCATTGTATTGCTTCTGGCCGGCGTCGGATTCTGGACATTGCAATATCATACACCTCAGGACGCTTCTTTGACGATGGCTCCTGAGAACGCCTCTCTTAATACAGCTCCTAAGGACACTTCTATGACGCCTCCGTCCCTACAGGGGAATACTCCGTCTCATCTTCAACTCCAAAGAACTTCCATAACAACAATCACTCAGACTGTGGCTGCATCAGTCTTGACTGAGACAACAGACGAAAAATCTCAGCCTACAGGTCAGGCGACTGACGAACCTGCTGACAAAGCTACTGACGAACCTTCTAATCAGCCTGCGAATAAAGCCACGTCCAAGCCTCAGCCTCGGCCGACAGTCATCTATCCCTATGAAATTCGTCATAAAGCCTCCTCTCAAAGCAGGCTCACAGCCAGAGTCTATTTCTCTAATGCAACGACAGGCTACAGCAATATTCTTTCCACCACTCAGCAGATTTCCGTCCCCTCCAATCAAATAAGTGAAGACCCGAATAATCCCTCAACCCCTCACGTGAACCCTCAAACACCTTCCGACGGCTCAGAGAATTCTGGAGAAAACTCCCAATCAGGCGAATCTATTGGCAGTTCTGAAAATAATGGCGAGAACCAATCATCCGATGATGAGTCTGGTAACAACCAGCAGGGCAACAAAACCCGTCAGGGCGAAACCCAGCAATACCGTACACAGCAGACCAACGAAACGACCCACCATCACCAGCCTGTCCGCTTCGGCATCTCACTCCGCTACCGCATCAGTGATCGCTGGAGCATTGAGAGCGGTCTTGCTTATACCCGTATGGTTGCCGACTTCACCAAGACCGTCGATGACAAATCTGTCACCACGGAACAACATCTGAACTACATCGGCATCCCCGTCACGGCCTCCTACCTGCTTTGGGGGAGCCGCTACGTAAACATCTATCTGTCGGCTGGTGTGATGGTGGAGAAGATGGTCAGTGGTTCGCGGACATCCGCCGGAGTAACCAATAGTGTCAGCATCCATCCCCTGCAGTTCTCAGTCAACGGAGCCGCTGGGGCAGAATTCCGCTTCACTCCCCAACTTAGCCTCTACGCAGAACCAGGCCTTGGCTATTGGTTCGACAACGGTAGCGACATCCCCACCTACTATCAGGACAAGCCCCTCAGTTTCAGTCTCAGCCTCGGTCTCCGTCTCAATCTATGGGACAACAATTGAGCGACATAACAGGCATCTCCAACGGCATGACTTGGCATCTTATGAGGTCAAATATGTTTCAACTACGTCAATAGTTCGCTCTCATCCACTCAATGATTCTTAGGAAAAAGGTAAGGGCTGATGTCTCATGGTTGGTGACACCGAGTTCCTTGATCGTTTCGGAGCTGTATTCACCGACAAACTCCTCTGTCTTGATACCATTGTCCTTGAGGAACTTGCTCATGGCATAAAAGTTCTCCACTGGCACGACATCGTCTTTCGTATCGTGGAAGAGCATCACGTCGAAGTCGCTGCGGGGCGTCCAGCCACTGGTGAGCGCGTCCGCGCTGAAGGCCTCCTTGAACCGGCGCGACAGGGAACTGTTGGTATTGAGGACGGCCTTTGTGCAGATGTCTTTCGTCTTTTTGGTCTTGATAAGCTCCTCGTCAAGTGCCTTGCGCTTGTACTGCTTGCTGAGGAACCACTTATCGAAGTTCTTGGCCACAGGATCCTTCAGATAGTCATGGATGTCGTAACCCAGACGGAAGAAGTAGTTGTAGGCATAGAGCACGTTGCAGACGGTGCTGGGCATCTCGGTGTTGCCTTTGGTGATGGCGTCATACATCGAGTTAATGTCGTAGGGGCCGTCGCCGGCGAAGGCTCGTTTCACTTTTATCTCAGGATGGCGCTCCGAGATCTCGCGCAACACGCCCATCGTGGTCTGCCCACCTTCCGAATAACCTGCGATGACGAAGTCGTCGTTTTTCTTCACGTTCAGGTCTTCTATCAACCGCTTGGCGGCGAGGTAGGCATCGAGCGAGGCGCGTCCGTTGGCCCGTGAGATACAGTAGGCCTGCGGTTCTTTCTCAGTGATGCCGAAGCCGTAGTAGTCGGGTGCTACGACGATGAAGTTGGTGAAGGCAGCACCTGTTGGGAACTCGACGGCTCCGCGCGAAGGTGCCTGCGTGGTGGCGTAGATCGTGAAGTGGTTGTAGAGCAGAATGCCGTTGTAGGGCTTATTGTCCTTTATCAGCGTCTTGTCAACAGTGATGGTGCCGCTGAGTGTGCAGGGATTGCCGAATGGGTCGACGGAGGGGTAGTTGAACACGTAATTCATATAGTCGGGGAAGATCTCCACGGGGATGCTGTCGGTGATGCAGGCCCGGGGGAGGGTAGACTTCGCCATCCAGTCCTGAATCAAACCGTTCTTACCGCTTCCTGCCTTGGTAAGCGATCCTTCATGGGATGCATTACTGAAGGCGATACTCCCCTGCGCACTATTCATCTCTATCTGACCAATATCGACAAAGTCGCTGTGATTCCCGCCGCCGCGTGTACGGGCCGATATCACGGTCTCGCCTGTATTCGGGTCAGTCAGGATGATATGCCCATCGGCTGTCACCTGCCATGTGAACGATGCGTCCTTCGGACCGCCGTAAATCTCGAGTGGCTCGTTGAATTCGTCATCAAACACAGCCAGCGCGATATAGCCCGTGTGGTCGCCTTTGGTCTCCACCACAATCAAGGCGTGGTTGAAGGGCTTGCCGTCCTCGGTCACGTCTTCATAGTCGAACTCCTCGTACCACAGGCCGATAAGACTCTCTTCCATCCCCTGTTGACTGGGGATTGCGGGGTTGTCAGCATTCTCCGTGCAGGCGCTCATGCCAAACAGGAGCACTGCAGCTGCAAACATTGCGATGATTTCCTGTTTCATTGTCGTACTTACTTAGTTAATTGATAATCCTTTGTGTGCAAAAATACAAAAAATTTTGGAAAAAATGCCATTATCGCCTCATCTTTTTATATTTATTGGCTAAAGTGGGTATGCCTATAAGGATATGCACTCCGAAAATATCTATCTAAATATTTGGAAAATTGTGCGCTTATTCGTAACTTTGCCTCCACAAACAGACAAAGGAATTAAGAACCAAGCAGGTTATGAAGAAGATATTCATCCGGATCATTGTCCTCATCGTAGTGGTGATGATGGCCAATGGGGTAGGGGCACAGCAACTCACGGAGCAGCAGGCGAAGGAGCGGGCTGGGAGGTTTTTGAAGGAGAGAAGGAGTCAGAAATTAGGAGTCAGGAAAGAAGGAGTCACGCTGACGGCTGCAAAGGTGGAGGCGAAGAGCATCTACGCCTTCAACTGCGAAGGTGGCGGCTACGTGATAGCCTCTGCCGATAGCAGGGCGCTGCCCGTGTTGGGATATAGCGACACGGGAGGCATTGACTGGGAGCGGATGCCAGAGAATATGCGTGTCTGGCTCAAACTGTACGATGAGGCCATCGCCACGCTGGGCAACCGTCAGGACTTCAAGGACGGGGACATGACTGGCTCTAACCCTGCGAGCCGTAACGGCACAACGCGGCAGACAAGAACAAACGGACGAACTGCCATCGAGCCGTTGATCAAGACGAACTGGTATCAGATAGTGCCTTATTACAACGAATGTCCTTTCTATGACGGTGCCGACAGCGGCCTGACGGGTAAGCGGTGCATGACGGGCTGCACCCCTACGGCAACGGCACAGGTGATGAACTACTACCAGTGGCCAAAGGCGATAGCCGACAGCCTTCCGGGCTATGACATCGAGACAACCTATAAGGACGAGGAGAAGGTGTGGCATATCGACGCCCTTCCGCCCGTCGCCTTCGCCTGGGAGGATATGCTCGATTGCTATTTAGAACCTCGCGACGGGAGCTGGCATCCCAAGGAGATTCTCGGCACAGAGGCTCAGCAGCAGGCCGTCGCCACACTGATGCGCTATTGCGGCCAGGCCATGAAGACGACGTACAGCCCCGCTGGTTCCGCAACCTCAACAGATGCCCAGTATGCGGCACTCGTCAAAGTATTCGGCTATACCGCTGCCACCCAGATCAGTTTCCGTTCGCTCTACACCATCGACGAGTGGGAGGACATCATCTACGGTGAACTGGCTGCCGGCAGGCCCGTACTCTACAACGGCTACTCAGAGTCGGAGGGGCACTCATTCATCTGTGACGGCTACGACGACGGTCTGTTCCACATCAACTGGGGGTGGGGCGGCAAGGACGACGGCTATTTCTCTCTCTCCGTGCTCAACCCCTACAACAATACCAGCGTCGGCTCAGGTTCAAGCGGCATCGGATTCAGCATCAATCAGGGCGCCATCATCTACCTCGATCCGATGATGGATCCGCAGCCCAGTCCCGACGAAGGGAGGCCGGAACTCTTCCAGTATGAGATGTCGCTGGAGGATGACCACACGGTGAGGTTCACCTTCGGCTATCGCAAGGACGATGCTGGCATCGCTGCCGTAGACAATGCCCTCGGCATACGCAACGATGACGGGGAATGGACGCCCGTCTTCATGGGCGACCTCAACGACAGCATCATCTACTCCAACAACTATATGCTGGTGGAGGTGGACTCTATGACCTTCCAGCCAGGCGAGTCGCTCAGGCTCTACCCGATGCTCCGCTTCCGCCACGGTGACAACACCGAGTGGCAGATGATTCCCCCAGAGGAATACAGTCTCGTTGCTGGCCGCACGGAGGAGGGAGCTTTCTATCTCCACATCCTGTTTAACGAGTGTGAAGGTTTGGAATGTATCGGCGGAGCCATCACGAAGGGAACGGGCATAGTCGGCGAGCGTAGTGATGTGACCGTCACCGTCCGCAACCGCAACCTCAAAGACTATGTCGGAGTGCTCTACCTTGTACCTGATTATAATAATGATGAGGAGGGCGACACCATGCTGTGCGGTGCCTATCTCCAGGCTGAAAAGGAGAGTGACGTTACCTTCTCCTTCGTGCCCCGCCACGAGGGGATTGTCACCCTCATGCTCAAATCCCCCTCAGGCTATCCGCTCGGATCGTTCACTTTGGAGGCTCATGAGGCCACGGGTATCGAAGGAGTGGAAAGTGGAAAGAGGAAAGAGAAAAGAGAAAAGTGGAGTATGGAATCCATACTTCTGCCAAAGGGTATCTACATCCAAAACGGAAAGAAATACCTCAGGAAATAAAGAATCCCGCCGCCGGCGGGATTTCTTTATGATCACTCTTCCCAGCGGAAGACGGCACCGTTGCGACGGGCAGGATCGGCACCCGTGAAGTCCATAGAGTAGGGGCTTCCCGTGGTGGGACTTTTGCCTAAATAGCGATGGTTCTCCAACGAGAGGAGCATGAAATCGTGGTTGAGGTAATCTTGCCAGAGGAATGTTCCGGCTTCCGTGATGTCTGTAGTGAATCGCACGTCGCCTGGAAGTCCTTCGCCATAGACCTTTACATAGCGTCCGTCGGCGCACTGCAGCGAGACAAGACCGCAACCTCGGTCTAAAACCTTAAACTGTGTCTGTTCGCTCTTGTCATCAGCATCGGTCTCGTAGAGCATGCCGTGCTTGAGGGCGATGGCAGGGCGACCGGTTGCCTTGTTGATGATGCGGACGGTCTTGCCGTAGGGGATGTTCTTACTACGGTCGGCCATAGGCTCCTCGACGGTGAAATTGTCGAATTCGGCATAGCCACCGTTCTTGCCCTTCACGTTAAAGGCGAAGAGGGCATGGCGTGAACCCTGGAAGGTGATGAGCTGATAACTCAAGGGCATCATGCGGCCAAGTGTCTGGAAGGTCACGCCATCCGTCGAGTAGGCGTACTGCGCTTGATTGTTGTCGTAGTCACCGATGCATCGAAACCACAACTTTTCACTTTTCACTTCCTCACTTTTCACTTCTACCGCGTTGGTCATCTGCTCGAAGCATTGGAGGGTGAGGGCGTTACCGTCCTTCCGGATGCCAATCCAGGAGCAGGGCACGTTGATGTTACCCAGACCAGCGACGTCGCCATCCTTCATACCCTTCACGTATAACTCGACGGTGGCGATGCTCTTCGGTCCGATGACTCGCTGTGTCAATGTATTGCGGGCCCACATCAGTTGTTCGGCAGGCTGTGATTGTATGTGCAAACGGCCACCCTTCATATTCCACATCTTATCGTCGGGATTATGGTTCCATTGCCAAATGGGTTTCAACGTCTTACCGTTGAAGTCGTCGCTGCGTTCATAGGGGGCACACATGGGCTGTGGCTTATTGTCAGGGGTGTAGCAGCTGAGGGCAGTACCGCGGCAGCCGATGGAGGCATCTGGCTTGAACCAGGTACGGGGGGCACGGCCAAGATTTCCTTCAAGACCTATCATCGGCCAGCCGTCCTTCCATGTGATGGGCATCAGGCAGACGGTACGGCCAATGGAGTGGAAGTCCTGCATGAGCAAGGCCCACCACTTCCCATCCTTGGCCTGCACAATGCCTCCTTGATGGGCATTGTCACAACCTGTAGCGTCGGGACTGGCTGGCGAGACGCCAAACTTTGTGCCGTCCTCGCCGATACGATACTTCGAGCCTTGTGGCACGATCGTACGGCTCACACTCTGATAGCCGAAGGTCTCGTCGGCAGTGATGACGCGTGTCTCGTAAGGCCCCCAAATGCTTTTGGAACGGGAACAGAGGGTGCGGCCATTGGGCATGTAGTCGGTAGAGATGAGGTAGTACATCCCATCTATCTTATATATATGGTGCCCCTCGCCGATACCGTTGCCCTCAGGGATGATGACGCGGTCGGTATCCTCCACGGGTCCGCTCATGTCGGGCTTCAACTCCGTACAATGCACCTCGCCGTACTTGTGGATGGCATAGATCTTGCCGTCGTCATCGAAGAGCACGCTGAGGTCGTAGATGTTACCCTGCATATTGTGGTGTTCCCAAGGTCCGCGGATATCCTTCGAAGTATAGCACTGAAGGCCCTTGCCGTTGATGTTGGTGAATACATAGAACTGGCCGTTGGCATAGCGGATGGCTGGTGCCCAGACACCCTGACCGTAGATCTCCTGATGGTTTTTCAGTGAGAAAGCATCATCGTCGAAATCGAAACGGTCGAAGCAGTAGCTGATGTTCTCCCAGTTCACAAGGTCTTTGGAATGGAGGATCACAAGGCCTGGCACGGTGTGCATCGTTGTACCAGCGAGATAGTAGTCGTCACCCACACGGAGAATGTCGGGGTCGGAGAACTCGTCGTAGAACAGCGGGTTGGTGTACGTGCCGTTACCGTTGTCTGCCGTCCACGACTGCTGCTGGGCGTCAGCGCCAAGCGCTGCCACCAGCATGGTCATCAACATTAAGCACCGTCTCATATCTTAATTGTTTAGCGTTGGCCAGCCATCGGACGTCCAGGAGATAGGACGCTGGATGAGGATCGAAGCACCCTGATGAGCGATGCTGTAACCGTGGCAGATAAAGATATCCTGACCGTCGAAGGTGTAGGCGGCACAGTGGCCGGCAGCCTCGAAGGCCTTCTTGTCGCCCTCGATGAAGATGTTGCCCCCTCCGTCACGCATGTCGACTCCCTTGCTGTCGAGATAGGGACCTTCGACACTACGGCTGCGACCAACGGCCACACGGTAGTTGCTCTTAGAGCCCTGGCAGCAGTAGTCCCAGGAGACGAAGAGGTAGTACCAGCCGTCGTGCTTGAAGATGAACGGCGCTTCGATGGCGTTGGGGCCGGCGAAGTCGGAGGTGGGGTTCTTTGGCGGATTAGGATTGGTGGAGAGAGCCTTTTTGCCGTCAGGATCGGAGAGGTTGAAACGACGGGCGATGGTGCGTGGTTGCTGTGACGCAGCTACATGCATCGTCGTGTCGAGGCGGACGAGCTGTATACCATCCCAGAAGGAGCCCCATACGAGCCAGGGGTTGTCATTTTCGTCGATGACGAAATTGGGGTCGATGGCGTTCCAGTTGTCGCGACCTTCACGGGAGGCAACGATACAGCCCTCATCGTCCCAGAGGCCAGAGGCCAAGGAACGGGTGGAGAGCAGTCCGATGGCAGAGCCGTTGCGCCCGAAGGTGGAACAGCTGTAGGCGAGCCACCAGCGGTCGTGCCACTTGATGACATCGGGAGCCCATACATGATGGGTGAAACCGGGCACAGAGTCGTGGGCCCATTTGGGAATGACGGACATGACAGGGTCGGCCTTCACCGTCCAGGTCTTGCGATCCTTCGAGGTCATGTGCTGGATACCCATGCCTGTGGCAAAGATATGCCAGGTGCTGTCTTCGTATGCCATCACGGGGTCGTGGACCATCGGCGTGTCGGTCTGGAAGTCAGCGCGCTTGAAGTGGTGGGGCTGTGCGACTGTCTGTTGAGAGACAAAGAGGGCTACCAGCGACCACAATATTGTTTTCGCTTTCATATGGATTGTCATTAAATAAGTAAAAAGGAAGGGGGAACGGGCTTCGCTCAGTCCGCCCCCCTTGGTTGATTAACCAATCATGTGGAAAATGTAAACAAATTCTTATTCGAACACCAGGTGGCTGCCGTCGACCGTGAAGCGGAAGAACAGATTGCCATCGATAGGACTGATACCGAGGTAATCCTGATAATAGGTGTTACCATCGTTACCCTCCATGACGACCCTCACGTCGGCAGAGTCGCCAT
>JAEEGG010007284.1_pt1 | contig 25576 bp, 19 predicted proteins | sample 9134161 | NCBI WGS metagenome assembly JAEEGG01 (sample SAMN16246543, study PRJNA631951) | gut metagenome | biome: gut microbiome; feature: rumen; material: CR-attached | host: Bos | place: Iran: Karaj | collected 2018-10 | reverse complement strand
GCTCCGTGGAGGTGGAGGAGAACGGCGGCACCGTGACCAAACACTACGAGGAGGCACTTGTATTCATGATGACCGACAGGCTCAACAACTTGTGGAAGGCCACGGCCTCCAACCTCTACGGGAATTGGGACGACATGGACTCGCTGTTCGGCCACTGGTACACGCCGTATTATGTGAAGTCATTCAAGTCCCAACATCTCTCCTCGTTCGGCTATGCCGGGGCGGGGTTCTACGAGATGACGTTTGACTTCACGGTCAACGACATGAGAGCCAACCAGATGTATATGTTTGCTTTCGCAAAGTGCAGGGGGATGATGGAGGAAGTCGGCGGCTACGGGCAAATGCTGGTGATCAAAGATTTCGAGCGCGTGCCGATAACAGCGGACGTGACGGCCTACAACAAGGTCTATAACTGTTTCGCCGACAGGCTGCGCTACGGCGAGCACGTCCCCGACATGACCAACGCCGACTTCATCGGCACGCTGTGCAAGACCTTCGGCCTCGCCCTCTTCCTTGACTCCACGACCAGGAGAGCGGAGTTCGCCTTCGTCCGCGACATCTTGGAGAAATCCAAGTGCCTCGACCTCACGGCATACGCCGTGGACGGCGAGACCGCCATAGAGAAGACCGATGAGCGGAAATACGTGTTCAAGCTGGAGGGTGTGACCACGGACGAGAACGACAGCACCAAGCTGCTGCCGCCAGTTCCGACCGCCGACCAGCTTCCTGACGCTTCGGCAAACTTCGGCAAAGTCTGTTTTGTGGAGAACGAGAACCGCTACCGCAGGGCGGAGCGGGAGGGTGACAGCATCGCCAACTGGGTGTTCCGATGGAACCCGCTGGGCGGTGCCGACCAGACCCTTGAAGCGGGGGAGGGAGACGAGGAGAGCATCACACCCACGCTTAAAATTCCCGTGATGGAGATCACGGACGCGAAGTCCGAACACCCCGAGTTTGTCATGCGCATCGAGCAGGCGGGCTGCAGCCCAGTCTTCGATACGGGGAATACGGACTTCCCGATGGTGCTGGAGACGTACCTTGGGAGCCGGAGACTTGAGATTCCGCAAGCGGGCAACCCTTTCATAGAGGTGGCGCAGCCTACACGGCACTCACGCTACGGCGACCCCCTTGACGGCGTTTCGCTGACCGTCCATGGGGACAACTCCGTGGGGCAGCTGTGGGTGAGCCCGTGGCTGGACTTTCTCGCCAACTACGAGAAAGTGCGCTACCGCTTCCTGCTGCCGCTGTCGGAGTTCCTCAACCTTTGGCGGCTGCTGAAGCCGCAGGACGGGCGGGCGCAGAGCCAAACCCGCTGGCTGCTGGTCGCAGGAGTGAAGAGTCTGCCCATTAAAATCACCTTTCAGTTCAATGAAGGGGCGCAGTCCGTCATTGCGGAAGTGGAGGCCGCAAAGATGAGGATGTCTCTATAGAATCCGGCTTGGGTTTTGCTTCGTCTTTGTCTTTCGCAAATTTGGGTGTCTTGGAAATCACAATATCACGCAGGTTCGGGTCAACATGCTTCGTGTAGATGGTGGTCATCGCAAGGGAGGAGTGGTCGGCCAGCTGCTTGACGGACAACGGGTCTATCCCGTTCTTTATCATTTCGGTCATACCCGTGTCGCGGAAGGAGTACTGTTGCATTTCTTTCGGCAGGTTCAACGCCTTGCGCAGCTTCACCCAATGCTTCGGCATTGTGGCATCAGCCATACGGGTGGAACAGGTCTTGAAATGCTCGCCGAAGATGTAGTCCGACATCTTCGCGTTCTGCACCCCGATGTCCAGGAAGTCAAGCAGTATCTCCTTCGACAGCGGCACCACCCTTTCGTGACCGTTCTTGGCAACATTCTTGGGAATCCTTATCTGCATGTCGGCAAACGACAAGTTCTCGACCTTTAGCCCCCGCAATTCGTGAGGTCTTATCAGTCCCGAGTATATCAACTTGAGCATAATCAGATACATCGGATTCTTGACCTTCAAATATTCGTTTATTTTTTCTCGGGTCTCCTCGGGAATAAGGATTCTTTTTTTATCCTCTACCTTTTTCGCCTTGATTTTTTGGAAGTGGTTCTCCTTGCAATAGCATTTGTCCATCATCCACGAGAAGAACGCGCTGCCCTGCTTGATGTAGGAATTGTAAGCGGAGGCGGTGATTTCGTTTCCCGACGTTCCTTTTCGCTCGTAATAGATGTAATCCATGAAGCGCACAATCATAGTGTGGGAAATCATGGAGGAATAAATGTTAGGCTGCTGTTTCTCAACCCATTCGCAGAAGACCTTGATGAAGGTCTTGTAAGTGCGGTATGTGGCAGGGCGGAGTGTCTTCTCTATATCCTCCATATACCGCGCCGCCACATCCTTGATAGGGGTGTACATGCGCGAATCCTCGCCCTGGAAGAACGGGTTCCACCCAGTGGAGAGCCTCATGTTCAAGGCAATGATGATGTTGTTGATGTGTTTCTTCGCCTCGCTTTTGGAGGAATAACGGCTCATAAGCCGCGAAAGCCGGATTTTCTTTCTTGCAAGCTCTTGGGTTTGTGGATTCTCCACATAGTACTCAATGAGCCATCCCGACTTGTTGGTCTTCAGAGTAGCCGGCAAGTAGTTGACAGCGGAATACTCGGAAGATACTGCTAACCTGTTGTGATTCAATGACATTTTTTTTTTGGTTTTGCCAGGTATTCACAGTGATAATCTGACAAATCCCAAAGAAATACACTTTGTCTCGTTTCTGTCTCAGTTTTAACGCAAAAATCAGCAATCTACTTGCGTAAATTGCTGATTCTGATTGAGTTTCGGTCTTTCGCGGAGAGAGCGAGATTCGAACTCGCGGATAGGTTTCCCCATCGACAGTTTAGCAAACTGTTGGTTTCAGCCACTCACCCACCTCTCCGGGTTTCGTTTTTGAAATCGGCGGCAAAAATACACTTTTTTTTCAAAATAGAACTATCCTGAAATCATTTTTCTCGGAAATCAACACTTCCCTATCGATCCCGCCGGATGAACATGCTGCGCGGATCCGCTTTGGCATTATCTTCCAAGTTCTTACGACTCACGCTTAACAGCAGTCCCATCGCACATCCCGACACAAAAAGCGAGGCGCCACCACTGCTGATGAAGGGCAATGTCTGCCCCGTGGCCGGCAGCAATTCGCAATTCACCCCTATATGGACCAGCGCCTGACACGTGAACCAAAACCCCAGTCCGAAAGAGAGCAACGCCCCCATCGCGTTTTTCGACTCCCGCGAAACTTTCCATGACCGGTAAAAAATCATCATGTAGATAACCAGCACCAGAATGCCTACTCCCAATCCCGTCTCCTCAAACAACGACGCGTATGCGTAGTCGGTGTCGTTTTCCGGCAATCGGTTCTTGATCACCCCCTTGCCCGGTCCCGCGGGACTCAACCCGGAACGTGCAATCGCCGCCCGCGCGAGAATCATCTGGTCACCATAACCGTTTTCATTCTCCTTGGTGAAATAATATTCCAAACGGTTGACAAATGTGCCCATACGCCCGATCTTGGAGGATCCGTCATCCGCCCCATGCATGACCACAAGAGCCAGCAACCCCACCACAACGACGACCAAAGCCATCAAGGCCGCCAAGCGCGACAACTTGAAATTGCCCGTGTAGAAGATGACAATGCCCGTGGCAAACAATATGATGGCGGTGGACATGTTTAACGCCGCAATACCGGCACAAAAAACGAGCAACCACCCCATGCAATAATTCATCTGCTTGCTGGTCAACTCAATCTGCCCACTATTATAACGGCGACCGATGTAGTTGGTCAGAAAAATAATGACAAGCAAGCCGATCAAATAAAAGGTCTGCACGTCATGCCCGAACAATGTCACACCACGCACCGCCTTCGAAAGACACGTCACAATGAGCAAAAACGCCGCCAACAACATGCCGAAAAAGGCGAAATTGGAAACCAACTTCCGGTAATCCAGAAAATAGAAAACAAACAGACCCGCATAGCAACACACCAGATGCCCCAAATGGCGAAGCACCTTGTTACCACCCGTGCTGTACACCACGATAATGGATATCACAGAGAGCAGCCCGACCAGAATCAGGATGGTCAGGTCGCCTTTGAAGCGGAATTTCGCCTTGCCAGTGTCTTGGGTTATTGCAGCCATTAAAGTTGAGCTACTGCGTTCTGAAACTGATCACCTTTTTCACGATAGGAGAGTCCGTTGGTGCCAGCCGCACCCGGGGCATACAACACGACATATCCCTTATCACAGGCATAATAAGCCTGACTGACAGCATCTTCCATATTCATTTCCACATACACGGGGATGCCCATTTCCGCAAAACGGTCGTAAACATCCGTATTGTACACGCCCTGCAGCACCACACATTTCACCTTCTCACCAATCTGGTTCATGAGGTCGTTTGTGATTTTTTCCACATTGTCCACATTGGAAATCCAAATAACCGGCTTGGTCATGCTTTGCAATGAATACCATACGGAATTGGTGTTGGTGGAACGGGCGTCGTCAATAAAATCAATTTGATTCAACGTCTTCACCTTCTGCAATTTGTGAGCACTTCCCTCGAAATCAGACAAGGATGCGGCGATGTTTTTCTTACGGATGTCAATCAGACGATCGGCCAACGTGGCCACCATGGGGTTTGCATATTCTCTCTCTTGTTCAAATAATCTGAAACTATTGTTTTTACTGGATGCCATATTTTTAAAATTAGGTAATGATTTGACTTTTAATTAATGTTTTTTATAATGAAAATGATTAACGGACTTTCAATGTGGCCACCGTCAGCACAGCCAGCAACAGACTGATGACGATGAAGCGCTGCACGATTTTGGATTCGTGCATCCCTTTTTTCTGAAAATGGTGGTGTAACGGTGCCATCAGGAAGATACGTCGGCCCTCCCCGTATTTCTTTTTCGTATATTTGAAATAGGAGCGCTGCATGATGACGGAAACAGCTTCGGCCAGGTAGATGCCGCACAGGATGGGAATCAGCAATTCCTTGCGTATGATGACGCACGACACGGCCACGATGCCACCTAATGTAAGGCTGCCCGTATCACCCATGAAGACCTGCGCCGGATAGCAATTCCACCAATAGAAGCCCAAGCAGGCCCCAATCACAGCGGAGATGAAGATCACCAACTCGCCACTATTTGGTATATACATTATATTCAAGTAGTTGGCAAAGATTACATTTCCAGACACATAGCCCAAGATGGCAATACCCACCGCTACCACCGAGGTTGTACCCGTGGCCAAACCGTCAAGCCCGTCCGTGAGATTGGCCCCGTTGGAGACGGCGGCGATGATGAAGACCACAATCAGAATGTAGATGATGCAGGACCACTTGCCCGTGTCGTCGCCAAGCCAGCGCGTGAACCAGGAGTAGTCGAACTCATTATTTTTGACAAAAGGGATGGTGGTTTTCGTGGAGTGGTGCGGTTCCCCGAAGATCTTGGGGGTCTGCGCCGCCTCTTGATTCTCCACCTGCAAGGCCGTCACCACAGGGGTATATATCACATCCGAAGTCTTGTTTTTTTCAGAAATCTTGGCATCGGGATGGAAATAGACCACCACGCCCACCAGCACGCCAAGGATAATCTGACCAATGAGTTTCTTGCGGGGCGAAAGACCTTCCTTATTGTGTTTGAAGACTTTAATATAATCATCGGCGAAGCCTAACATGCCAAGCCACACAGTGGTGAAGAGCATCAGCAGCACATAGACATTGCGCAGCTCACACACCAACAGCACGGGAATCAGGATGGCGGCTATGATGATGAGACCGCCCATCGTGGGAGTGCCGGCCTTCTCGTTTTGGCCTGCCAGTCCCAGATCACGCACCTCCTCTCCGATCTGTTTGCGGCGAAGGAAACGGATGAAACCCCGCCCGATGAACATCGAAATGAGGACCGAAAGCACAAACGCCGCCGCCGACCGGAACGAGATGTACTGGAACACACCCGATCCGGGAAGTCCTATGCTGTGAAGCCATTTGAAAAGATAGTATAACATTATTTATAAGGTTAAGGGTTTGTTAAAGTTTGATAGTATGATAATTATGGATTATTCAGTGGCAAAGGCGTTGCGGATTTCTTCAGTGTCGTCGAAATGATGTTTCACGTGATTGATTTCCTGATAGTTCTCGTGGCCTTTGCCAGCCACCAGAAGCACGCCGTCGGCGGGCAGCAGCATACATCCCGTCCGGATGGCCTCACGGCGGTTCTCAATGACCAGCACGTTTTTCTTCTTGCCCGCGGGCACGCCGGCCAGCATGTCGTCGAGTATGGCCGCGGGCTCCTCCGTGCGAGGATTGTCGGAGGTGAGGATGACGCGGCTGCTGAGTTTGCAGGCTATCTCCGCCATCTCCGGACGTTTGGTCTTGTCGCGGTCGCCGCCGCAGCCCACCACGGTAATCACATCGGTGCCGTTCTTCGAAATCTCGCGGATGGTGGAGAGCACATTCTGGAGGGCATCAGGCGTGTGCGCATAATCCACGATGGCCGTGGCCCCATCCTTCCTGTATAGGAGCTGGAACCGACCGGGCGCGCTGTTCAGCGTGCTCATGCCGACCAGCACATCATCCTCCGGCGCGCCCAACAACACCGCCGCCCCAAAGATGGCCAGCAGATTGTAGGCGTTGAACTTTCCGCAAAGCTTGAAATAGACCTCATGATCGTTGATACGCATCTGCAGGCCCCGAAAACTGTCGTCCAGTACTTTTCCCTTGAAGGTGGCCGCCGTCAGCAGACTGTACGTGCTGACCTTGGCTTTGCTGTTCTGCACCATCACCATACCATTCTTGTCGTCCACATTCGTGAGCGCGAAGGCAGTTTTGGGAAGCGCATCGAAAAAAGCTTTCTTGGCGGCTATGTAGTTGGCGAATGTCTTGTGAAAATCGAGGTGATCATGGGTGATATTGCTGAAAATGGCTCCCGCAAACTGCAGGCCGGCAATGCGATGCTGGCATACGGCGTGCGAACTGACCTCCATGAAGCAGTATTGGCATCCGGCCTCCACCATTCGGTGCAGCAAACCGTTCAGTTCCACCGCGTCGGGTGTGGTGTGCGTGGCCGGCACCTCTTCCTCCCCTATCCTATTGACAATCGTGGAGAGCATGCCCGTGGTATAGCCCATATCGGTGAACAGGCGGTGCAGCAACGTAACCGTGGTGGTCTTGCCATTGGTACCGGTGATGCCCACCAGCTTCAGCTTGCGGCTGGGGTGGTCATAGAACGCCGACGCCATCAGACCCAGCGCCACGGTGCTGTCCGGCACCTGCACAAAGGTCACATCTGCCGGCAGGTTCTCCGGCATTGTTTCGCCCACAATCACGTGACAGCCCTTTTCGATGGCCTGCGGGATGTAGAGATGGCCGTCTGTGAGCGTGCCGCGTTGCGCCACGTATATCTGTGTGGCCCCCGGAGCGTCAGAGGCCTCTATCTTACGCGAGTCGAAGGTGACACCGGAGATTTCCCATTCCGGACTTCCGGTGAGTTCATAGCGCCTGACGGCTTTCAGCAATGTGGTTAAAGGTTTCAAGGTAATGGTTTTATAAAGGTTAAAAGTAAAAATCTATGGTTCCAAATAAAGTCTGACAAGTTTTCCAGAGGCGTCCTTCGACAGGCTCTTCACCCGTCCGCGGCCCTGCACCTGCACTCTGTAGCCGGCTTTCGTCAACTCAGCCACTGCATCGGAGGCCAGCATGTTGCGCACATCGGGCATCTTGTCCTGCTGCTTCAAAGCCCATCCTTGCAGCAGCGGCTGGGGTTCACCCTTGGTTTTCACAGCGGTCATATAGCGGTTTTGTGCATCGGTGACCGTCGTGTCGTACCCCATCTTATGCAACAACACATTGAAATAGCGTTTTTCCACTGGAGCGATTCTGGGAAGAGGCTGGCGTTCGAACTTGGTGATGGAACGGGTGGCTCCGAAATTGTGGCTGTTCATGATGCCACGGGCGATCTTCCCGAACAGATCCACCGCCACCTCACTATGTTGCAGCACGTTATAAATGTAAATCACCGCCGTGTATTTGGGATTCTCTTTCGGAAAATAGCCACAGAAGGAGACGGCATTGCGGTCATATACATACTGGCCGGTCTTTTCATCCCACACATCGCGGGTACCCGTCTTCCCTGCAAACTGGCAGGTGGAATCCTTGTAGCGGCGTCCCGTGCCGTAACGGCCCCACACCACACTGTCCAGATAAGCCCGGGCCTTTTGCACAATCGTATCCGAGACAAACTGCTCCATAACGACCTCCGGCTCGAAAGTGCGGACCGTGTCGTACGTGTTGGTGACATATTTCACGATGAAGGGTTTCATCATCCGACCATTGTTTGCAATGGCATTGTAATACATCAGTGTACGCAATACCGGCATGGTGAATCCGGCTCCGAAGCAGACGGCATAGTAGTTGTCGAAACGTCCGTCATTGCGGATGGCCGCCGGCATGATCGGGCCAAGCTGCGTCTGCACGGTGTCGAAGAAGCCGAATTTGGCAAGTTGTTTGCGATAGTCGGAGAAATGGCCCAACCCGTATGCCTTGAAAATCATCGACGAGACCCCGATATTGGAGGAACGCTGGAAGATCTCATTCGATGTGCCCCATGTCTCCCCGTGCACCTTACTGTCACTCTTGGCCTTCTCAATCATCCGTCCCGACTTCGTCGGAATCCGGAACGTATGGTTGAACATGGGGAAATGCGCGGTGTCAACGAGTGTCCGCTCAAAGTAGGCCAGCAGGGAGGCCAGTTTGAAGGTGGAACCGGGTTCCACCTTGGCGTTAAGGGCATATTCCATGCTCTCGGTGTAGGTCTGCCCGTCGGAGGAGGCGCGGCGCAGGTTGGAGATGGCCTTGATGGCACCCGTCTCCGTCTCCATGACGATGACGCAACCCCAGTCGGCACCCAACTCCACCAGCTTCCGGTGCAGCTCGTTATGAACCACGTTCTGGATATCCAGATTCAGCGTGGTGTGGAGGTTCATTCCATCCACAGGCTCAATCTGATCGGTGAGAGGAATCTTGGCCTTATTGAGTTCGAGGTATTTCTTGCTGCCCTGCACGCCACCCAAGATGCTGTCCATAATATGTTCCAACCCGTATGCATTGCCTGAGACATTACTGCCGAGGGTGCGACGGGCCATTTCACCATACGGGTTCACCCGCACGGAAATGGGTACACAATTCAGATAACCATAGTACTTCTTCGGGTAGAACTTTTCGGTATCCTTGTCCAACACCTTGCGGGTCAGGAACGGGAGATTCCGGATGTATGACGTGTCAAAGGAGGTCACCCAGCTCTTCTCATCCTTCACATTGACCATCAAGAGGGACGCATACTGCTCTTTACGGTAGTTGTTCTTGAAAAACGAGTAATATTCCTGCTCGGTTTTGGGATAGCGGTCATGAAAACGCTGGTAGAAGCTCTTCGCCAGATTGTGCAAGAGGGTTTCCACCTCCGCAGCCGTATAGCGGTTGGTATTGTTGTACTCGCGGGCGAACTTTTTCCCGTCGAAGGCCACCTCGAACACCGTATAATTACCCATCAGGAGGCGGCCTTGGTCGTCAAGGATCTCGCCGCGCTCGGGCAGCAGAGGGTTGGCCAGGATGTAACAGCGGCAGTCCGGCACCTCCTTCTCCTTCCAATCCGGCTCCGTCGTATCCACGCATTTGGGCGATTTCCCCTTGCTGATGCCTCTCTCGAAGAACGAAAGATAGCATATCTGTCCAAGGCACAATATGCCGAAAAACAGCATCAGAAAGAACACCACCGCCATTCTGACTCTGCCCACACCGCCCTCGCGGTCTTTCTTATTCTTCTGGGTTGTCTGCATGTTTTTTTTCTCTTTTCTTGAAAAAATGACGTTTGCGGGCATCCGCCGGTTTTGCCATCCGGATGGTGAAATTATGGTTGTTATCGAAGACGTATCCCCTATCCAGCAGCTTCTGGACAAGGATTTTATTCTCTTCGTAAGGGATATACTGGTTGTTGGCTTTCAGTTTGCTGATTTCCTGCCGGTAGCTGCTCTCGAGACGGGCCACCTTTTTCTTCTTGTTGGAGATGCTCTGCTCGCTGACCACCAAGGAGGTGACGAGCGCAAGCACGAACAGGATATACAGGTACCACGGACGCATCTGACGGCTGAGCAGGAACTCGCCGCCAAACACGGTCTTCAAGGTAGAAAGCATCCGTTTCGGCTTCCGGCTCTCAGGGTTTTCGATATTCGTCGTGGTATCCATGGGGTGTTGCAATTATCTTTTCAGCGACGCGCAGCTTGGCACTGCGGGCGCGGGGGTTAATGGCGGTTTCTTCGAGGTCAGGGACGATGGCTTTCCGAGTGACAACCTTGAACGGCGAAAGCGGGTTTCCGTAGAAATCCTTCTCCACCTCGCCCGACAGGTTGCCCGAGCGCATCACATTCTTCACCATCCTGTCTTCCAGGGAATGGTAGGCGATGACGACCAGCCGCCCGCCCTCCTTGAGAGCTTCGGCAGTCTGGCCCAACATGAGCTCCAAGACTTCCATTTCCTTGTTGACCTCGATGCGAAGGGCCTGGAAAATCTTGGATAGGTATTTGTTCTCCCGTCCGCGGGGAAGGCAGGGTTTCAAGGCCTCCGCCAACTGAAGGGTGGTCTCAATGGCGGCACTTTCGCGTGCCCGCACAATCTGGCGGGCCAGGCGGCGACCTTCCGACAGCTCTCCATATGTAAAGAAGATACGGCTGAGTTGCGCCTCGTCGTAATTGTTCACCACTTCACGGGCCGAGATGCCGCTCTCCACATTCATACGCATATCCAAAACACCGTCACGACTATAGGAGAAGCCGCGGTCGGCGGTGTCAATCTGATGGGAGGAGATGCCCAAGTCGGCCAGGATGCCATCCACAGGATAAGCCTGATGGTATTTGAGGAAACGGGTGAGGTTCTTGAAGTTGGAGGGGACGAAGCGGAAGCGCGGGTCCTCAATGATGTTCGCCTTGCTGTCCGCATCCTGGTCGAAGGCAATCAGGCGGCCTTCAGGCGACAGGCGTTCCAAGATGGCCCGCGAGTGGCCGCCCCCGCCGAATGTCACATCGACATACGTGCCCGCCGGGTCAGTCACCAAATAATCCACTGAAGTCTTCAGCAGCACCGGGTTATGATACTCCATTCCCGTCCTCCTTTCCGTCGTTGAGTCGTCCAAGGTGGATTTCCTCGTTCAGTTTCTCCAGATCTTCCGGATCCATGTCGAATTTCTCATGGTAGCGGGAGCAGTTCCAGATTTCAATCTGACCGTTATCCAGCAGCAAGACAACCTCTTTGCTGATCTTATACTGGTCCATCATGGGCTTGGGCACCACGATACGGTCCTGCGCATCGCATTCCACACAGGCCGTGTTGCGCAGGAAGGCGTTACGGTAGCGTTTCACCCGCGTGAGGTTGCGGTCAAGGGAGTTCAGGAAGTCCATCTGCTCCTGATAGGCTTTCACCGACCAGAGGGTGATGTACTCGCCAAAGCCGTGCGTGACGTAGAACACGCGGCGCTCGTCCTCCGGCAGGGCACGCAAAAGGGCCGTCGGCAATTTCAGCCGCCCGCTCTTCTCGATGGACACTTCCCAATAACCGTAATCTTGACCTGGCATTTTTTCACTCTTTAGCTGTGCCAAAAATATATTTTTTTCAAATTCTTTTCCATAAAACCGTCAGAAAAAGTTATTAACACCTCTATTTTTACATAAAATACTGATTATCAATATGGAAATTTTTGGAAAGAATATTTTTATCATACTAATTATAAACATTAAACTATTGATAAACCGATAATTAGAATAAAAGAATAACGAATAAAACTTAATCTGCTTATTTTCAATAAAATAATATAAAAGATATGAATTTTAGATGTTCATAAACCCTATTTCACGCCTATCATTTCGGAGTTTTTTGGAAAAAAATGGAAAAGCATGGATGCTCTTTTAATGTTATCTTTGCGCCACATAATTCCTACGATGATGAAACCAGCTCTTTTTTCCATCCTGATGACGTTTATGAGCCTCACGGTGTTCGCACAACCGGACCTGGGGAAGATACGCATGGACGACCGTGTTTACGTGGAGGGCATCAAAAGCATCACGATGCAGGCCGCCGGCCTGCCGCTGAGCGAGCCCATCATGGAACTGAACGGCGGGGGCATCACGCTCACTTTCGACGATCTTGAGGAGGAATCCCGCTATTTGAAATACACCATAATACATTGCTCCCACGACTGGAAGCCGTCGGACATGAACCCGATCGAGTACATCGACGGTTTCCTGGAGGACAACATCGAGACCTACAATTATTCCTTCAACACGGTGGTCCACTACATGCAATACCGGCTGGATTTTCCCACGGCCAACATGCGTCCCACCCGTTCCGGCAACTACGTCCTGTTCATCTATGACGACACGCCTGACCAGCCGGTCCTCACGCGCCGTTTCATGGTAGTGGAGAGCGAGCCCGTCGGCATCCATGGCAACCTGCACGCCTCCTCTGTCATCAACGACCGCTTCACCCATCAGGAGGTGGACTTCACCGTGACCACGGGCCCGTATGTCATCCGCGACCCGATCATGAGCGTGCGGGCCACCATCAAGCAGAACGGCCGCTGGGACAACGCCATCTACGGGCTCACCTACCGCTCGGGGTTCCCCGGCGAACTCAGCTTCGACTTTGACGACGGGCGCAACACCTTCCCCGGCGGCGCCGAGTTCCGCACCTTCGATATCAGCACCCTCCGTTCCAACGCCGACCGCATCGTGGGTATCACCTTCGAACATCACCAGAACCAGGCCTACGTGTTACAGGACGACGCCCGCCCCTTCGGAGCCTACGAGTCGCGCAACACACTGAACGGCGCCTGCCTCTACCACAACGCCGACATGCGCAACGATTTCTCGGAGGACTACGTGAACACCCATTTCACGCTCAAGAGCAACTTCCCGTTCCAGGACGGCGACGTGTATGTCTTCGGCCAGCTCACCGACTGGCGCATCCTCCCCGAGGCGAAACTCCATTTCAACGAGACCTACAATTTCTGGGAAACGGACTTCTTCATCAAACAGGGCTTATACAATTATCAATATGTATATGTGCCAAAAAACAACAAGAATGTAGTCGATGCCACCTACATCGAGGGAAGCCATTACGAAACCCGCAACCAGTACACCATCCTGCTCTATTTCCACGAAGAGGGCACCTCCTACGACAAGCTCATCGGCGTGGGACACGTGAAGGGCCTATAATGCGAGTTTCCAAACGCTTATTTCTCAATATTGCGTCCCGTTTTGAGTCCAAAAACAAAAATTGCGTATCTTTGCCGCTGAAAAAATTCAACGCGACATGTCGTGTTTTTCGGGTTTTAATATTTACCAATCTTTTATAAATAAAATGAAAAAAACACTCTTCACACTTCTGCTGCTGGCCGCCACCCTGTTCTCCTTCGGCCAGGCCAAGAAAATCACCATTGAAGAAATCTGGGACAAATATTACTTCACCCCCAGGGGTGTGCCGGGATACACGGCCATGCCCAACAGCGACTACTACACCACGGTCTCGCGGTCCGGCATCGAACGTTATAGCTTCGCCACCGGCGAAAAGGTGGACATGATTCTGGCCAACGCCGACCTCGAGCGCCTCAGCGGCGGGGCCGTCAACATCCGGAAGGTGAGCAGCTACACGTTTTCCAACGATGAGAAAAAGTTGGTGCTGGCCGTGGACGAGGAGAGCATCTGGCGTCGCTCCACCCTGGCCTTCTATTATATTTACGATATTGAAAACAAAACCCTCCAACTGGTGGCCGACACCAACACGAAGCTCCACTTCGCCTTCCTGGCCGAAGACGGACAGAAGGTGCTCTTCGCCCGCGACTGCGACCTTTTCTACCAGGACATGGCCTCCGGCAAAATCACCCAGATCACCCGTGACGGCCAGGAGAACGCCATCCTCAACGGCTATGCCGACTGGGTGTATGAGGAGGAATTGGACATGTCGAGTGCCGCCTCTTGGTCGCCTGACGGCAGCAAGATAGCCTTCCTGCGCTTCGACCAGCGCCGCGTGAAGGAGTACAACTTCGCCATCTACGACAACCTCTACCCCACCGACTTCAAATACAAATACCCGAAGGCTGGCGAAGACAACTCATTAGTGGATGTCTATATCTACGACCTCGCCACCGCACAGCTCACCCGCGTGGACCTTGGAGACAACAGCAACTGCTATTTCCCGCGCGTCTATTGGCTACCCAACAGCCAGGATGCCGTCATACTCAAGCTGAACCGTCATCAGAACCAGCTGGACTTCATCCGCTACAACACCGTCACCAAGCAGCAGGACATCATCTACACCGACAAGAACGACAAATGGTTGGACGTGACCGACAATTACTATTTCCTGAATGACGGAAAGACGATGATTGTGACCTCCGAGCGCGACGGGTTCAACCACATATACAAGGTAACGTTCGGCGGCGAAATCAAGCAGCTGACCTCTGGCAACTGGGAAGTGAATGAGATTCAGTATGTAAACGAAGCCAAGAAACAGATTTACTACCTTTCAAACGAGAGCGGCGTGCTGAACCGCGACCTCTACGTCATCAACTTCGACGGCAAGAAGAAGACGCTGTTGAGCAGCGGCGACGGCTGGAACCAGCCCTCCTTCAGTCCCAACGGCAACTTCTACCGCAACCAGTATTCCAACCTCAACACTTTGCCCATCTATACCATCCGCGATGCCAAAGGCAAGGAGTTGCGCGTGCTCAACGATAACAAGCATGTGAAAGAGACGATGGACAAATATGGTTTCGTGGACCGCGAGATCATACACTTCACCACGGACGACGGCACCGAGCTGTACGGCTGGATGATGAAGCCGGCCAATTTCGACCCGAACAAGCGTTATCCGGTGATGATGAACTGCTACGGCGGTCCTGGTCACCAGCTGGTGATGAACGCCTACAGCAGTGCGTACGACCTCGCCTTCTACCAGATGCTGGCACAGCACGGCTATATCTGCGTGTGCGTGGACGGACGCGGATCGGCCACCCGCGGCGATGCCTTCAAGAAGGTCATCTACCAACAGATGGGCAAATATGAAGCCATCGACCAGATTGCCACCGCCAACTGGCTGAAGAAACAATCGTATGTGGATGGTGACCGCATCGGCATCTGGGGCTGGAGTTTCGGCGGCTACCTGTCTGCGTTGTCGCTGTTCCGTGGCGAGGGCGCCTTCAAGATGGCCATCTCCGTGGCACCGGTCACCAACTGGCGCTACTACGACAACATCTACACCGAGCGGTTCATGCGCACCCCACAGGAAAATCCCGATGGCTACGACCTCAACTCGCCTACCACGTATGCCAAGGATCTCAAAGGCAAGTACTTGCTCATCCACGGCACCGCCGACGACAACGTGCATTTCCAGAACGCCATGGAATTGGTGACGGCACTGAACGAGGCAGGCGTGGAGTACGACCAGTTCTTCTTCCCCAACAAAAACCACTTCATCATGGGAGGCAACACGCGGACGTACCTGTACAACAAGTTGGCGAAGTACATTTTGGAGAATTTGTAAGAGATCTGTATTCCCATCGCAGCTGACAATAGCCTGCCACAGCCAACAACAAAAAAGCTATCAGCCAATGGCGAGTTGCCAATAGCTAATAGCTGATTTGTAACGAGTAAAGATGTGAACTACTCCTTTTTCGTCAGTCTTTCGCGAACTTCCGCCAAGAATTCTTCCGCATCGATTCCGATGGCCTTGGCTTCCTCCACGAGAACGGTCTCCTCTTCGGGCGTGATGACGCCGTCTTCCAGGATGGCGGCCACCTTCGTGTCAAGGGTGTTGAGCAAGCTTTCTTTCTCGGTAGTGTCTTCTGGAGACTCCTGGAGTTTCTTGCCCATCTTGATCAATACCGGGAGGTTGGCCAGCGTGCCGAGCTTTTCAAGTGCCTTGCCGCTCATCTCCTTCGCCTTGCCGGCGGCATCCGACACTTTCCCGCCAAACTCGGAGTTCTTGACATCTTCCACCATATCCTTGGCTTTGTCGCGGACATTACCGGCCACATCCACCACTTTCCCGCCAAATTCGGAATTCTTGACATCCTCCATCATGTCTTTGGCCTTGTCGCGGACATTACCGGCCACATCCGCCACTTTCCCGCCAAATTCGGAATTCTTGACATCCTCCACGCTGTCTTGCACTTTTTCTTTAATTTCTTTCGACGTTTTTCTGAACAAATCAAAAAATCTTTGGGAACTTGATTTCTTTTCAGAATCTGAATTGTAATTTTCTGCCATAATTTTGAAGATTTAATTTGAAAAGCAAAAATACATTTTTTCAGAAATAAAGAAGCCATCACCCCATACGCAAGTTAATAAAAAAGATTATCTTTGCACCTCATAAACTAACATAACATCAATATGCGAAAATCTATATTTCTTACCCTTTTGTTCGCAGCCATTTTCAACATCGTCCGCGCCGACGGCGGCATGTGGCTGCCCCTGTTCCTGAACTACAACGAGGCTGAAATGCAGTCGCTTGGCTTCAAACTGACTGCCGAGGACGTGTATAGCGTGAACCACCACAGCATGAAGGATGCCGTGATGCTGTTCGGCGGCGGTTGCACCGGCGAGCTCATCTCCTCCCAAGGCCTGGTGCTCACCAACCATCATTGCGGCTACTCCTACGTGCAGTCGCACAGCACCATGGAGCAGAACCACCTGCAAAACGGGTTCTGGGCCAAGAGCAAAAGCGAGGAGATTCCCATGGAGGGTCTCACCGTCACCTTCTTAGTCTATATGAAAGATGTCACCGAGCAGGTGCTGGAGGATGTCAACGACGACATTGAAGAGGCTGAGCGGGCCATCATGGTGAAGAACAGCATGGAAAAGGTGATCAAGGAGGCCACCCAAGGCACGCACTACAAGGCCACCATCAAACCCTTCTACTACGGCAACCAGTACTTCATGTTCGTCACGGAGACCTACAGCGACGTGCGACTGGTCGGCGTGCCGCCCGAAAGCATCGGCAAGTTCGGCGGCGACAGCGACAACTGGATGTGGCCGCGCCACACAGGCGACTTCTCCCTCTGGCGTATCTACACCGACAAGGACGGCAATCCGGCCAAATATTCCCCCGACAACATCCCGATGAAGCCCAAAAAATTTTTCCCCATCTCCATCAAGGGTATTGAGGAGAACGACTTCACGCTGGTGTTCGGCTATCCTGGCTCCACACAGCAGTTCCTGCTCTCCGACGGCGTGGACGTGGTGGCTAACGTGCAGAACCCCATCGCCATCGACGCACGCACCATCCGCCTCGACGCCATGAAGCGTCAGATGAACCTCGACCCGCGCATCCGCCTCATGTACTCCGCCAAGGCCAACAGTATCTCCAACGGCTGGAAAAAATGGCAGGGCGAGAGCAAGGGCATCCGCGAATGCAACGTCATTGACAAGAAAAAAGCCCAAGAGGCCGACTTCCAACAATGGGCCAACTCCTCCGCCGAACGCCAAAAAAAATACGGAAACCTCCTCGACGACATGCACCGTGTCTATGCACGCTATTCCGAACACGTCAATGCCAGCACCTTCATCAACGAATGCATCTTCGGTCCTGAAATCATCAGAAACGTGCTACATCCCTACTTCCGGCTGCTTGCGAACCCGGCAATGCAGGGTGAAAACGGCACGGTAGAGAACAACCGCGAAAAACTGCTCCAAAGCAACCAGTCGTTCCGCAAAAGCTACTGCCCGGCCATTGACAAGGAGGCTTTCATAGAACTGTTCACCTATTATTTCACCAAAGAGAAAAAAGAGCTCATCCCCGCCGAACTGCACAAATACGTGCTGGACGAAGCCACCGTGCGTCAGATGATGACCGACCTCTGGGACAAGCAGGCCACCACCGCGCCTTATCTTACAGACAATGATAAATTCACCGAGTTCGTCAAGAAGGCGAAAACCAGCCAGATAGCAAAGACCGCCAATTCGGAGCTGGTCAAGATCTACCGTGCCGTGTACGACCAATATCTTCAGGTTCAGATCCAGTATTCGGTGGAGCACAGCCAGTTGAACGGCTATTACCGCACCTACGTCAAGGCATTGATGGAAAAGGAGAAGGACCGTGTCTTCTATCCGGATGCCAACCTCACTTTGCGTGTCACCTACGGCCAAGTGAAGGGCTTTGAACCAGCCGACGGCGTAGAGTACAACTATTACACCACCTTGGACGGCATCATCCAGAAAGAGGACCCGGACGTTTATGACTACAAGGTGGATCCGAAGCTGAAACAGCTGTGGGAGAAGAAGGATTACGGGCGCTACGCCAACAAGAACGGCGAGTTGCCTGTGGCCTTCATCGCCAGCAACCACACCACGGGCGGCAACTCGGGCAGTCCGGTCATCAACGCCAACGGAGAGCTCATTGGCACCAACTTCGACCGCGTGTGGGAAGGCACCATGAGCGACATCAACTACGATGTGAGCCGCTGCCGCAACATCAGCCTTGACGCCCGCTATTTCCTCTTCATCGTCGATAAGTTCGCTGGAGCGAAGAACCTGATAGACGAAATGACCATTATCCAATAGCAAGATTCAAAAGGGCATGATTTCCTTTGACAAGATAGACCAATACGACTGGCTGTACGATTTGTACATGAACTACTTGTGCGTGGCGCACAACTACATCTACTATCGTCATTTCTATATTTTGAACAAGGAGAACATCCCGCCCAAGGGGCAACCCACCATCGTCATTGCCAACCACCAGAACGGCCTTATGGACGCGCTGGCCATCCTGCACACGATGTTCCAAGACCGTCGGCAACCCGTCTTCATCGCGCGTGGCGACATCTTCAAGAAGGACGGCGTGGCCCGCATCCTGCGGTTCCTGAAAATCATGCCCACCTTCCGCTCCCGCGACGGCAACCGCGACGACATCCGCAGCAACCTGGCCCTTTACAACCGTGCCGCCAAAGTGCTGAAAGCCGGAGGCACCATCGTCATCTTCCCGGAAGCCACCCACCAGCACGGCCATTACATGAACACCTTCAAGAAAGGATTCTGCCGCATCGCCTTCTCGGCGGAAGAAATCAACGATTTCAAACTCGGCGTGCAGGTGTTGCCCCTCAACATCCACTATTCCAACTATTTCAACTTCCGTAGCGATCTGATGGTCACCGTAGGCGAGCCCTTCACCTTCGACGAGTTTTTCGAGTTGTACAAGGAATCCCCCAACGAAGCCTACCTCGCCCTCAACGACAAGGCGCGCGCCCGCGTCAAGGAGCTCACCCCCGACATCGACATCCCGGAATACCTCAACGAGATTGAATCCCTGACGCAGATGATGAGCCGGCCCTACCTGAAAAAGAAAGGTCTGCGACCCAACTTCCTTCCCAACCAGAAGGATGCGGCCATGACCATCATCGCCAATCTGAAGCAGTTCCAAGCGGAGGAGCCAGATGCGTTCACCCAATTGATGGATGACACCCGCCAATACTCCACCTTACTCAAAGAGAATGGGTTAACCCATTGGGTCATCAACCGGAAGACCTCCATCACACGCCTGATTGGCCGCCTCTTAGGCATGGTCATCCTATTCCCGCTTTTCCTGTTCGGCCTGATCAACAACTTCGTCCCGCGCCGCCTGACCAAGATGTTCACTGACAAGGCCAAGGACCCCATGCTCACCTCCTCGTTCCAATATGTGACGGGGACCGTTTTCGTGTTTCCCATCTGTTACATCATCATCTTCGCAGTTGTTTGGATTCTTTCGCACAAGTTCTGGATTGCCCTCCTCTACATCCTGCTCACCTTCGCCACCGCGTTTCTGGTGCATTATTACAGAATCTGGTGTCACCGGCTCATCACCTTCTTCCGCGCCATGCACCTGCGCAAGACGGAAGTCTATCAGAAGCTGTGCCAGCTCAACCGAAAGATTGTAAGCACGATGGATGGCATTTTGCACTGACGAGTAATTGGAAAAAGGAAAATATCTCTTAGTTCCTTAACTTCTTAGTTTCTTAATTTAATAAAACGAGCACCTTCACTGCCGTTTCTCCCACGGGTAAAAGCGCATGAACAAAAGAGACGCCACCAAAATCAGGATGCTGTACACCCACTCAGAGCACCACACCCAACGGATCGGCAGGTGCAGTTTTTCCGTAGCAGTATAAATGTACAATATATAAATCAGCAACACACCCGTTTCCATAATAAGTGCCATGAGCGTTTTGCCTGTCCCTGACACAAACTCGAAATAAACCATCGCGGCAGTCATGATTATGGCCCCCACATAGATTGTGTAGAGTGCGGGTACAGACTGTGCAGCCAATTGTATGTCATCGGTATAAAAAGAGGCGATCTGCCGCGGGAAAATGGCAAACACCAAGAGGATGGGCAGTAGCGTCAGGAGCGACATCCGTACAATACGACGAAGCGTGCGACGAACCTCGCCCGACTTTCCAGCACCAATCAGCCTACTGGTCAGGGTATTGGCAGTAGCACAATAGGCAAACACCGAGATGGTACACAACATATAGACGCTACGTACAATGCCCGAGATGGCCATCGATTCCTCGCCCAAATGCTCAATCATGGCGAAAAAGAGGAACCACGTGCCGAAGGAGATGAGCCGTTGCAACATGGTAGGCACGGAAATACGAAGCACCGAACCCAACAGACGGATGTCAAAGGATGCAAAGCGAAACAAATCGTATTGTTTGCAAGGCAGTTTCACAAAAGTGTAAATGAAAAACACCATAGTGGCTGTCACCTCTGCCAGCACCGAGGAGAGACCGGCGCCGGCCACACCCATCTCAGGCAAGCCGAAGTGTCCGAATATCAACGTATAATCGAAGAAGATGTTCACCACCGCCATCATCAGCGTGGTCAGGGTGATGATTTTGGTGTTGGATAGGCCGATATAAAGCGAACGAAACAGATAGTTGACACTCACGAAGAGGATGCCCCATTGCCGAAAGCCCATGAACTCCAACGCCGATGCGTAAATCGCCGGCGAATGGATGATTTTTGAAAAGAACGGCTCGGTAAAGAAGGCCATCACCCCTAACAGAAACAATCCGAAGAAAAGTGTAAACATGAGACCATGCTCGAACACAGGTCCTATCCGACGCAGATTCCCCTCCCCCAACCTGCGGGCGACCATGATTTGCACACCTACTGCAAATCCTTGGGTGATGGTGGTAAAGACCAAATAATAGAGGCCCGCCATCATCGCCGCCCCGAGCTCGGCGTTGCCCACATGCCCCAGAAACACCGTGTTGACAAACACGATGATGGTTTGGGCCAGATTTCCGAAGATTATCGGGTAAGTAATCTGCCAAATCTCCTTATTTGACACCGAAACAGCTGCTTTCATACATCAAGAACAACTATATTCAATAAAAAGGCTGCAAAAATACAATTTAAAAACATCACTTTTAAGATATATCTCCATAAAAATGTATCTTTGCATCATAAATATAATTCCATTCTATGAAAAAACTTCTAAAGTATCTGCCTCTGTGGTTGTTCGTATTCGCATTTTGTTGCGTTCTTCAAGCCCAAGTTCCAGATTTGGACACCAAATATGCGACAGAAATGCTGAAGCCCGGCACTTCCGCACCAGACTTCAAACTCCAGACTCCCGATGGCAAGACCATACAATTCAGCGATTTCGCCAAAGGCAAATATGTCGTCATCGACTTCTGGGCCTCCTGGTGCCCCGATTGTCGCAAGGACATGCCCGAGATTATCCGAATGAACAACAAATGGCACGAAATGGGCGTGGAATTCCTCGGGGTCTCCTTTGACACCGACAAGCAGAAATGGACGGACTACATTGCCCAATCCGGCGTTCCTTATACGCAGGTGAGCGAACTGAAACGGATGAACCAGTCGGAAGTGGCCAAAGCCTACGGCGTGCGCTGGATCCCCTCCCTCTACCTCATCGGTCCCGACGGCAAAGTGCTGGTGAGCACGGTACTGTCGTATAAGATTGAGAATATGCTGTACAAGAATTTCATGGAAAGTGTTGCGCTCCCGTTCTATGGAAAATATGACACGATTGCCATCGACGGCAGCAAGGGAAAGCTATGGGCCCGATTGTACAAACCAGAACTGAAAACAGGACAACGATGTGACCTCGTCATCCTGTGCCATGGACTGAACTGCGACCATGATTTCTCACTGATGCGGCGTATCGCCTACTATCTGGAAAACGACTTTGCAGTTCTGGAATTCGACTTCAACGGGCACGGCAAGAGCGAGGGCAAGTTTGTGGACATGACCATCCCCAACGAGATGGAGGACCTGGAACAGGTGCTGGCCTACGCACAGGACCTGCGTTTTGTGGACGACATCGCCTTGGTGGGCCACTCGCAGGGCGCGGTGGTGGCCGCGATGGTGGCGGGCAAACATCCGGAAGACATTAAGGCTCTGGTGCTCTTGGCGCCGGCCTCCTCCGTGCGTGATGACATAGTGCGCGGCAACCTCTTCGGCATCGACTTCGACCCCCTCGACATGCCCGACAGTCTCGCGCTCAACAACGGCATCACCCTCGGATACAGATACTTGAAGACAGCCTCCACCCTACCCATCTTTGAGACAGCGGCCAACTACCACGGCAACGTCTGCATCATCCACGGCAATGCTGACCGCCTGGTGCCCTACACCTGCAGCGAGCATTTCCACCAGATATGGACCAACAGCGAGTACCACCTGCTCAACTACTACGACCACAACTTCACCGTCTGCCCGTACCGCCCGGCGGAAATCACGAATGAATACCTGCTAAAGGTGATGCGATAATAATCGCAGGCTTTATTTTTGTGCACATCCCTGTCAGACAAACAAAAGGGCCGCGAAATTCGCGGCCCTTTTTGGTGTTTAGCTATAATGGAACTATTCCATATCGGCTCTTGCCACAGCGTCTTTGTAGTACTTTTGGTTGATGAAGACATCTTCCTTGTACGGGTTGATGTGACGCTTTTTGGATTGGGCAATGATGTAGCACAAGGCGATGGCATTGGTGATAAGAGCCAGGGCGCTGATCACGGTCATCATGGTCGGGTTGCCGGCCACGGTCTCCACAGTGGTGCCCACAGCGGCAGCCTCACCGCCAGCAGCAGCGTAAATCTCCGTGATGGTATCGATACCGTTAGGATACTGCACGGGAAGCACAGCCCATTTGAAGGCCTGGAAGCCATCTTTGAAGGTCTCTTGGAAGAGCGGGAACACCTGCGCGAACATGCACCAGATAGCCAGCGTGTTGGCGCGGTTCATGATCCAACCACCGCGGTTCCACAACAAAGCTGCAATTGTCGGGGCGAGCAACAAAGCAATACCGCAGAACCAGCTGTGAGTAGGCAAGCAGTTGTAGGTATAGGCGAAGTTCCAGATGTCATAAACCACGATGAAAACCCAGGTCATGTCGGCCCAGATCATGTCTTTCTTGTCCTTGGACGGGAACACATTCCACCAAGCGGTCATACAGAGGATGTTGAGCAAACCGGCAACGCCGTTCATGACGTTGTGCCAGCCGCCATAGAGCCATACGCCCTCGCTGGAGAGCCACCACTTATTCCAGCCCATGATAGCGGACTCAAAGTCGGAAGCCACGGCTATGAGGATGTTGATAGCCACGATGATGAACGGGAACGGTTTGAACCAGTGTTTGGCACCGATACCCCATTTGTACTTGATCATCATGAAGCCGATACAGCCGGTGAGCGCAGCATAAAGCTTGGCATAGTGGAACCAGCCGTTCATATAGACGTGCGTCTGGTTGTTCACTGCCCAGTCGGCGCCGGCGCGCGCACCGATGGCGATGGCCACGAAATAGACCGTCAAGATGACCGGGATGACGAAAAAGGTGATGATGCCGCCGGCTTTGGTGCGACGGGCAAACTCGTTGAATAAGATAAGACCCACGAGAACGACGAGTAGCATTCCCCATTGAGCCAGGGCGTTAGCCCCATAAACTTGGAAAAACATAATGATTTGGTATTAAGTTAATAATAAGTTGGTCAAATTCGCTGTTGGTGAGCTGCGCTGTTAGTTAGCCTGCGGCTGTTGATGAGCTTCGCTGTTGGTGACTTCGTGTTAACATTTACTCATTAACATTAACATTCACTATTAACATTCACTCCTCAACATTTACTCCTCAACATTTACTCCTCAACATTCACTCACCAACATTTACTCCTCAACATTCACTCACCAACATTCACTCCTCAACATTCACTCCTCAACATTCACTCACCAACATTTACTCACTAACATTTACTCATCAACATTCACTCATCAACATTCACTCACCAACATTTACTCATCAACATTCACTCATCAACATTTACTTCCCAACATTCACTCAACAACACTCACTGTCTTGCAGGATTTGACGAGGGACCAGACCGCCCAAAGAGCGGTAAGGACCAACGACATGGGTACACCGACGGTGAGCAACTCGCGGAGCATAGCGGGGAAACCGCCCGTTTCCAGCGCTGTAAAGAATGGGAACTGCCAGGTAAGTTCGCCGTTGATGACATGATCGACGATGAGCATCACCGTGCCGCCCCAAAGCATCTTCTCTAATGCCGGGATATTACGCACGAGTGCGTGTTCTGAACTTTCAATCGCTTTCGCGTTGGCTTTTCTGTAGGCGCTTGTGGCAATGGCCTGCGCCATGGGTACTATAAAACAGGACATATTCGTTATTTTTTTGTTTGTTACTTCGTGTTGTTTAGCCTTCGGCTGTTGGTGAGCTTCGCTGTTGATGACTTCGTGTTAACATTCACTCCTCAACATTTACTCCTCAACATTTACTCCTCAACATTCACTCCTCAACATTTACTCACCAACATTTACTCCTCAACATTCACTCCTCAACAGCGTAGCTCTTCAATTTGGATTTCGCGGATCTCGACTTCGTTGCCGCGGAGGAGCCACGTGTTCTCGCTATTGCAGTGAGGGCATGTCTTGCCGTGTTTCACCGTTTCGTATTCCTGCTTGCAGTCATCGCACCAGGTGACGGCCGGGATGATATTGCATTGCAGCTCGCAACCCTTCAGCAGTTCCTCTTTGTCGGCGGCCCAGCGCCAGCAGTCGGTGAGCAGATGCGGCACCACCGTGGAAACCTCCCCGATGTCCATCACCACCGTGGAAACCCGCTCCACGTGGTTCTCCTCCGCCACCTTCTTGACGTCCCGGATGATGTAGAAAACAATTCCTAATTCGTGCATAGTCACTTCGTGTTAGTTAGCTTCGCTGTTAGTTAGCCTTCGGCTGTTTGTTACTTCGTGTTTGCGAGCCTTCGGCTGTTGATTAGCCTGCGGCTGTTGATTTACTTCGTGTTAACATTTACTCACCAACATTTACTCCTCAACATTTACTCACCAACATTTACTCACCAACATTTACTCATCAACATTTACTCACCAACATTTACTCACCAACATTTACTCACCAACATTTACTCACCAACATTTACTCACCAACATTTACTCACCAACATTTACTCATCAACATTTACTCATCAACATTTACTCACC